>JADMIO010789710.1_pt1 | contig 60542 bp, 29 predicted proteins | sample 8958161 | NCBI WGS metagenome assembly JADMIO01 (sample SAMN16585339, study PRJNA669376) | soil metagenome | isolation source: Crop rotation soil | place: USA: Cullars Rotation, Alabama | collected 2011
GCGACAACTTGTCCACGTGGAATTCTAAGCTTAGGATCCCAATGTGCTGGAAAGGGCAGAACCGAAGTAAAAAAGAACTTCATAAACTAGCCGATACCCTGCAAACAGTAACAAATGACTTAGATTCTGAAGAGTATAAACCAGATATTTACTACCAGACTAATGAGGGCGATCTTACAGATAATGTAAAAGAGATTGTAAATAAACAAGATGTAGAGTTAATTGTAATGGGCGGGCGATCTCATAGTTCCCTGGATCATTTTTTCCGCGGCAGTGATACTTTATCCATTATTAATAAAGAACAATGTCCGGTAATTGTAATCCCTCCGAAAGCCGAATTTGAACATCTTCAGAGAGTTATTTTTGCTACTAATTTTGAACAGGAAGACATTCATATCATCGAATATTTTATCAATCTGAACCGGTTGTTTGATTGTAAACTAGATATTGTGCATGTGCGTCCGCTTAAAGAAAAAGGATTACCTAAAGCCAAAAAAGAGGAAGAGTTTATCAGGAAAATGTCGGAGTTTGACTACCCGTTTATTACCTACAAGGAAATAACGGAGAAAAATGTAGTTGACGGATTAAACCATATTTGCCAGAATACCCATACGGATTTGCTTGCGATGGCGCATCATCATCATTCTTTTTTTTCTAATTTGTTAGAGCATAGTACTACTAAAGAAGCACTATCACACCAGCAGGTTCCGATCATGGTGTTCCCTGATAAAGAGCACAAAAGGTAAGTTTCAGGAGTTAAAATCAGCTATTTAGCTAAGGATTACATACAAATGCTTACAGGTAGGCGTGGTGGGATGGCTATGTCTAACCATATCCCGCCCATTGATGAAAGTTAAAACGAACTGATCGATAATTAAAATTCGTTTTTAGAAATTGTTTTCGAGTAATTTTAATGAAATTATGAACGAATGAGATTAAAGTATTTTATCACTTTATTACTGTCGCTTCTGTGTTTTTCAGAAGTATCCGCACAGCAAGTGATACCTCTGTATAAAGGCGAAATTCCGAATTCTATAGAAACCGCAGATGAAGAATATACCGATACCATTCCGGTGTTTTTTAAGGTTACACGCCCAACGATTACCGTATACAAACCCGCACCCGAAACGGCCAATGGCGTAGCGATATTGATTTGCCCCGGAGGTGGTTACGGTGGTTTATGGATGAAAAATGAAGGTTGGTTGATTGCGGAAAAATTAACGAAGTTGGGCATTACGGCGTTTGTTTTAAAATACCGTTTGCCGGATGTGAAAACGATGAAAAATCCATCAATCGGGCCTTTACAGGATGCGCAACGAGCTATGAAAATAATAAGAGAAGGCGCAAAAGAATGGAAAATTAATCCTGAGAAAGTAGGGATTATGGGTTTTTCCGCCGGAGGACATCTGGCATCAACAGTTGGCACTCATTTTAATAACGCCTATACGGCCAATGTCGAAGCAACTAATCTTCGCCCTGATTTTATGATTCTGGTGTATCCCGTTATCAGTTTTGCAAAAGCAATCACTCATCAAGGGTCCAAAGAAAACTTAATTGGCAAAAAGCCATCTTCTGAAAACGAAATTTTGTTTTCGAACGACTTACAGGTAACTAAACAAACCCCGCCCACTTTTTTAATTCATGCGGAAGATGATGGACTGGTTCCGGCGGCCAATAGCATTAACTTTTATACAGCGTTAATTAAAAATTCTGTACCCTCAGGATTGCACATCTTTCCGAGTGGAGGGCATGGTTTCCCTGGTGAACCGGCACATAGCAATTGGTTTAATTACTGCGCTTTGTGGATGAAAGAAAATGGATGGTTGGGAAAGTTGTGAGTTGGGTATTTTGATTTCTATGTTTCAAAGAACGTTAAATATCAGTGATTGATATACATAAATGATAAGGGATATTTGGAGAATTACAAGTCGGATGATCATTCATTCCCTAAATTAACCCGGGATACTTAGCCAATGATCATACAAATTCCTTTTCCAGCCCCACAAGTCGCCGTCATAAAGCACTATCTAATCAATCATAATTTAGGTAACCGAGGGATTGAAGACGGCAACGCCCGTAAACAAGAAGTCGGACTAATAGGAGAGTTGGCAGTGTGCAACTATCTGTATGGCGAATACCCAGATTTATCAAATAAAAAAGACGGTTTTGACGGCGGTTATGATTTGATATACGCTGACAAAAAAATAGATGTGAAAACCATGGAACGAAAATCATACGTAAAGCCTAATTACGTAAATAATTTTTATACCATGCAGCAAGGTCATGATGCGGATTTAATTGTGTTTTGCAGTTATCATCAGGTAGATAACATTCTAGAAATATGCGGCTGGCTACCTAAATCGGAATTAGCAACCCGCGGAACTTATTACGCTGCCGGCACTAAACGCTTACGCACCGACGGTACTTTCTTTATTTTCAGGCAAAATAACTATGAAGTAGAGGTAAAAGATTTAGAGGCTATCGCAGATCTTAAGTTTAAAAATTATATCTAAACCAAGTTTCTGAACATATCTGTATGGGGAAAACTGTGAGCAAAGTTTTGAATTGTTACTTTATTTTTTGCTTAATAATAGTTGCATTATCTCTGTTGCTGTACTGATTGCCTGGTTATTTGGATTTAATGTGCATACATAATATTCATTCAACATGTATCAAATGTTGAAGTATCGCTTACTTGACTATGTAGATGTGTTTTGTGGAAAATTACTTTCTTAATAATTTTAATTTATAAGAAACTAAAATATACCTTTTCCACTAGTGTGAACTAATTTTCTCCACTTTTCTACCGTTCACTCACTTTTTTCTACCGCTTATACATTTTACAAAGCAACTTTGAATGAGTTTGCTACTATTGTTTTCTGTAATAGTCATTAATTTGAATTTTTTAACAATTATTAAAGTTTACAATAAATAAACTTAACGTAATTGTTGCTTTTTTTCAGATATTTGCAATTTATCAAACAATCCGTCGAAATTAGCTGTATGCCATTTATAAGAGCCGTTCATATTTTTCTTAGAGACTGTGTTATCATATAAAACTCTCCAAAGAAACGTCCTGACTTCCTTTCTGATAATTTTCGCTTCGCTCTCAACACAGGCGCAAGAAAAGGCTGATTCTGTTAAAGTTAAGATCCAAGCGTCCGTTGATACCTTAAAGTCCTCCGGAATAAACGCTATTCCTAACGCTGTAAAAAGTAAGCTTACAAGCAGAGCAAAATTGCTCGGCAGGATTGATTCCATTAAGCCTCCAGGTATCTTTAATAAATTTTCAAAAGATAAATTGTTAGCGAAGAACTTTTCTAAAGATTCTGTAAAAAAACTTCCCAAGGTAAAATTTGAGAATTTCGGATTTGAGAATTCATTTTTATACATCAATCAAAATCCCATTGATTCCAAGCCTATATATCAAAATAATATAAGCGTAGTTGGTAACATACAAATCGGCAAAATACCGGTGAACGTGAATTTCACGAAGCCTATTTTTTCTAATGCGAAGTATAATCCTTTTGAAGGCAACTTATTCAAAATGGGTTTTGACAAGGCCAAATACCTGCAAGGTTTCCAAAGCGATCTCACCAAAGCTACCAGCTTTAAGAAAAACGCACTTTCCGGAATGGATCTTTCGTTGTATCTGCAAAAAAGTATTTTAAAGGAATTGAAATCATCGCTCGGCCCTAAAACAGAATTAGATCCCCGTCTTAGTGATTTGCTTTTAGACCCAGTTCAGGTACAACAGCTTTTAAAGATGGATGCGTCTGAACTGAAAGAAAAACTTCGTTCGGCCATTGTTAATAATAAGGATGTTGTCTCTACTGGTATTAACAAAAAAGGAGATAATGCTCAAAACAAATTACAATCAAAACTCGACACCAAAGAAGGTGAGGCACGCACTCATCAAGGCCGACTAGATTCGACTATTTTTAACAATAAAGTAACCGTAAATAATACCGCAACAACTGTTAACAATCAGTTAAATGCCGTTAAAGAAAAAACTCATGAAGAAATTGAGGCTACGGTTGCGTCAGCTACCAAGGTAATCACGGGTGTAAGAAGTAAAATTGACGATATGGGCCTAGATCAGCGCCGTTTAGAGCTGATTGAAAAGTTTATCAGTAATCAAGCAAATGCACAGGATTTAGGCGAAGGGATGTTCCGTGAACTAAGCAATCAACCGAAATTTAAAGGCTTACAAAAATTTTATTCAAAAATTCAAGATCTGCAGGCCGGGGGCTACGGGCAAAAAATCCCAGGTGGGTTTATGAATTCAGAAATGTTTGTGAAAGGAGCATCTATTACTTTAAACACTGCTCGAGGACCGGTAACGTTAGGCTACGGATCAAACGAAGACACCGGACTGCCCAAGGATGACTCGTTCAACAGTTCCGTATTCTCGTCGCCTAAAATAATAAACTACCTGAGTGTTCCAACCACACGTTTCGCATACGGAAACGGGAAATTGTCATGGATCGGCTCTTATTATAAAAAAAATAACAGCTACGATATCAACAATGGCGTCAGTTCATTGCCTAAAAACACGATGGTATTCACCATATCACAAAATTTTAAGGTGAATAAGTATGGAAGACTTGCCGTTGATCTGTCAAAATCAGCCAGCCAATACCGAAATAATATCATTCCCGGAACTGAGCAACTGGCTATAGAAAGCAGTGCATTTCAAAATTACTTCAGAGATAACGCCTTCGAAACATTGTCATTAGGTGTGAATCATATTTTTGACTCGAAACGGGCAAGGTTGTCAAGTAAGCTTTATTTTAATTATTCAGGGATCGGGTATCAGAACCCAGGACAACAAGCCATTGGCAATATGAGCATGCGTTTCGGTGCTAATTTTAAGAAGAATTTCTTTAAAAACAAGATAGCCGTTAGTTTACGATCCGATATTAAAAACACGCCGATCAGTTTCAGTAACAATGATCATTGGAGAAATTATCAATTCCAAGTGGATAGCCGCTATCGTTTAAATAAACAATTTACCTTCAATCTGAAATACATAGATAACGGGATCTCAAAGTCTGGATCTATAAACGAAACTATGTATTCTTCCAAAAAAATTCAAGGGGATCTGAGCTCAAACCTTCGCATCGGTAAAGCATTTAATTTTACACATGTAAGCCTCGGTATGCAGGAAATGCTTAACCCGATCGTAGTTAAAATGAGCAAGTTCGCAAACCTGAACTATTCACAAACGCTGACGGTGGGCGAGCTGTCATTCTCAGGTTCTGTGTTTTATAATAAGGAATTAACAGGACTTAAAGTTATGGGAGACATGATAAACACAGATGTGGGTTGCCAGTATTCTTTATTTCACAAATTGAATCTTGCTTCTTCTTTAACTTTTTTAAGTAATGAAGACATTGCCAAACAAGCGGGTATTCGTCAGAATGTACAATACCAATTTGGTAAAAACCTGGATGTAAGCGCTTTTATTGACGTACGTAAAAACCTGATTACTCCTAAATTTCCCGGTTTATTCGGAAATCAACGAGGCGAGTTATCCCTTCGATATTATTTAAATTAACAGATGTTTACAAGATTTATTCTCCTTTTAGTTTGTACTTCTGTAAGCATATGCTGTTACGGACAAGTGAGTGTTCAGTTTTTTCCTGAAATACACGGCCGTACTATTGACGGGTTATTTAATGCACGGATTATTAGTGGAGCGGATCAGGCAAGAGTGAGGTTAAAAATAATTATTGAGGAGGAAAGGGCCGGCCAAATTCTGACTCTTCAAACAGAGCCATTTACGCTAAGCCGTGGCGTAAACGGTATACCGGCATCAGCTATCCGGTCTGCAAGCATGCAGGCGGGGCAGGGCAGTGTGGCGAGATTAGTGCAACAAAATGGATTCTTCCCACAGGGGAATTATGAGTATAGTTTTATCATTACAGACCTGATTTCAGTTTCTAATGACGAATACGAACAAACGTTTCAGTATGAGCTTACACCATCCGCACCGTTAAACCTCATCGAACCTTACAATGAGGATAAAATTTGTGACAAAAAGCCCGTTCTTTCCTGGCAACCTTATATCCCTTATATAAGCGGCGTAATGTATCAGTTGCAGATGGTCGAAATTAAAAATCAGCAAAACGCAGTAGAAGCACTAAACTATAACCTTCCTGTCATCAATCAAAAAGGAATCATGAATTCTATGATGCCATACCCGTCTAACTCCAATGATTTGCAGCAAGGCAAAAAATATGCCTGGCAGGTAACTGCCTATAAAGATCAGACCGTGCTTAACCGTTCTGAAGTTTGGGAGTTTATTATGGATTGTAAAGATAGCGTGGTGGCGACTGTACCTGAAGACAATGGCTACCGGGACATTGAAGATCTGGCAAAGGGAAATTATTATGTGGCCAAGGGCTATTTAAATTTTGCAGTAGTCAATTCTTATGGAGAGCAGGCGTTAGTCTATTCAATAGTAAGTTTATCTAATTCCAAACAAAAAGTTCGGAAGCTGCCGGATATAAAACTTAAAAGAGGCAATAATAACATCACAATCGATTTGAGTGGCAATTCTCATTTTAAAGATGAGAATTCTTACATCATCAATGTGAAACTACCAAATGGGTTAACTAAAAGTTTGCGATTTATATTTAGAGAACTATGAAAAAAATCCACTTCATTTTTCTCTTAATTATCGGGGGCTTAGTAGGATGTCAGGGGAACAATATTGCTCATACCGGTTTTAAGGAAATCCGGGACAGTGGTATAACCATTCAGCTCATGAAGCTAACCGATTCCATTCCTGATATTTCAGTAATTAAATACGGAGTGCGTATTTTTCCGGACAAGGCCCTGCTTACCAATATGACCGCAATGGATGAGGAAAATTTATTGTACCGAATGGATAGCACCTTCTATTTGCAGTCGAATTCAAAAAAATATTATCCCTCCCTTACTGAACCGATAGCGAATGGTCAGAAAAATAATTTTGAATATCTATTGATTTTCAAAAAAAGCCAGGAAATGAAGTTAAAAGACATGTTTTTAGCTTTTAATGACAAATATATAAGTCATAAAACCCATCATCTTCAATTGAATAGCAATTAATATGATTAAATCTTTACGTCAATATAGATTGATACACCCATTTACTAGCAGAAAAAAGAAAGTAGCCCTGGTATTACTTTTCATTTGGCTTTTCAATTTAGTATCACCATCAGTTACATTCGCACTTACTTCCGGACCAGCACAACCTGAAACGCAAGTTTTTCAACCGGCGGGCTTAACAGATATGGTTGATTTGAGCAGCGGTGACTTTAAATACAATATTCCGCTAATGGATGTTGACGGGTATCCGCTAAACCTTAATTACCAGTCAGGAGCGGGCATTGATGATGAAGCGACATGGGTAGGATTAGGTTGGAATATGAATGTAGGAGCGATTAACAGACAGTTAAGAGGGGTACCTGATGATGCGCTGGGCGACGAAATTCATACGCAACACTATACAAGACCTAAAATTACTATTGGAGGAAAGTTAAGTGCGAAGATCGAAATTAAAGGAAAAGGCAAACAAAAAACACCCGCATCGCCTCCGATACAAGACGCTAAGAATGAACTAGGTGCCTCTGGAACCGTATCAATCGGGATCTTTACTGATAATTATACGGGCATTGGCGCCGAGGTAAGCGCCAACTCCGGAATATCGCTCTCAAGGCTTAATGACGGCCCCTTGACCGCAGGTTTGGGTTTAGGCGTTACGTCAAGCACTGCTAGCGGAGCTTCTATGGACGCAACTCCATCTTTAAATATGTCTATTGAAGAAGATAACAAAGAAAAGTTATTGCTCAGATCTAATTTAAGCTTTGGAACAAATTCTCGCTCCGGCACCAAAGACTTAACTTTGGGTACAAGCTACGGTACTAAAAACTTGACAAAAAAGGGTTGGGAAGCAGCGGCGAGTAGTTCAACTTCCGTGATTTCCTATAATACAGAACCGATCAGTCCTTCTATCTCCGTTCCCTATAAAAGCTCCTATGGTTCTCTGAGTTTTGATGTAGGTCCTGCGGAAGTTGTTCTATTTGCTGGAGCTGGTGGTACCGGATACGTTAACGTCCGGAAGATAAAATCAAAAGACCAAAACCAAATAAATAAAGCCTATGGTTTTTTATATGCGGACCGTGGAAAAAGTGAGAAAGACGCCGTTATGGATTTCGTCCGGGAAAAAGATAACCCGATTATACCAGAAATTCCCAATCTGGCCATGCCCGTGCAATTGCATGACCTTTTTTCTTATACAAGTCAAAGTGGAAGTGGGCAGTTTCGTTTGCATCGCGGAAGTGCGGCCTTCGGAGATCCTGAAACGGAAGAAAAATCTAATGTAAGTACTGGCGGAGCAGATTTTGGTGGTGGACTCACCGGGACACATGCGGGTTACAGCCTTTTTCGGCAGGATTCGAAAACAACGAATCGGCGGTGGGCGTCCGGAAATAATTTTTTGATGGCCGCAGACTTTCAGTCTACTTCTGATCTGGAGTCCCCGGGGAAAGATGCGGCTTATTTCAAAGTAGTCGGAGAAAAAGGCTTAGAAGATTTTTATTTAAATAAAAACTTAAAGAATAATTCTCCTCTTCAGGTCAACATAAATAAAGAAACCAGGCAATCTTCAGCAGATTTTTTAAATCAAAACGGCGGAGTAGGGTCATTTGAGAAAGGAACAAAGCAAATTAAAAACACCGTTGTATCATACTTAACCGCAACTGAAGCTTCCAAAATAGGTTGGGATAAGAAGATTAACTTTTACACGATCAATGCTGAATCTCTGTCTGAAAACAGATCTAGTCATCCGCAGCCTTCAGAAAGTTTAAATAGAGTTAGTGACGAGCGGAAAGGGCATCACATATCGGAAATTACTGTTATGGAAAATGACGGTAAGCGAATGATATATGGTCAACCTGTATATAACTTAAAACAAGAGGAATATTCTTTCGCTATCGGGACGGAGAACGCTTCCAGCGGATACACTATCAAAAGCGGAAGTAAAAATTTGGTGGAATTTGAAGGTTCTGAAACTGAACCGACCCATGACAAAGGTATAGATCATTACTACCATAAAGAAAGCCAGCCAGCCTATGCTACCAGTTACTTATTAACAAGGATTTTATCTCCGGATTATGTAGACAAGGGCGATCCGGGTCTTACTAATGATGATCTTGGAACGGCCATTCAATTCAACTATTCGAAAATAAAAAATTATAAATGGCGAACGCCTTATGAAAATCTTACAGCAACGGTTAATAGAGGGCTAATGGCAGATTCAGACGATGATAAAGCAAGTATTATCTATGGCGAGAAAGAAGTATGCTATATACATTCTATAGAAACCAAAACAAAGATCGCATATTTTATTACTGCAGACCGTTTGGATGGCCTTGGTGTCAAAGATTGGAGAGGTGGAAAGGATCCTGCTGCAAAACAAAAATGTTTAAAAGAGATCAGATTATATTCTAAGGCTGATATGGCCCACCCTATTAAAGTGGTTAAGTTCGCCTATAATTATGAACTTTGCCCTAATACCCTAAACTCGGATGGGGAGAACAAAGGTAAACTAACCCTTAAAAAAGTCTGGTTTGAGTACGGTAGCACCGATAAAGGAAAATATAACCCATATAAATTTTTCTATAGTAATAATACTAGTGCAAACGGTCCTTCCTTGGGGTACAGTAATCTTGCAACTGATCGGTGGGGCACTTATAAACCGGATACAGAAAATCCTCATCTTTCGGCAATTCTTCAAAATGACTTATTTCCATACAGCAATCAGGAGCCGATAACTGCGAACGCCAATGCGGCTGTATGGCAACTGGCTCAAATTGAGCTTCCTACTGGTGGGAAGATAGGGGTTACTTACGAATCGGACGATTACGCCTTTGTTCAAAATAAAAGGGCGATGGTTATAACACATTTCGACTCACTTATCGATGAAAACAAAGTATCAATAGATCGTAATGATTCCGAGGCTTTGATAAAGGCCCGAGGAATGAGAATAAAACTTGATCAATCACCATCGGAAACGGAAGATCTATCGAGTGCTGAAAAGCGAACCGCCTGGTTTAAAAAAGTGTATCTAAACGGTTCCGATTATTTATATACAAAATTATACGTGAGGATGTCTACCAGACATATCTCCCATGACTACGCAAAACCCAAAGGGCAGGAGTATGATTTTGTACCTTGTTATGCCAAAATAATTTCTGTTGATCCTATCGAAGAAGTTCAAAACGAGCAAAGTGCGGCTACCTCGTCAGTAAATACCAAAGAGTATTACGCCAAAGTTGTTTTCGAGTCTGTATCTGAAGGAGGGGTGACCAACAACCCGATTATCTTTGCCGCCTGGCAAAAGCAGAAAAACGATTATCCGAGGTTTGCTAATCCGGGCTTTGATAATAGGGCGAGTGACAACGAATCTGTAATTGACGGAATTGGAAGAGCGGTGAAAGCCATTGTCAGCGCTGTAAGTACACTAGGAGAATTGAAACAAAATTTTTATGAAAAGGCTAACAGAAAAAAATTCGCCGGCCAGTACGATGCCAACAGAAGTTTTATTCGCTTAGTTAAAACAAGCGGAAAGAAGTTAGGAGGAGGAGCTCGTGTTCAAAAGATCCAGATAAGCGATGAGTGGCAGAATATGTCGGATCCGTCACTTCCGGGTACTTCGGCTGATACTAAATACAATTACGGACAGTACTATAATTATACAACCAAATATGACGGAGAGTTAATCAGCAGCGGTGTAGCTGCTTACGAACCTTCGGTTGGCTCAGATGAAAATCCGTTGAAGCTACCAGTTCCTTACGCTCAAAAAATAAAAGGGGGAGTGGATAATTACTTTTCAATGGAAGAGCCTTTCGGAGAATCTTTATTTCCCGCCCCTTCAATTGTGTATAGCAAGGTGACAATTACTGATTTAAATGCAGAAGGAAATCCGGATCCTCTATTACGGACGGGCTATATTGAGAATGAATTTTACACCGCCAAAGATTTTCCGGTTCGTGTGGAGCGTACCCATATTGAGCGTGAGCATTACCGGCTTCCCCCAGCTTATTCTTTTATTTCTTCCAGCAGTATCGATGAGCTGGCCTTAACTCAGGGTTATAGTATCGAATTAAATGATATGCATGGTAAGCCCCGAGCCACGAGAGTATACAATCAATCGAAATCTGAAATCTCGTCTACCGAATATTTTTACAATACAGAGCCGACTGCTCCCGGCGAAATACGGCTCAAAAACACAGTTAAGATTGTGGATAAAGACAGTGGCCTTTCATCGGATCAGGTAATAGGACGAGACGTCGATTTCTATACGGATATGAGAGAGCAGGAATCTTCGAATATCGGCTATTCAGTTCAACTTGGTTTAGATGTAGTGCGGATCGGTATCTTTCCGATACCTATTCCACATTGGCCCGGGCCGCCTAATAGCGAATATAAATTATTCCGTTCAGTGGTCGCAGTAAAAGTAGCCCAATATTATGGCATCATTAGCAAGGTGGTAAAAAAAGAAAATGGTTCTTCCATAAGCACAGAAAATATCGCTTATGATGGCTTAACCGGGGAACCTTTAGTTACTAAAACGCAGAACGAGTTTAATCAGGACATTTACTCGGTTAATTTGCCCGCTTACTGGGTTTACAAGGGTATGGGCGCTGCCTATCAGAATATGGGGATGATCTTTCAGGATCTGACAACAAACCTTGACGGTAAGGTTATCGGAAGCTATAGCACATATCTGCATCCTGGCGATGAACTGGTGGATTTGAACCCCGAATCTCCTGAACATTTCTGGGTTATTGAAACAGCGGGAACCAAGAAACTGATCAATAAAGACGGGGCTATTTATTCCGGTACGTTAGGTCTGGCAAAAATTATAAGGTCTGGATATAGAAACATGCTGCAGCCAAGTACCAGTAACTTGGTTAGCCTTAAGAACCCGCTAGAAAATAACTTTTTTACAATTAAATCTCCGGCTACGTTAGACGTGCTAAAGGTTATTAATGCTTCTACCAGTCTGTTTGATGAAAAATGGGCTCCTCAATCACCCAAAATTGAACAAACAACAAATTATGTTACTATACCTATAAAAATAGTGCATGTTTGGGGACACCTTAGTCGTATAAATCACTCACCACGCGATGGTTATAAGAACAATTCAACAGATGCTAGTCAGGCATTTCACTATACCCTTGTTAATTCCACGGCTACTTTTTATAAAGGAGAAAGTTCAACAACTCAACCTGACTTGATTCCCTCAAACCAAATTAAATATACTGATACAATTTATTTAAAAGATTATACTCAAAAAATAAACAATGGAAACATAGATAATGAAGTCTGGAATTATTCAGTAGCTGCGAACTCCGAAAACTACACAGAATATGGCAGTAACATATTTAAAAACAGCGCCAAAGTAGAGGGCGGATTCACGCTCCCCTTTTTCATCCCAACCGACCGTTCTCTTATTCACTATCATGATGCTCAGTCAATAATTGACTATGTGAAGACTGTATTCGAGAGCAACGATTCTGAGACCGCTTATGTGGGTGATTTCCCTCTTTATGATCAAGTAGAATCTACTACGGTTAACAATCCGATAAACCCCTACGTTCAAGGCTACTTAGGTAACTGGCGTCTGTCTGAAAGTAAAGTTTATCAGGAAGATAGAAACAACAATGAGATTTTTAAGCGAACGGGTACGGGCATTAACCTTAAGGATGCGGGCTATTTCAGCGGGTTTAACCCGTATTGGCAGCATACAGAAAACGGTTGGTCGGTTAATCCGACTGCCTCTAAGTGGATCACGGCGAATACCGTCACTTTGTATGATGTATATGGCCAGGAGCTGGAGAACAAAGATGCTTTAAGGCGGTACAGCGCCGCTAAATTTGATTTCAATGGCGAACTGCCATCTGCGGTAGCCTCTAATGCGATGAACCGTGAAATTTATGCGAACAGCTTTGAAGATTACAAGTTCAGGGATGTAGCTCAGAGCGCTTTCGGGGCCCGTGAATTTTCGGGTGCTGGCGCTACATTAACAATAGCCGGACTTGCCACAGACGCTGAATCCCATACGGGTAATTACAGTGCTCAGATTCCCATGTACGGAGTCCGGATTTCTACGATGATTCATAATCAGGAGCATAAATTGAACCCCAATCCATATCTGGGATTCAGTACAAAAAATGAATACACTTTTTTAAGTACTCCGGGCCTTTATCCACGGGGATTTGAGCCGCAGAAAGGGCTTAATAAGAAATATATCTTGAATGCCTGGATAAAAGACAGCCATCCGACTGACCGCAACCTGGATCTTTCATTAACGCTTAATAACGGACTTCCTATAAAATTAACCTGTAAAGCGATTGTCGAGGGCTGGAAATTGGTTGAAGTTGTTATAGATATGGGTACTATTTCGGGTAACGATCTCATTCTTGCGTTGGTTCCAACGGTTTCAGGCCTTTATATCGACGATATCCGGATACATCCTTTTGACGCACACATGAAGACTTACGCATATAATGACAAATCGTTTAAGTTAATGGCCGAATTAGACGAAAACGCATTCGCTACTTTATATGAATATGATGATGAAGGATCACTGATCCGGGTTAAGAAAGAAACAGAACGTGGCATTATGACGATTAAGGAAAGCCGTTCAGCCTATAGAAAAAGGTAGGCTCTGAGTTGATATCAAGAAACACATTCGTTAATCGGATTTAAAGGTTGAATATGAAAACTAAAAATATAGCTATCGGTGCATCCGTATTATTGATAGGAGCGTTTGCGATAACGTGGGCGGCAAGAAGTAAATTTTCTAGCTTAGCGAATTTGTCTAAAAAGCCGGCAGCTGTCAGTGATACGCTTTCAGCTGATAATGTATACGAATCCGCTTTACTTGAAAAGTTTCGCAAAGTATCCGTCGCTTTAGATGCGGGCAAACCTGAATGTTTAATTGTGGGAGTTATTAACTCGGCTAATCATGCCGACTCCTCCGACGCAATTGAAAATTTAAACTATATCTACAGTAAAAAAGGTGACGATTTTTATTATAAGCTGGGTCACACAGAAACTATCAATACCGATAATATTTGCGTCTATATAGACAACAACTCCCGTAAAGTTATTATATCTCCATACACAGCTCCTCCGGCAGCTGGTTTCGCCGATTCTAAACAGCTATTGAATGGATTGCAGTCAGATAATTATAAAATGACGCACCAGATCCGGGGAAATCAGGAAACCATATCGATGATCAATGAAAATCATATCACATTAAAAGAGTACATGGTAAGTTTTGATACTTCGAGTTTAAAACCCAGCCGCATTTTTATGAGGTATTCAAATCCTGATCAGCCCGAACGGACTGATAATGAAAAAGTTGTTGAATTCCGCTTAACCACCCTTCAAGACCAATCAACAATAGAAAAATATATAACAAAACCGGTTGTGAAAAAAGTTGATGGTCGTTATCGGTTAGAAAATCAGTTTAAAGGGTATGAGTTGATACAGATGTAATCGGATGAAAATAAAATTAAAAAGTGCACGAATTCATGTTTAAAATCATACTTAAAAAAAATATTTTATGCTGTCTGCTTATTGGTTTTTGCTTTATTAAGGCAATGGCTTCCGGGATTGAGCCAACTAAGAAGCATAATGAAAATCGGATTATCAGGTTAGGTGACTCAGTAAACGCAACCGACGATAAATATACATTAGCTAAAAAGCATTCTTTCAGTTGGACGGATCAGGTGAGTACGGTGAAAAATACCATTTCACTAAGAATTATTGATACGGAAACAGCCATACCCGAGAATTTTTCTTGTGACATGACTTTAAAAGTCGAATATTTTACTAACCCCCTCCAAACGGAAGCGAGTAAAACCAATCCGGAATTCATTACCCTACATGTTGACTATTCAACTGTTCAGGGTGCGCATTACAAAATAGCCGATCATTTCGACTTTATAAGCGGTTACTCGGTAAAAGTCTCTGTAGAAACCATCAGCAGTCCGGGTTTTGGCGCGATGCCGCCCGCCGTATTAGAATTGGAAAACTCGCTGGTTGTCGATCGTACTTATAAATTTAATGCCGACCTGACCCTCGGCCTTACCGGTAGTTTGGAATCGTTAACTCTGAAAAATGTTCCGACTAACCAATTACAGTTAAACTGGCCACTTACCCAAGGTGCGGAGGAGTATGACTTAGAATGGACGACTGTTGATAATGCGAATAACGAGGCATTTAATAATGGCTTTTTCCCTGATAAATTGTTTAAAAACAATGCCACCCGTATCACCACTTCAGATAACAAGTATCTGATATCCTTAATTTACAATACTCAATATGTGGCTGTACGACTCCGACAGGTTCATTACAACGAACTTGGCATACGGCAAGAAGGCACATGGGACTATAACAAACTGGTGAATAATGTGCCAGAAAAAGCACATTGGGAATTGATTAGTCAAGCGCACGAATCAAACCTAAATTGGCAGTACTCGGCGAGTTTCGCGGAAGAAGGAAAGAAAAAGGAGGTAGTCAGTTATTTCGACGGAACGCTAAGAGCGAGGCAAACCACCACTTTAAATAATTCAGATGCGGTATCGGTTGTTCAGGAAAATGTATATGATGAATTCGGAAGGCCTGCTGCGAGTATTTTGCCAGCCCCTGTAAAAGCGAATACGGCGAATAATGAATTTCTCCATTATTTCAGTAAGTTAAATTTGAATCAGGCAGGTGCACCTTATACCTTTCAGGATATAATTAACGGATGTGAAATTAAGCCGACCGCACTGGATACAGCTTCTGGCAGCTCTCGATACTACTCTGCTAACAATCAATTTATAAATGGAAAAAGTTTCAATAGATATATTCCTGATGCAAACGGTTATCCCCTTTCGGTAACCCAATATACGCCAGACAATACTGGCCGGATCAGATTGCAAGGAGGTGTCGGTGCAAATTTTCAGCCCGGCGATTTTAAAAGCAAAACCACTAAATACTTTTACGGCAAACCAGAGCAATGGGAGTTAGATCGTTTGTTCGGGAACGATGTGGGATATGCTAATCATTACCTGAAAAATATGGTTGTTGATCCAAACGGCCAAGTAAGTGTAAGTTATCTGAACGCCAGTGGAAAAACGATCGCTACCGCTTTAACAGGTGGTCCGGCAATATCACAAGACGCTCTATCCGCCGCAGATATTTCAAAAAAAGAGATCGCTGTTTTACTAAGACCTGAACAATTCCAGTTTGATGCTACAGCGTTGAAGTTATCGGCCACTACCACTTATTTATCTTCGGTTATCGGTAAAGCTGTTATCAGTTATGATATCGAAAAGGTAATTGCCTGCTATGAACAAGGCACATTTAAAAAATGTAGCAGCTGTTATTATGATTTAGCTGTTCAAGTTAAAAATGATTGCGGGGTAACGATTTATGATAGGTCAGAAACGATTGCTATTGAAAAAGGAAATTTTTCACAAACATTAGACTCGCTGAATTTCGATCAGATAGGGGAGTACTATGTAAACTTTGAATTGAGCTTAACACGTAAGGCAATCGGGGAGCAAGCCGATCAATATATCAATGAAGGACAGGCAAACGGTGCGGTGAAAAAAGAACTTAACTTCATTGTTGAGTATCTTAATAAGCTGCAATTATCTGGCTTTGGAGACTGCCATTCATGCTCGGATATGTTAGGTGATAGAGAAACTTTCAACTCGATGTTTACTAAAAAGTTAGTTGATTTACAGGTGTTAACTAATTTGACGAATACAGAGAAGAATACTTTAAACAATTTAATCAACGCTAAATACACTGAATTGAAGCTTAAATGTGACGCCCTTCAATGTCCGCCTGTTTCTCCGTGCCAGAAATACGCCTTATTGATGGAAGAGGATGTTCAGCTTGGCGGGCAATACGCATTGTTCACTACCGATGGAAAGGTTCTGGAGCCCGAAATAAATGTGCTGAATAAGTACTGGACAGCCGTATTCAACCCCGCGAATCTGACAGCCGGCATACCCGAATCCGATATGATCACCCTTCCCAACGGTACACAGACGTCGCCTTACGCACCGGGTTTTACCATAGAGGATTTGTTTAAATACTGGAAACCTCAATGGGCCGCCAGGTTTGTGAAATATCATCCGGAGAGTTGCAAATTAAATGCATGTGAAGCAGCAAACAGCTTGCTCTCGTTAGCTTGGGATGAAACTGTTCAGACCACAACGGATGAGGTATCCCAAACGGTTTCGGTTAGCGGGGCTACAACGGCTTATAATCCCAGCGCTGCTGATCGTGCTTTATGGCTTTTAAAAGCAGATCCGTTCTTTAAAACAGATGCGCCTGGTGAACGTTACTTCCTTGAGATTAAGGCGGATTTAGAACAGTATACCAACCGGGTTTTAGGAGTTACCGCCTTAAGCAGCAAAACCCTCCCTGAGTTATTAGATTATCTTACCTATTGCGCACAGCCCGATTGGACTACCAACGTTCAACGGACTGTGGCTTGGAACAATTGCACGCCTGAAGCTCAGTGTCGTATTCCGGATCGGGATTGGCTCGATTACCGGGAAAAATATTTTGAATTGAAAGAAAATTATTACAAACGCTATAGAAACGACTTCTGCGATAACGAAGGCCTCTGCCAAATCGGAACGCCAATTACCATACCACTGCCTGGTAGCATTTCTGTTAACGATTTTAGAATCGATGAAGAGGAAGTCAATACGGACTGTGTGGGACAACAACGGATCCGGATATCTTTCGCCAAAGGGATGGTTGGAAAAGAGATAACTATACAAATCTACTACCCGGGTCAATCTGCGCCTATTAACATGAAATTTTCCTCAATAGACTTCCAGAAATTTATCTGTGTGCCGGCGAATTTAGAAGTCAATACAATTAAGGTCATTAGTATCATACAATAGTGAAAAGTATTATGAAGAAAATTTTATTTGTAGTACTTTTTTTTGTGTGGGTGCAAACGGCTTATTCGCAGAATACCTGCGGGAATCCTCCGACCAATATTCGGATAGATCAAGTAAATAACGCCTCTTGCGGGTTGAATAACGGCTACGTTTCTCTTGCAGCAGGAATTTCAGGAGTGGGTTACTATTCGCTGGTTTCAACTGTGGATTCACGTCCGGATCAGCAAAGCGGTTCATTTGCTAATTTGGCCCCGGGTATTTATACCGCTCGCTGCCGGCAAGAATCAGGTGGGTGTTATTCAAACTATTCGGAAATTCAGTTTACTGTAAATGCCCAGATAATTGCAGCTCCGACCAATATTCGGATAGATCAAGTAAATAACACCTCTTGCGGGTTGAATAACGGCTACGTTTCTCTTGCTGCGGGAATTTCAGGAGTGGGTTACTATTCGCTGGTTTCCCCTATGGATTCACGTCCGGATCAGCAAAGCGGTTCGTTTGCCAATTTGGCCCCTGGTAATTATACCGCTCGTTGCCGGCAAGAATCAGGTGGGTGTTATTCAAACTATTCGGAAATTCAGTTTACTGTAAATAGCTCATCAGTTCCCGTTATATCAACATCAGGATCAACCAACATTTGCAACGGAACGCCGGTAAACCTCACTGCGAGTGGAACCGGAGCCATACAGTGGTATAGAAACGGCGGCGCAATTGCCGGTGCAAATTCGTCAACCTACAGTGCCACCTTAGCTGGCGATTATACCGTCACCAATAATTGTGGTGTGTCACTTCCATCAAAAGTTTTAGCCATAAATTCAGTAACCCCCCCTACCAACTTTTACGCGGATTTGCCCTGCGCTGATTCTGATTTCGAAATCGCAAGATCAACAGATTTACTATGGACTCCGAGAACTATCGCGGCAGATAATCAATGGTACGGTATCACTTATGGGAATGGAATATTTGTAGCTGTCAGCGGCCCGGTGACTGGTAGCCGAATAATGACGTCAACCGATGGTGTTAACTGGACAATCAATACAAACGCACCCGATAATATGCGCTATGGTATAACATTCGGTAACGGATTATTTGTGGCCGTAAGTGTTACAGGAACCGGACACAGGGTTATAACATCACCTGATGGGATTACGTGGGATTCTCAAATAACTCCAGTTCAAGCGGACTTGGGTTGGGATGCTGTGGCGTATGGTAACGGAATATTCGTTGCGGTCTCATATGATTCTGCGAACAATAAGGTATTAAGATCATCTGACGGTGTTACCTGGACATTAAGCCCGAGCAACGTTAATAACAGTTGGCTATCTGTTACTTACGGGAATGGCTTATTCGTGGCAGTTTCTTCTAACGGCGCTGGCAACAGGGTTATGACCTCTCCGGATGGAATTACCTGGACCCCTCAGCAAAGCGCAGCGAACAATGCATGGCATAGCGTTACTTATGGCAGCGGTTTTTTTGTCGCCGTATCTGAAACCGGAAGTGGTAACAGGGTAATGACCTCGCCCGACGGGATACACTGGACAGCACAGCAAAGTGCGGCCGATAATGTTTGGTATAGTGTAACATATGGTAACGGCTTATTTGTGGCGGTTTCTTCTAGCGGCGCTGGCAATCGGGTAATGACCTCCACAGACGGGGTACATTGGTTTGGCGGGACGAGTGCGGCGGATAACGCCTGGCACTCGGTAACCTATGGAAACGGAATGTTTGCGGCGGTTTCTTACGACGGTACCCACAGCCGGGTAATGACATCAGGCGTATTGGGCGAAACAGGAGTTCCGTATAAAATTAAATTAAAATCAAATATCCCGGTATGTAAACGAAGCAATTTAAAAGTAAATGTCCGTGTTACAAACGGCTCGGAGGTTAAATTTATAAGCAACGTAACGTTAGACGCCAATACCAACTCGGGAACGGTTATGATCCCTGTAGCGGATTTAACAGCTCAGACAGTTGTTTCCGTTTGCGGAAAAGCCGGTCCTTGCGACAGTGATCCGGTATGCCCCGGGAGTATCGGTAACATCACTGTATCATCCGTGCCTCCCGCAGGTGCGATCTCAGAATACAGAATGGCTGGTATGAGTAATTGGCAGACGAGCCCGGTATTCAGCCAAGTACCGGCGGGTGCGACCAATGTTTACGTACGCTCAAACTTAAATGGGTGTTATTCAGCAGAAATAGGCTTAGTTGTTAATGTGATTAGCACCTCTTTTAAAAAGCCGCAAGCACCTGTTATTACCAACAATGGTAACATTTTAAGAAAATGCCCCGGGCAAAGTGTCACATTAACCTGTAACGCTGGTTCAGGCGATATCATAAATTGGTACAGAAGCGGAGTTTTAGTAAAGCAAAATAGTTTAACGTTCAGCACCGATTTAATAGGAAATTACACTTGTCTATTAACGAATGTTTGCGGAGTATCCGACTTCTCTAACAACATGGAAATTGCTGATCAATCCCAATTACCTCCGGCAGCGGTTAATGATCACTTAGGTGAAATATGCGGAAATGAATTTACCTTTAATGAAACCACATTGTTAAACAATGATACAGGCTCTGGTTGCGGAGAATCATTAATCATCGAAAGTATCGCCCAACCCGCTCATGGCACATTGATAAAAAATAACAACGGTACCTATACTTATACCGCTAATGCGGGTTTTGGCGGGGATGACAGTTTTACCTATACTCTTAATTACGGAGGTCAGTCCTCAACTGGCCAGAATATACCAAGCGCTCCTCATTATTATGAATATATAGTGTCTCCGGGTATATCTTGGAATGCGGCGAGGGATGCGGCCGCCTCTAAATATCATGATGGAGAACAAGGGTATCTGGCTACTATTACTTCTCAGGAAGAGAATAACTTAATCACAGCCAAATTACCAATTTTGCAACCCTGGTTACCTCTAGCCTGGATCGGAGCAAGTGATTCGCCACAGGAGGGCGTATGGAAATGGGTTACCGGCCCCGAGAGCGAAACACAATTCTCAATTGGCAGCACCAGTTTTAACGGACGATACACGAACTGGCATTATGATGAGCCTAATAACGAATCGGGCGGTGAACACGTCGGCCAGATTTATTCAGACGGCAAGTGGAACGATCTTGGCCAGAATAGGCCCGAAATCAAAGGGTATGTGGTAGAATACGGAGGATTACAATCTGTTTCCACAACTACGGCTAAAAAGTTTAGTGGTAACGGCCATTACTATGAGTTTATACCAGCGCCCTCTACATTAACCTGGCAAAGCGCCAAAGCTTTGGCCGCGGCTAAAACATTCAACAATAAACAAGGATATCTGGTAACCATCACTTCAAAAGAGGAAAACGACTTTGTAGCTACTTTGTTAACCAGTCAAGCGTTTATGGGTGCTGCCGATGCCAACGAAGGTACAGATCCAAGTCAGGAAGGTGTTTGGAAATGGGTCACAGGTCCGGAAAAGGGCACCTCCCAATTTTCAGGGAATTACGGTTCTCCGGCCATTCCCGGTAAGTACACAAACTGGGGGCTGGTTCCGGTTTATGAGCAACCCGATAACTCACTTGGTGCGGATCATTTTGGAATGCTATGGTCAAATGATTCTAAAAATATCTGGGGCTTTGCACCTGGCCAATGGAATGATTTACCACCAAGTCATAGTGTGGTAGGTGGGTATGTAGTAGAATATGGCGGCTTACAATCTGATCCCCCGGAAATAAGCTTAACCGCCACGGTTTCAATAAATGTTAAACCTCAGGCCGTTGTTCCCACTGTCACCCTTGGCAGCGGAACCGCAACTTTATGCCTCAGCGGTTCAATTACTTTAACTGCCAGCGCCGCGAATTCTTATGTATGGAGTTCTGGGGAAACCACCAAATCTATTACGGTGTATCAACCCGGCAATTATACGGTTACTGTTTTTAACGAACAGGGTTGTTCGGCCACTTCGGCCACCACGGCCATTCAGTCGTCTGCTGATCATCTTTTTGCTCCTATTATAACAGTAACCAGAAATCTGTGCGGTGGTGATATACTATTTACCACCACACCCGGCAAAGTAAAATGGTATTTAAATAATGATTATTATAAAACCACATCAAATGGTAAGTTAATAACCGATATTGAAGGAAACTATACGGCGAGGGCTTTTAACGATTGCATGGAATCAGCGAACTCAAATATCATCTATGTAAAAATAAATAATGCGTTAAAGGTAAAAACTTCTCGCTTCGACGAAGTATCCAGAAATGTGCCTTCAATGGAAGAACTGGTAAACTTGGAAGTGGATACAAAAGCAAGTATTGCTTCAGAAATAGCGGAAAGTTGTGAAGCCCAGGCGGATGGTTGGATCTTGAAATTAACGCCTTCAGAAACTAGTAATTTAAACGATTCTGAAAGGGCGGCCTACATGGCTAAATTAGCATTGCTCCGGCCGAAACTGATCGCTATTTGCACCGCCGGCGGAGATATGACGCATGTGATGGGAGCTAGTACGCTTCCAGCCGGGAAAGATGTAAACGGTATGACCAGCTTTGGCGATGCAATTAAAAGCGTTTTCGGTAATTATGTTGCGAGCGCAAACCCTTGGCTGCTCGAGTCGCCGTTTCCATATGCTATGCAGCCCCATTTGTTTTCAAAAACACTGGTTAATACGAATGAAGAAATCTGTACCAAATTAAATCAATTAAGGAATGGCTTAAGCATCCCACAGTTTTATGCGAATTTAAAAGCCAGATACAAGGATGCGATGGATCTGAGCATCGAGGATTTAGAAATGCTCGATAAATCTTGTACCAATTGCCGGTATCTGCTGAAAAATGAAGTTTCCTATCCGGTGTTTTTAAGTTCAGAAAATCCGGGTTGTGTTACGCATGCGGAATATAATTCAGCCAGATCCGCCTTATTACAGGAGGTATCGGGTTTAACCGACACGCACGAAAATTATTATACCATCTTAACCAATTTTTTAAATCATCGTTGGGGATTCACGTTCAGTTCAGACATATATATCAAATTCGAAAACCAGCCTCTAAACTCAGAAGAGGTTTTATGCAGCAAACCACTATACGAATCAATTGCCTTAGATCCGTACCAGGAATTTGAAACAGAAATAGCGACTGCCGTGGCAAACGGACAAGCCGACTACGCTGCCTACATACCTAAGGAGCGGGATAAGTTTATGCTGAACTACATTACAAAATGTGCCGAAGCTAAAACAAACGTAAACCTCGAAGCTTTACAGAATATTTATCATTACACGCTATACTATTATGATCAGGCCGATAACTTGGTACGCACGGTGCCTCCGGAAGGTGTTAATCTGCTGAAACCCGAACAACTGCCCTGGGTAGAAAACGCCCGGAACCACATAGCGCCGGCCTGCCCTGCGAATGATGATTTTCCGAAACAAAATAGTGTTAAGGTTCCCGCTTTAACAGAATTAGGCAATTCTTTAAGTCTGAGTACCAATGCCGTTGAAATGTGGTTATATAGCCCGAACTCAGTGTCAAGCCAACTGTTGGCAACTACTACCGATGCCCTCACACATGAAAGTAATTACCTGCTGCAAACTTGTATGGACGGCAAGTTTCTGAATGTAGATATTTTCGCTGTAAATCATGAAGATGGTGCGGGTACCGTTACTTTTTCTAACTTAAGCCATGCAGCCATTAACACATCCAACATTACCATATACCCCTGGACACACCTCGTTTTGCAGTCTATAGATTTTGCAACAGGCAAAATGGCGGTATACTTAAATGGTAAATTAGCGGTAGCAGATGAAAACGCACCCCCGGCCTTATGCGGCTGGGAAGTAAGCGGCACCAACACTTCCCTTAAAATGCCTGAGAAACTGACATCATTAAAATACCTCCGGTTATATAATCAGGCGCTTAGTAACGAAGAGATTGCCGCTAATGCCAGCGAAAGCTGCTTTATGTTAGCGTCTGACCATACGCTTCAGCAAAGTTTAGTAGGCAAGCTGAACAAAAAATGGTACCGCTTTAATATGCCCTCTCCGGGAGACGAAATATTGGCCAATGACAGTATCACGGTGGAAACTAAATTCTCAGCTATTTATCCGGCACACGGTTTAACCACTTCTTACGCTTACAATAGTACCAACCAGGTAACGCAACAACATACACCTGACGGGGGCACCTCTAAGTTCTGGTATGATCCGTTAAGCAGATTGGTGGTATCGCAAAATGCGAAACAAGCGATTAAATTGGATGAGAACAAGGAGCCTGATCCGGCCTTTAGCTATACAAAATATGATAATCTGGGCCGTATCGTAGAAGTAGGTGAAAAAACGAAGGCAAGGGATGTAGGCAGTGCAACCATTGCAGCAAATCTGAACGACCCGAAATACCTAAGCAGCGCTTTTGTAAAGGGTTTAATTGATGATGCTAATAATGGCACCAATAGTCAGCTCACACAAACGGTGTATGATGAGGCTCCAAAAAGTGCTGATAACGCACTGCCTGCCGGTACAATTCAAAACAATTTACGCAAACGGGTTTCGGCCAGTATTTTCAGGCCAACGCCGGGCAGTACTGAGTACAGTGCGTCCTATTATGATTATGACCTTTCTGGTAACGTAAAAACCTTATGGCAACAGGTAAGCGGACTCGGCTTAAAGCGGATGGATTACGATTATGATTTGGTAAGCGGAAAGGTGAATAAGGTATTTTACCAGAAAGGCCAGCCCGACCGTTTTTACTACCAGTATGATTACGATGCCGAAAACCGCTTAACACAAGTGCTGAATGGCACAGATGAAACAAACGCCCATCTTGTTGCGTTTTATCAATATTACCTGCACGGACCTTTGGCACGAATGGAGCTGGGCCATCAGTTAAATAAAGTACAAGGTTTAGATTATGCTTACACGTTGCAAGGCTGGTTAAAAGGAGTAAACGGCAATGCACTAGGAATGGAGAACGATATGGGGACTGACGGCGCCTTCGCCGACAGTAAAACCAAGGATGCGATGGCTTTTTCTTTAGGATATTACAAAGGAGATTACACCCCCATTGGTACCACAGCGAACGCTTTTAAAATGAACTACCAACCGCCACAAACTACCAGCCAGCCGAACGCGTTTATAGGTTTAGATTTATTTAACGGTAATATCAGTAATACCACCGTGGCCATCAGCAAAATAGGAGATAGCAAACCGGTAGGTTATAGCTACCGGTATGATCAGTTAAACCGCCTGAAAGAAATGCGCCAGCACACTTTAACATCAGCTACTACCACCTGGGATGCGGCCACCGCTAACTCAAACGATGCGTATAAAGAAAGCATCAGCTATGACGCCAACGGCAACATACAAAGCTTTTTACGGAACGGAAAAACCGGAGCGGAGGCAATGGATAAACTAATTTATGGTTATAACATAGATCCATACACTGGTAAATTGGCCGACAACAAATTGCGCCATGTAAAAGATGAGATAGTAAGCGCCGATACTGAAGATCTCGAAAACCAAGACGACGATAATTATACCTATGATGAAATAGGTAATCTGATAGCAGACAAGGATGGCAAACTGAAAACGATCAGCTGGACGGTTTACGGTAAAATTGAGAAAATTACGAAACTCGATTTAAGCACCATTGCGTATGCCTACGATGCTGCCGGTAACCGCATCAGCAAAACGGTTACCCCGCCTTCAGGTATTGGGGGCGTAAGTACTTTTTACATACGTGATGCTCAAGGCAATAACATGGGCCTGTATGAACAAACGGCTAACAACCCGGTGTTTTGGAAAGAACAAACCTTATACGGCAGCTCTCGTTTGGGAATGTTTAAGCCCAATACAGACGCAAGCACGAATGCGTCTAACCCGAATCTGGCTTCTAAATTATGGTCTGATTATGTGGGCTACAAAAATTACGAGCTGAGTAACCATTTAGGGAACGTCATGGCAGTGATCACGGATAAGCGGACGCTGAATGGTTCAGGGGTTTATGAGGCGGATGTGGTAAGTGCAACGGATTATTACAGCTTCGGCAGTCCGATGCCTTCAAGGACGTGGAGCTTAGGCGATAGCTACCGATACGGCTTTAACGGGAAAGAGAACGATAACGAGGTGAAGGGGGAAGGGAACCAGCAGGATTACGGGATGAGGATCTATGACCCGAGGTTGGGAAGGTTCTTGAGTGTGGATCCATTAACAGAAAGTTACCCAGAATTGACGCCTTATCAATTCGCAAGCAATGCTCCGGTTAACTCGGTTGACCTTGACGGACTGGAAAGGCAGATAGCGATTGATGGGAGTGTGCATGACGGTCCTTATAATATCCAAAAAATAAATATGGAAATTTGGAATAAGAGGATGGATCAAGTCACCGGTGCTATGAAAAAAACAGCTGCCCCACCTAAAAGATCCAACGGAAGCGTAGATTACGCATCAATAGCAAGTAGAACTGGAATAGAAGAGAATGCTTTACGTGCTATTGCAAAAGTTGAATCTTCAGGAAAAGCGTTTTATTCCGATGGGGAACCTGTTAAAAGATTTGAGGGGCATTGGTTTAAAAAAAGCTTAAATAAGTCAGGAATTGATGCGTCTCAATATCCAGATTTAGCATACAATTATGGAGAGAGGCTTTCCAAAAAGCATGATGTGGGTGCGTATAATGATGCTGTCGCAGTGGATAAACACAGTGCTATGTTGTCTACCTCTTACGGCGCATTTCAGATTATGGGTTTTAATTATGAGGCTGCTGGGTTTAACACTGTAGAAGAATTTGTTGCATCGCAAAATACATTTGAAGGTCAAGTGGAATCTTTCATTAATTTTGTATCAAGCAATAAGTCCATGTTAAGGGCAATAAAGAAAAAAGATTTTACAACATTTGCTAAGCTTTATAATGGTGAATCATACAAGGATAATAAATATGACAAAAGTATGCAGGATAAATACGATGAACTTGCGGGGAAGGAAGATTAGGACAGTATTTATATGTTTTATAATTCTAGTCTTTGGCAGCTTTTCGAATCCTGAGGGTTTAAATGGAATTGACTTTGGAGCTTATGATAATGGTCGGCTTATATTAGCTAAGCACGATTCTTTAAAGATCGTAACAGGTATTATTAACTCTATGGAGGGTGATATATTATGTAGGCTTTATATATTCGGTAAGTATTCGACTTTAAGTAAAGGAGCTATTAAAATATATAATCCTGTAGATGGTGAAACGTACGATGGAAAACTGACTATCGATAAAAAAGGCCTAATAATTCAGTCTGACAATGTGATATTTCCCTGCCAACGAATAATGGATTTGTCGGGAGGTGAGTCGTTTTTACTTACAAAACGTATTTCAAAAGATATTTACCTTGGAATTGTCAAAGCTCCAAAAGCATTTTTATATGACCGTCCTGACGAGATCACTATTAAGAAACCATATCTAGTTAGAGGTGACATTGTCTCAATTAAGCAATGTATCGGCACTTGGATGAAGGTTGCCTATTTAGATAACCCATCTTTAGTCAAATGGGTTAAATCTCGAGATTTGGAATTTGGAAAATAGGATGTGAGAATAACTTTGCTGCCATTGGTGGGATAAGTTGGTGCATGTTATAGGACTTGCACCAGAATAAAAAGAAACAGAAGCCTGGCAAAATATGCCGGGTTTTGCTGTTTTACGGGATGGCCTCAAAGATGAATTCAAGTTCTTTTTCGGTGATGGTGCTTTTGTCGGACTTGGCCCCGTTTGGTTTAAGTATGCCGAGACTTTGGCGCAAGTTTGAAGGGAGAGGAAAAGGGCAAATGCAACTTGTGACGTTTAGTTGATAGTATCAATCTGAATAGTGAAACTGCCACTGGTGGCATAAGCTGGTGCATGTTATAGGAACCTGCACTAAAAGATAACATGAGCCTGGCCATTTGTTGCCGGGCTTTGTTATTTATAAGCCAGCCGTGTTTTTGCGTGTTGAATTAATCCGTCAATAGAATACATGATGTGGTTTTTATCTTCTTCTGGAAGCTTCTGAATAGTAGCTACTTTGTCCAAAATAGACTGGTCGAGTTCTATATCGGTTTTACCTACCAGATAATCAAGGGAAACACCTAAAACGTCAGCAATCTTGGCCGCCATTTCAACAGAGGGCGTAGCCTCTTCCCGTTCGTACCTTCCCAATACATTGGAATGTATCCCGGCCTTTTGGGCCAGTTCACTTTGTGAAATCTTATGTTCCTTGCGAATAGTGATTAAACGGCTTCCAAAACTCATAACTGTAGTGTATTAACCTTAAAAGTTAGTAATACTGTAAAGATAGAAACCTTATTTGTAGTATAAAATCCTTAAAAGTTTGTTAAATATAACAGAACTGTTAGATTTGTACCTGATCAGTTGTTTTTAACTTTTTTTCAATGGAGCCACTCAACAGCCATAACTCTGAATACCTCACATGGAAATACGAACAGATGCTGTTCTCCATTCTTGGCGGCATCCGTCTGGACGGCCTTGACCGTATGCGGGTAACCTTAAAAATCGACTTTAAGACCCAGGCCATCCGCCACAACCTTGATCTGTACAACGATACCCAGGCCGAGAAACTGGTCAAGAAAACAGCCGAACGTTTGAGTATTGGCACGAGTTACATCAGCAAAGCCATTGCAGAACTGACCAATCAATTGGAAAGTTACCGGATGCATGAAATTGAAAAACATGCCGGCACCGAAGAAAAAAAGAAAATCCTCACTAAAGAAGAACGGGAAGAAGCTATCCGATTCTTAAAACAACCAAACTTACTAGAACTTACCAATGAGCAGATCGGCAAATCCGGCGTAGTCGGGGAAGAACTTAACAGACTGCTCATGTTCCTGATCTTTACTTCCAGAAAAACTACCCGGCCACTACACCTGGTTTGCTTTGGCAGCAGTGGAAGCGGCAAGAGCCATTTGCAAGAAAAAGTAAGCGAACTGATCCCGCAGGAAGATAAAATCGAAATCACCTCGCTGACCGGAAACGCCTTCTACTACTTCGATAAAAATGAGCTTGGCCATAAGCTGATACTGATAGAAGACCTGGACGGAGCATTGACCGCTTTGTACCCCATCAGGAATTACAGAGCAAGCAGAAAATCAGCAAGACGGTCACGGTAAAAGACAAGAAAGGCAATGCCAAAACCATACACTTAACCGTTTACGGCCCGGTGTGTATTTCTGGCTGTACCACCCAGGAAAGCATTTATGAAGATAACGCTAACCGTTCTTTCCTGCTTTACTTAGATGAAAGCGGGCAGCAGGACGAGAAAGTAATGCACTATCAAAGGCTTTTAAGTGCCGGAAAAATCAACAGCTACGAAGAAAAGCAGGTGAAGTTAAAAATGCAAAACGTTCAAAGCATACTGCAACCCATCGCCGTAAGAAACCCGTATGCCGAATACCTGCAAATCCCCAAAGAAGTGTTCAAGCCCAGAAGGACGAACGCCCATTATATCGCCTTTATAGAAGCGGTTACCTTTTATAAACAATATCAACGCCCACATAAAACCGATGAAGCCACCGGAGAGAAATACATTGAAAGCACGCTGGAAGATATTGAAGAAGCCAATGCCCTGATGAAAGAAATTTTGTTACGAAAAAGCGATGAACTAAGCGGGGCTTGCCGGACCTATTTCGAAAACCTAAAAAAGTACCTGAAATCAAACGGGCAAAAGCAGTTCAGCAATAAAGAAATACGAACGGTACTAAAAGAAAACCAGAGCAACCAAAAAAGGTGGATGCTTGAATTAAAGAATTACGGCTATATCCGCAAATCAGAAGGCGACCAAAAGAAAGGCTTTTTGTACGAAGTAAGCAGCTATGAAGAATATGAAGAATTGCAGGGCAGGATAGCAACGGTATTGGATGAGATACTGGAAGGCCTGAGAGCGGTTCAGCAGTCCAAAGCAGTCCAAACCAAAAATGAACCGCTTAACAAACTGACAGTCAATAAGAAAACAGCCAAAGTACAAGCAGTTTCAGAAAACAAAGAGACCGCATAAAAAATAAAGCGTCCGGTTCTCATATCTCCAGTCTCACATCTCATATCTATCTTCTGAATGAAACACCTGCACTTAAATAGTCCAAACTTTCGCTACATCGAACAAGGCTTTAAAGAATGGCTGGACGTATTGGGCTACGCAGAACGGACTGTAAAAGGCTTTCCATTACAGGCCAGGGAATTGTTCCATTACTTAGAGCAAAAGCAGGTAAACGAGATTAAACAGGTCAAACCCCGCCATGTCATCGGCTTTATCCAATACTTACAAAGCCGTATAAACCGCAAACTGGGAGGCAGCCTAAGTGCCAGCAGCATTAACAGTTATATTACTTCCCTGACCGCATTATCCCAATACCTGAACCAAACAGGCAGACATGTACTTGACGTAGATGCCCGTCGCTTAAAAAGTGAAGCAGAAGAACGGACAATCCTAAGCCAAAAAGAAATCAAGGCATTGTACGAAGCCACGTTTGAGCCCCATCGCCAGAACAGTTTGGCTGTCGGCCAGCGGGACAGGGCGATCATCGCTATCTTTTACGGTTGTGGTTTGCGCAAGGATGAAGGCAGCAGGCTGAACTTAACAGACATCGACCTGAACAAAGGATTGGTGTTCGTGAAAAAAGGCAAGGGCAACAAACAGCGTTATGTTCCGGTAGCGGCCAAACACCTGGACGATATCCGCTCGTATATCGAAGAAGGGCGTTACTGGTTCCTGCAAGACAACCGGAGCGGGTGGCACGTACAAAAAGGGATAAAAAAACAGGGTGCAGACCGGGAAGCCTTTTTCCTGAACATGGAAGGCAAGCGGATGAGAAGCTTTTATGCCCGGCTTAAAGACCTTAAAAACAAGGCCGAAATCGAAAGCCATTTCAGTACCCATAACTTACGGCACAGCATCGCTACGCATTTACTGCAGTCCGGAATGCCGATAGAAGAAATCGCCCGTTTCCTTGGCCACAAAAGTCTGGAATCCACACAAGTCTATACCCACATCGTAAACCGGTTAAGCGCAGATGAAGAATCTTAAAATACCCCATTCAGAAGGGTTGGAAACCTTCCGCCATTACCTGAAAGGCGAAAAACTGAACCCGAGCAACATCCGGGAACATGTTAAAAACCTAAGCTATTACCTGACTTGGGCAGAAGAAAACGGAATTACAGAACCTCATCATACCACTTATAGCGAATTATTGGGCTATGTCAGTCACCTAAAAACCAAATCGCTAAGCATTGCAACCATCAATATCCGGCTGAACAGCATACGGAAATATTACGATTACTTGAAAGCAGAAGGCATTACAGAATCCAATCCCGCAAGGAAACTGTATATCAAAGGAATGGTAAAAGGTGTAATCGTAAACCCGTTGACTTATACCGAACTGGAAACGCTGTACGTGGAATACGCAAAACCCAAAGAGTATTACAGGGAAGAAAAACAAAAGAGCATGCAAAAACGGAACAGCATTATTCTTGGCCTGATGATCTGGCAGGGCATCCATAGCGGGGAATTGAACAAAATAGAGTTGGAGCATGTAAATATAAGTCAGGGCACCATCACTATTCCAGGCGGCACAAGGAGCAACAGCAGGGAACTAAAGCTGGAATCAAAGCAAATGATAAGCCTGTACCAATACATGAGCGAAACGAAGTTCAATGCAGAAAAGCTTTTTGAGTGCCATCCTCACAACACCATGCAAGCCTTAATCAGCGAACTAAAAGGCATCAATCAAACTATCCGGAACGCAGCCCATATCCGGGCAAGTGTGCTATTGCACTGGATGAAAATGTACGATAAACGTCAAGTACAGTATATGGCCGGACACCGCAATATCAGTTCAACGGAACATTACCAGATGCAGGAACTAACGGGATTGATAGACCAGTTGGCAAGGCATCATCCGTTCGGGTAAACTTTTGAGGTCACAAGTTGTGACCTCAAGTTCTATCTTTAAAAAAAATAAAAAAGAAGTATAGGTATCGCAAAATGCGATCCCTGTACTTTTAATCAATCAAAGGGCAAAAATAAAACTCTCGCCATTGGTGAGAGAAATTAAAATAAATTGAATGGCAAAGAAAAACACACCGGTAACCAATATAGAAACACTTTACAGTAGCGTAAAGCAAATTATAGAGAACACAAGGATCTCGGTTTACCGTTCAGTTAATTTTGAGATGGTGCAAGCCTACTGGCATATCGGAAGATTGGTTATTGAAGAAGAACAAAGCGGAAAAGAGCGTGGAGGATATGGGGAGGAAGTTATTAAACAACTGTCTGAACGGTTGACCAAATCATACGGAAAAGGTTTTAACGAGCGGAATTTATGGTATATGAAACGGTTTTATCAAACCTGGCCAAAAGTGAACGCACTGCGTTCAGAATTGAGCTGGACACATTACCGCTTATTATTAAAAGTAGAAAGAGAAGAGGCCGTTAAGTTTTATCTGGAGGAAGCAATTGAAGGTAGATGGAGTACACGGACATTGGAAAGGCAGATAAACAGCCTTTACTACGAAAGAATCATCATGACCCGAACAAAAGGCCGCCCTTTGGTAAAAGCAGAAGCAGAAAGTACGAAAGAAGAAATGCAGGCCAGCGACATTATTAAAGACCCTTATGTACTGGAGTTTTTGAACCTGAAATCCAATACCGATTTTTATGAAAAAGAACTGGAGCAAGCGATCATTGATAAATTGCAGGAGTTTCTATTGGAGCTGGGCAAAGGCTTTAGTTTTGTGGCCCGTCAATACCGTTTATCAGCAGGAACGGGAACCAACTTTTATGCAGACCTTGTGTTTTATAATTATATCCTTAAATGCTTTTTGGTGATTGACTTGAAAACGGAGGAACTGACCCATCAGGATATCGGGCAAATGGATATGTATGTCAGGTATTTTGAAGATCAGGTAAGGCGGGCAGATGATAACCCTACTATCGGATTGATCCTTTGTACCAAGAAAAATAAAACGGTAGTGAAATACAGTTTGTTAAACGACAGTAAACAAATCTTTGCCTCTAAATACAAGACCTATCTTCCAACCGAAAAGCAGCTAAAAGAAGAGATAGCCAGAGAATTGGGAGTGATAGAAATGGAAAAACGGCTAAAAAAATAAAAGCCCCCGCACCAGTCCCGTGCTGCAAAAATCCCACGCCCCCAATGAAGAAGAATTGGGTCCTCCCGGTCTTTTTGCACCACTGCCCACACCAGCCCTTCTGCCCGTTTTTACCGTCACGCTTTTTGTGCCCGGCCGCACCTGCAGCACATTGCCCCGGATAAAAACCGGGATCAATAAGCTGCACCAGCCCACAAACAAAAATCCCGCCTCTAAAAACGTGCCCCAAGCTAAGTAACATAATACAAATTATAAGATCAGCCCCGCAAGGCCACCGCAAAACCCAAGCTGTCGTTATAATTGGTATTATATTAAATAGCCGCTCATTCCGACGCTTGGCCACCGCTCAGCCCGCCCCTTCGTGTAAAAGCCGATAACCAAAAGCCAGGTTGTTGTTTGTTTTTTAAGGCTTTGTCTTTTGTTTATCCGCTTTCACACCCCAAAATAAGCGGCTGGCAAAACCCAGGAGAAAAACCGGGGCATTGCCGGTAGTGTTTATGCCGTCTCCCTCCGGTCGGCCAACGGCAAAGCCTGCGGCAGCAAGGCATTTGTTTTATAAGCGGATAAAAAAAACCAATCGGTTAGGGGTACTGCCAGCCTGTCCGGGGGAACAACTGCCATCCTTCGAAAAATGGGGGCAGTACTCCCGGCCAACCTCCTTGTGATCAAAAGATCCGCACTAAGGCCGCCACGCAAACCAAAGATCTTTCGATCACAACGAGGTCGCATATCCCCATGATGACCAGAAAGCTTTGTACACTTCACGATATATAGTTGTGCCAATAAACCCTGGATCGACGTGCGGGTATTTGAGGAAAGCCGTCAACGATATGTTTGGTATAATATTGTTACATACAGGAAAAAAAGTTAATTGATTTTTATACTTTTACGGCTCGACAAGAAACGTTCTTTGATTTTACGGTAAAAAAGGCCTTGGGGAAGAGACCGGGGCGGTGAATTTTGTAAGAGAAGTGGAACCATTTAGGGAACGTCATGGCAGTGATCACGGATAAGCGGACGCTGAATGGTTCAGGGGTTTATGAGGCGGATGTGGTAAGTGCAACGGATTATTACAGCTTCGGCAGTCCGATGCCTTCAAGGACGTGGAGCTTAGGCGATAGCTACCGATACGGCTTTAACGGGAAAGAGAACGATAACGAGGTGAAGGGGGAAGGGAACCAGCAGGATTACGGGATGAGGATCTATGACCCGAGGTTGGGAAGGTTCTTGAGTGTGGATCCATTAACAGAAAGTTACCCAGAATTGACGCCTTATCAATTCGCAAGCAATGCTCCGGTTAACTCGGTTGACCTTGACGGACTGGAAAGGCAGATAGCGATTGATGGGAGTGTGCATGACGGTCCTTATAATATCCAAAAAATAAATATGGAAATTTGGAATAAGAGGATGGATCAAGTCACCGGTGCTATGAAAAAAACAGCTGCCCCACCTAAAAGATCCAACGGAAGCGTAGATTACGCATCAATAGCAAGTAGAACTGGAATAGAAGAGAATGCTTTACGTGCTATTGCAAAAGTTGAATCTTCAGGAAAAGCGTTTTATTCCGATGGGGAACCTGTTAAAAGATTTGAGGGGCATTGGTTTAAAAAAAGCTTAAATAAGTCAGGAATTGATGCGTCTCAATATCCAGATTTAGCATACAATTATGGAGAGAGGCTTTCCAAAAAGCATGATGTGGGTGCGTATAATGATGCTGTCGCAGTGGATAAACACAGTGCTATGTTGTCTACCTCTTACGGCGCATTTCAGATTATGGGTTTTAATTATGAGGCTGCTGGGTTTAACACTGTAGAAGAATTTGTTGCATCGCAAAATACATTTGAAGGTCAAGTGGAATCTTTCATTAATTTTGTATCAAGCAATAAGTCCATGTTAAGGGCAATAAAGAAAAAAGATTTTACAACATTTGCTAAGCTTTATAATGGTGAATCATACAAGGATAATAAATATGACAAAAGTATGCAGGATAAATACGATGAACTTGCGGGGAAGGAAGATTAGGACAGTATTTATATGTTTTATAATTCTAGTCTTTGGCAGCTTTTCGAATCCTGAGGGTTTAAATGGAATTGACTTTGGAGCTTATGATAATGGTCGGCTTATATTAGCTAAGCACGATTCTTTAAAGATCGTAACAGGTATTATTAACTCTATGGAGGGTGATATATTATGTAGGCTTTATATATTCGGTAAGTATTCGACTTTAAGTAAAGGAGCTATTAAAATATATAATCCTGTAGATGGTGAAACGTACGATGGAAAACTGACTATCGATAAAAAAGGCCTAATAATTCAGTCTGACAATGTGATATTTCCCTGCCAACGAATAATGGATTTGTCGGGAGGTGAGTCGTTTTTACTTACAAAACGTATTTCAAAAGATATTTACCTTGGAATTGTCAAAGCTCCAAAAGCATTTTTATATGACCGTCCTGACGAGATCACTATTAAGAAACCATATCTAGTTAGAGGTGACATTGTCTCAATTAAGCAATGTATCGGCACTTGGATGAAGGTTGCCTATTTAGATAACCCATCTTTAGTCAAATGGGTTAAATCTCGAGATTTGGAATTTGGAAAATAGGATGTGAGAATAACTTTGCTGCCATTGGTGGGATAAGTTGGTGCATGTTATAGGACTTGCACCAGAATAAAAAGAAACAGAAGCCTGGCAAAATATGCCGGGTTTTGCTGTTTTACGGGATGGCCTCAAAGATGAATTCAAGTTCTTTTTCGGTGATGGTGCTTTTGTCGGACTTGGCCCCGTTTGGTTTAAGTATGCCGAGACTTTGGCGCAAGTTTGAAGGGAGAGGAAAAGGGCAAATGCAACTTGTGACGTTTAGTTGATAGTATCAATCTGAATAGTGAAACTGCCACTGGTGGCATAAGCTGGTGCATGTTATAGGAACCTGCACTAAAAGATAACATGAGCCTGGCCATTTGTTGCCGGGCTTTGTTATTTATAAGCCAGCCGTGTTTTTGCGTGTTGAATTAATCCGTCAATAGAATACATGATGTGGTTTTTATCTTCTTCTGGAAGCTTCTGAATAGTAGCTACTTTGTCCAAAATAGACTGGTCGAGTTCTATATCGGTTTTACCTACCAGATAATCAAGGGAAACACCTAAAACGTCAGCAATCTTGGCCGCCATTTCAACAGAGGGCGTAGCCTCTTCCCGTTCGTACCTTCCCAATACATTGGAATGTATCCCGGCCTTTTGGGCCAGTTCACTTTGTGAAATCTTATGTTCCTTGCGAATAGTGATTAAACGGCTTCCAAAACTCATAACTGTAGTGTATTAACCTTAAAAGTTAGTAATACTGTAAAGATAGAAACCTTATTTGTAGTATAAAATCCTTAAAAGTTTGTTAAATATAACAGAACTGTTAGATTTGTACCTGATCAGTTGTTTTTAACTTTTTTTCAATGGAGCCACTCAACAGCCATAACTCTGAATACCTCACATGGAAATACGAACAGATGCTGTTCTCCATTCTTGGCGGCATCCGTCTGGACGGCCTTGACCGTATGCGGGTAACCTTAAAAATCGACTTTAAGACCCAGGCCATCCGCCACAACCTTGATCTGTACAACGATACCCAGGCCGAGAAACTGGTCAAGAAAACAGCCGAACGTTTGAGTATTGGCACGAGTTACATCAGCAAAGCCATTGCAGAACTGACCAATCAATTGGAAAGTTACCGGATGCATGAAATTGAAAAACATGCCGGCACCGAAGAAAAAAAGAAAATCCTCACTAAAGAAGAACGGGAAGAAGCTATCCGATTCTTAAAACAACCAAACTTACTAGAACTTACCAATGAGCAGATCGGCAAATCCGGCGTAGTCGGGGAAGAACTTAACAGACTGCTCATGTTCCTGATCTTTACTTCCAGAAAAACTACCCGGCCACTACACCTGGTTTGCTTTGGCAGCAGTGGAAGCGGCAAGAGCCATTTGCAAGAAAAAGTAAGCGAACTGATCCCGCAGGAAGATAAAATCGAAATCACCTCGCTGACCGGAAACGCCTTCTACTACTTCGATAAAAATGAGCTTGGCCATAAGCTGATACTGATAGAAGACCTGGACGGAGCATTGACCGCTTTGTACCCCATCAGGAATTACAGAGCAAGCAGAAAATCAGCAAGACGGTCACGGTAAAAGACAAGAAAGGCAATGCCAAAACCATACACTTAACCGTTTACGGCCCGGTGTGTATTTCTGGCTGTACCACCCAGGAAAGCATTTATGAAGATAACGCTAACCGTTCTTTCCTGCTTTACTTAGATGAAAGCGGGCAGCAGGACGAGAAAGTAATGCACTATCAAAGGCTTTTAAGTGCCGGAAAAATCAACAGCTACGAAGAAAAGCAGGTGAAGTTAAAAATGCAAAACGTTCAAAGCATACTGCAACCCATCGCCGTAAGAAACCCGTATGCCGAATACCTGCAAATCCCCAAAGAAGTGTTCAAGCCCAGAAGGACGAACGCCCATTATATCGCCTTTATAGAAGCGGTTACCTTTTATAAACAATATCAACGCCCACATAAAACCGATGAAGCCACCGGAGAGAAATACATTGAAAGCACGCTGGAAGATATTGAAGAAGCCAATGCCCTGATGAAAGAAATTTTGTTACGAAAAAGCGATGAACTAAGCGGGGCTTGCCGGACCTATTTCGAAAACCTAAAAAAGTACCTGAAATCAAACGGGCAAAAGCAGTTCAGCAATAAAGAAATACGAACGGTACTAAAAGAAAACCAGAGCAACCAAAAAAGGTGGATGCTTGAATTAAAGAATTACGGCTATATCCGCAAATCAGAAGGCGACCAAAAGAAAGGCTTTTTGTACGAAGTAAGCAGCTATGAAGAATATGAAGAATTGCAGGGCAGGATAGCAACGGTATTGGATGAGATACTGGAAGGCCTGAGAGCGGTTCAGCAGTCCAAAGCAGTCCAAACCAAAAATGAACCGCTTAACAAACTGACAGTCAATAAGAAAACAGCCAAAGTACAAGCAGTTTCAGAAAACAAAGAGACCGCATAAAAAATAAAGCGTCCGGTTCTCATATCTCCAGTCTCACATCTCATATCTATCTTCTGAATGAAACACCTGCACTTAAATAGTCCAAACTTTCGCTACATCGAACAAGGCTTTAAAGAATGGCTGGACGTATTGGGCTACGCAGAACGGACTGTAAAAGGCTTTCCATTACAGGCCAGGGAATTGTTCCATTACTTAGAGCAAAAGCAGGTAAACGAGATTAAACAGGTCAAACCCCGCCATGTCATCGGCTTTATCCAATACTTACAAAGCCGTATAAACCGCAAACTGGGAGGCAGCCTAAGTGCCAGCAGCATTAACAGTTATATTACTTCCCTGACCGCATTATCCCAATACCTGAACCAAACAGGCAGACATGTACTTGACGTAGATGCCCGTCGCTTAAAAAGTGAAGCAGAAGAACGGACAATCCTAAGCCAAAAAGAAATCAAGGCATTGTACGAAGCCACGTTTGAGCCCCATCGCCAGAACAGTTTGGCTGTCGGCCAGCGGGACAGGGCGATCATCGCTATCTTTTACGGTTGTGGTTTGCGCAAGGATGAAGGCAGCAGGCTGAACTTAACAGACATCGACCTGAACAAAGGATTGGTGTTCGTGAAAAAAGGCAAGGGCAACAAACAGCGTTATGTTCCGGTAGCGGCCAAACACCTGGACGATATCCGCTCGTATATCGAAGAAGGGCGTTACTGGTTCCTGCAAGACAACCGGAGCGGGTGGCACGTACAAAAAGGGATAAAAAAACAGGGTGCAGACCGGGAAGCCTTTTTCCTGAACATGGAAGGCAAGCGGATGAGAAGCTTTTATGCCCGGCTTAAAGACCTTAAAAACAAGGCCGAAATCGAAAGCCATTTCAGTACCCATAACTTACGGCACAGCATCGCTACGCATTTACTGCAGTCCGGAATGCCGATAGAAGAAATCGCCCGTTTCCTTGGCCACAAAAGTCTGGAATCCACACAAGTCTATACCCACATCGTAAACCGGTTAAGCGCAGATGAAGAATCTTAAAATACCCCATTCAGAAGGGTTGGAAACCTTCCGCCATTACCTGAAAGGCGAAAAACTGAACCCGAGCAACATCCGGGAACATGTTAAAAACCTAAGCTATTACCTGACTTGGGCAGAAGAAAACGGAATTACAGAACCTCATCATACCACTTATAGCGAATTATTGGGCTATGTCAGTCACCTAAAAACCAAATCGCTAAGCATTGCAACCATCAATATCCGGCTGAACAGCATACGGAAATATTACGATTACTTGAAAGCAGAAGGCATTACAGAATCCAATCCCGCAAGGAAACTGTATATCAAAGGAATGGTAAAAGGTGTAATCGTAAACCCGTTGACTTATACCGAACTGGAAACGCTGTACGTGGAATACGCAAAACCCAAAGAGTATTACAGGGAAGAAAAACAAAAGAGCATGCAAAAACGGAACAGCATTATTCTTGGCCTGATGATCTGGCAGGGCATCCATAGCGGGGAATTGAACAAAATAGAGTTGGAGCATGTAAATATAAGTCAGGGCACCATCACTATTCCAGGCGGCACAAGGAGCAACAGCAGGGAACTAAAGCTGGAATCAAAGCAAATGATAAGCCTGTACCAATACATGAGCGAAACGAAGTTCAATGCAGAAAAGCTTTTTGAGTGCCATCCTCACAACACCATGCAAGCCTTAATCAGCGAACTAAAAGGCATCAATCAAACTATCCGGAACGCAGCCCATATCCGGGCAAGTGTGCTATTGCACTGGATGAAAATGTACGATAAACGTCAAGTACAGTATATGGCCGGACACCGCAATATCAGTTCAACGGAACATTACCAGATGCAGGAACTAACGGGATTGATAGACCAGTTGGCAAGGCATCATCCGTTCGGGTAAACTTTTGAGGTCACAAGTTGTGACCTCAAGTTCTATCTTTAAAAAAAATAAAAAAGAAGTATAGGTATCGCAAAATGCGATCCCTGTACTTTTAATCAATCAAAGGGCAAAAATAAAACTCTCGCCATTGGTGAGAGAAATTAAAATAAATTGAATGGCAAAGAAAAACACACCGGTAACCAATATAGAAACACTTTACAGTAGCGTAAAGCAAATTATAGAGAACACAAGGATCTCGGTTTACCGTTCAGTTAATTTTGAGATGGTGCAAGCCTACTGGCATATCGGAAGATTGGTTATTGAAGAAGAACAAAGCGGAAAAGAGCGTGGAGGATATGGGGAGGAAGTTATTAAACAACTGTCTGAACGGTTGACCAAATCATACGGAAAAGGTTTTAACGAGCGGAATTTATGGTATATGAAACGGTTTTATCAAACCTGGCCAAAAGTGAACGCACTGCGTTCAGAATTGAGCTGGACACATTACCGCTTATTATTAAAAGTAGAAAGAGAAGAGGCCGTTAAGTTTTATCTGGAGGAAGCAATTGAAGGTAGATGGAGTACACGGACATTGGAAAGGCAGATAAACAGCCTTTACTACGAAAGAATCATCATGACCCGAACAAAAGGCCGCCCTTTGGTAAAAGCAGAAGCAGAAAGTACGAAAGAAGAAATGCAGGCCAGCGACATTATTAAAGACCCTTATGTACTGGAGTTTTTGAACCTGAAATCCAATACCGATTTTTATGAAAAAGAACTGGAGCAAGCGATCATTGATAAATTGCAGGAGTTTCTATTGGAGCTGGGCAAAGGCTTTAGTTTTGTGGCCCGTCAATACCGTTTATCAGCAGGAACGGGAACCAACTTTTATGCAGACCTTGTGTTTTATAATTATATCCTTAAATGCTTTTTGGTGATTGACTTGAAAACGGAGGAACTGACCCATCAGGATATCGGGCAAATGGATATGTATGTCAGGTATTTTGAAGATCAGGTAAGGCGGGCAGATGATAACCCTACTATCGGATTGATCCTTTGTACCAAGAAAAATAAAACGGTAGTGAAATACAGTTTGTTAAACGACAGTAAACAAATCTTTGCCTCTAAATACAAGACCTATCTTCCAACCGAAAAGCAGCTAAAAGAAGAGATAGCCAGAGAATTGGGAGTGATAGAAATGGAAAAACGGCTAAAAAAATAAAAGCCCCCGCACCAGTCCCGTGCTGCAAAAATCCCACGCCCCCAATGAAGAAGAATTGGGTCCTCCCGGTCTTTTTGCACCACTGCCCACACCAGCCCTTCTGCCCGTTTTTACCGTCACGCTTTTTGTGCCCGGCCGCACCTGCAGCACATTGCCCCGGATAAAAACCGGGATCAATAAGCTGCACCAGCCCACAAACAAAAATCCCGCCTCTAAAAACGTGCCCCAAGCTAAGTAACATAATACAAATTATAAGATCAGCCCCGCAAGGCCACCGCAAAACCCAAGCTGTCGTTATAATTGGTATTATATTAAATAGCCGCTCATTCCGACGCTTGGCCACCGCTCAGCCCGCCCCTTCGTGTAAAAGCCGATAACCAAAAGCCAGGTTGTTGTTTGTTTTTTAAGGCTTTGTCTTTTGTTTATCCGCTTTCACACCCCAAAATAAGCGGCTGGCAAAACCCAGGAGAAAAACCGGGGCATTGCCGGTAGTGTTTATGCCGTCTCCCTCCGGTCGGCCAACGGCAAAGCCTGCGGCAGCAAGGCATTTGTTTTATAAGCGGATAAAAAAAACCAATCGGTTAGGGGTACTGCCAGCCTGTCCGGGGGAACAACTGCCATCCTTCGAAAAATGGGGGCAGTACTCCCGGCCAACCTCCTTGTGATCAAAAGATCCGCACTAAGGCCGCCACGCAAACCAAAGATCTTTCGATCACAACGAGGTCGCATATCCCCATGATGACCAGAAAGCTTTGTACACTTCACGATATATAGTTGTGCCAATAAACCCTGGATCGACGTGCGGGTATTTGAGGAAAGCCGTCAACGATATGTTTGGTATAATATTGTTACATACAGGAAAAAAAGTTAATTGATTTTTATACTTTTACGGCTCGACAAGAAACGTTCTTTGATTTTACGGTAAAAAAGGCCTTGGGGAAGAGACCGGGGCGGTGAATTTTGTAAGAGAAGTGGAACCATTTAGGGAACGTCATGGCGGTCATCACCGATAAGCGTTTATTGGTTGGCGCAAAATACGAAGCGGATGTGGTAAGTGCACAGGATTATACGCCTTTTGGTAGTTTGATCACCGGGAGAACGTACAGTATTAGCAGTACGGCGGGTTATCGTTACGGCTTAACGGCAAGGAGAATGATAACGAAGTGAAGGGGGAGGGGAACTCTGTTGACTTTGGAGCTCGGATATATGATCCGCGGCTGGGGAGGTTTTTAAGTATTGATCCTTATTCGAAAAATTATTTGGGCCTTTCACCTTATCAATACGCATTAAATAATCCTATTTTAAATATTGATTACCAAGGAGGATTCGCTGTTGAAATACATTATAACATTGCATACAAGGCAGCTTTAAAAGCGGGATATAGTAAGGCAGTGGCAGATAAGATTGCTTATATGGCAAGTACATACGCCGATCACCCAGATCCTTCAATCTTACCAATGAGAAAATTTGGAAAGACAATTAATGGTGGTTCTCATTTGCAATATGGACGCTTTGGTGTCCATTTTAACAAAGGAAATACTAAAGATTCTCAACAGGATGATCCAGTTCATGCAAAGTGGCATTCGATGCTTTCAACATTAGATGTTAGTATGGGTGTAAATGAAGCAGAAGCGAAAGAAAGAGGAATGTCATACGGTTGGGATATGGTTATAGGAGCTGGCATGACAGGAAGTCTCTATGATCTCGGACAAGGCGTGCATGCACTTCAAGATGCAGACGCTCATGAAGGCGCATCAATGAATGACCACTTAGGTAAAGATGATGGAAGTTACACTTGGAGTGCAAAGCAAATGCTATATAATGATCTTAATGGTAATACCAACGATGCCGAACGTTGGTCAAATGCAGCAATGACAATCTTTGGACTGCTTCAAGGCGACAAGGGGATAATAAACAACGCCACCGACCGAGATGGCAAGATCGAATTAAATTAAATGGAGTAAGTCCCAAAAATAAGGAAAAAGTTTTATCCGCTTTAAAAGGAAAGGGATATGATAATGTAACTCTACATTTCGATCCTTGGGGTTTACATGACTAAAAAACCTGAAAAATTATGATGAATATCTTAGCTTTTTTAGATTACAAATTTAATAGTTGCATCCTGCTTTTAACGTTACTTGTAATGGTATCATGCAATTTCGATGATGATTATTCGAAACACGAAATACCATTTCTCGCTACAACTGACTCTTCTTTAGTAGAAAACATAGATACCGAAGATTCGATAGGTTTGTCGAGAAGTCTCTATTTTAACTCTTATACTTTAAGCTCTTCCATATATAATGATTCCACAAAGCTTTTAGAGGTTCTAGATAGTATTAATAGGAGTAGCTTAATAACATTTGTTTTAACAAAAAAAAACGGTAGAAAATTACCAATCAAAATTAGAAACTTTAAATTTTCATTAAACGCAGTTAGGGGAGATAAAATTATAAAACTAAGAACATTAAGAATATGTCTTAATGATTCAGTTCAGAACATTTCGGAATGTTCCGTTGATGAAGAAATGTTTTCCACCAAAGTGATAAGGTCTGATGAAAATATAGCCAGTAACATCATACTTATTGAGGCACAAATCAAACCTGACAAGTCGAGAGATTCAGTTTATCTTCTGAACTTGGATATGGAATATAATGTTGGGCACCGTTGGATTTTATATAAAAGAAAAAAGGTTTTATATAAATATATTTTACGTCAGAAATGGAGTGAATTTAGAACACATTAGAGTTTACAGCTAGTCCATATTTGGTTTAAGTATGCCGAGCTCAGCTAGTCCGAGCATGCAAGTTAAGTTTGCTGGTGCGAGCTTGTAGCTCGTTCAATATTGGTTTGAGAGTAAATATTATGGGTGCTATAGAATTTGATTTGTTAAATAAGAGAAAGAGAAGAATACGAGCTGCAAGCTCGCACTAGCAGAGAAAAGTATTGAATAGAAATAAGGATATAACCAGAGAACAAATTGTTTTAACGAAATGGATTTGAGTAGAAACTATAAAACCTAAAATACGAGCTGCAAGCTCGCACTAGCATATTAGGCCTACGTTATGCAAAAAAATATTGAACTGATAAATAGAAATCTAATAACCATTGAGCCGCAAATATAAATTCCATAACAAAGAAGGTCTGTACTTTGTGAGTTTTGCTACCGTGTATTGGATGGATGTATTTGTAAGGCAACAGTATTTTGAAAAGCTTGTGGAGAGTTTAACTTATTGCAGGAAAGAAAAGGGAATGGAGATTTATTGCTGGTGTATTATGCCAAGCCATGTGCATTTAATATTCAGGGCGAAGGATAATAACCCGAGTGAAGTATTAAAGAATTTTAAAGTGCACACTTCAAAAGCTTTGCAAAAAATGATTGAGGAGAACTTGCAGGAGAGCAGAAAAGACTGGCTGCTTTGGATGATGGAGCGGGCAGGTAAAAAGAATAGCAATGTGAAGATGCGGCAGTTTTGGCAGCAAAATAATCAACCCATTGAATTGTGGAGTGCCGACGTGATTGACCAGAAAGTAGAATATATCCATAATAATCCCATAGCGGCGGGTTTTGTAGAAGAAGCTCATTTTTGGAAGTATAGTAGTGCGATAGATTATAGTGGTGGTAAAGGAGTGTTGGAAATTGATTTTGTGTGAGATTAGGTCAACGTAACGAGCTACAAGCTCGCATCAGCAATAAATAGATTAGCATACAACAGAATTACATAATAACATAAAAGACTAAATAGAATTTTCCAGATCAGATAATATGAAGCAATTTTTTACCCTACTAATTTTTGTACTGCTTGTTCAAGTAGCTTCGGCACAAACCCCTGCTACCTTAGATGGGGTAGAAACACTCAATAACAAAACTCTCGCTTCGCCATATGTGGCTAACCTTTTAGGCTCTTCAGCGGCATCTGGAACCTTGACTTTAATGTCAACCAGTAGTGCCACTAAAGGGAAAATTATTTTCGGTACTTCGGTGTATGATGAGGTGAATAACAGAATGGGGATCGGGACGGCTGCTCCTCAAAATGTGTTGCATGTAGCCAGCAATATTTTAACAGCCAACACCGAGGTGTTTCCTTTTCGCTCATCTGAAAGTACTACCGCAAAAGGAGTGGTGATCGGTTATTATACCAATTCCGCTGGAACAGACGTAGCAGAAAGTAGAATCAGAAGTACAGGCACTGTTCCTCTGGCGATTGGCACACCTACTTACCCACAGGCTATTTACATTCTGAATAACACACTCGGAAATATCGGAATAGCGAACTTGAATCCGACCGCAAGAATTCACATTGGTGCGGGTAGTGCTACACCAAGCACGGCACCCTTGAAATTTACCTCTGGTACCTTGATGACGATACCTGAACCCGGATCTGTGGAATTTAATGGCGCTGACCTGTTCTATACAAATGGATCTGGAGCCAGAAAAACAACAACCAATTTAGAGGACAATCAAATCTTCACAGGTTTAAAAACCTTCTCAAATACTACCATCACAAATTCCATCATTCCGTCTATAACAAATGCCTATACCTTGGGAAATACTACATTTGCCTATAGCTCGGTATATGCCACCAATTTTCTGGCTACTTCTGGATCTGCGGCCACAATAGGTACTGCCGGACCTAACTCCCTGGTATTTTCTTTAGGTGGAGTGGCGGCTGGGCGAGTATTTCCGAGTACAGGAAATTGGGTATTACAAAATGGTGGAACTGCTGTTGATGCAGGTTATAAATTGGATGTTGTGGGAACAGCCCGTGTTTCCGGTCAGTTATCTCTGCCTCAAGCCGCCGGAATAGCGCCCATGCTTGTAACCTCAAATACCGTAGTTGCCAACTTAAACGCGGATATGGTTGATGGCGCACACGCTTCGGATTTTTCGAGAAAGGTAGCGTTAACGAGTGCTGGAATCGCTACTGACCTCAATACCTGGACGAAAGTGCTAACAATAAACATGGGTACAAACGATCATTATGACGGCAATTTGTTATTAGCCATTAACGGGATGAATGGGGCATGGGGCACAACGGTGATATCTGTTGGTTTCAGGCAGTATATAGTTGGGCAAACACCTAGTATGGCAGTCAACATAGTAAGTTCTTCTGGGGGAAGCGCCTTCGGAGATGACAGTTTTAAGATGGTGACAGAAGGATATAATTCGGATTATACCCTTTATGTTAAAAAAACAATTGCATACGGTCAATTTCAAATAACAGAGCTTTCGAGCAAATATAGAGGAGGGGCGCTAACTTATTTTTCAAACCAGGGTTGGAGTCCAATTGATCCGACAGGGACCTACACCGCAGTATCTTCTGGAATTCGTTACCAAAACGGTACAGGCTCATACAGCATCTGGCATTCTGGAAACTTAAATAATTTAAATCAACTTACTACTCGTAACTATTCAGATCTACAAAACAAACCAACTACCCTTGCTGGCTTAGGTGTAACCGATGCATTGCCACTTTCAGGAGGTACATTAACAGGTAATTTAAATGGAACTTCTGCGATATTTACCGGTATAATAAATAGCGTTAAGGAAAGTAGCTATGGTCAAATGATTTTGTCTAACTACTCCAGCCAGTTCGACTATTACAGAAGTGACTTAAATTTTCGTAGAGCGAGAGGAACGCAAGCAGCACCGTTGAGCACTGCCTATAACGATTGGTTAGGTGGTGTAAACTTTTGGTCTGCTAATTCAGGGGGAACATTTGCAAACCCTAGTGCGACTGTGGTGGGGATTGTTGACGGCACTCCGGGAGCAGCCTACACCCCAGGGAGATTGGCTTTCCAAACGAGTGATGGAACGGCTAATCCGGTGGATCGGATGACTATTAAAAATAATGGGCAAGTGGGGATAGGTACGATCGCTCCAATTACTAAGCTCCATATAGCGGATGCGACATTTCTGGCTAATACAAATTCTATAACCATTGCTGGTCAACCTGATTTTACCTACTACTATGGTATCGGTGGCGCTGGAACTACTGGTTCTGAAGGAATAGGTATATGGGGTGGTACTCAAACGGTTGCGAAAAGTCCTGAAAATCCACAATTTTTTGTACAAAGAGGAGGTAATGTAGGTATAGGTAACATCACGCCGGCGTATAAATTAGATGTTACTGGTAGTACACGTGTTTCAAGTCAACTATACGTAACAGGTGAAGGACTATTTGGTGGATTAGTTTCTACCAAAAATGTTGCCACTACCGGATTTGGCGATGCAAGTCAACTAAAGCTGACAACTAATGCAACGGCTCAATATGGAAATGATAACTCATTGGTTTTTGCCGCTGGTAGCGCAAATGTAGCTGGCATCAGAGGTATTTATGATAGATATAACACGCCCTCAGCTTCTGGTGGAAGATTAGAATTCTGGACAAGGACTTCAGAAACTGCTATTACAGAAGCGGGCCGAATTACAAATGGTGGGAATTGGTTGATCAATTCAACTACTGATGCAGGCTATAAACTAGATGTAAATGGAACGAGTAGGTTCCAAAACAAATTAACACTCGCAACCGGAACGGCTTCATCTGCACCATTAAGTATCCCTTCTGGTGTTTTGGTTACCACTCCAACGGCAGGAAATATCGAATCTAACGGTACAAGTTTATATTTCACAAATTCTTCTGCGGTAAGAAAAACCCTGCTGACGTTAGAGGATGCACCTGTTTTTTCTGGAAATTTAACAGCCGTGGCCTTAAATACCTCACAAATTATTCCTGCCACTGAAACAGTAGACGCACAAAACGAATGGTCGAATGGTATTTATTTAAATAGTTTATCTGGGAGTCCGTATGGAACCATAAACGGCTGGAATTCGAACATTTTATCTATTGCCACATTCAAAGTCAGCAACATACGGGGATTCCAAATCGCGTCCAATACAAATAATAGGTTTAGTATTCGTAGCTTCCATACAAGTGACGGCCCCAGAAACCAATGGAACACCATTTGGACAACTGCTGATTTCGGGGCAGGTTCTCTTTCTAATTGGAATAATGCGTTTGGTTGGGGCAATCATGCGACCGCAGGGTATTTGAAGGCCGATATAAACGGTGATGTGCTTGTTGGTCAGAATGCTGGAAATATAAGTTCTTCATCACCCATGTTCGCTGGTGTTAAACCAAAGTTTGAGATCAATACCTTTAAAAGCGGTTCTGTATTGCCATTGGAAGATGCAGTAGTTATCAGAAGCAGCTATACAAGTGCCACCGCAGGTTTAAAAAGGTTAGGGTTATTGTTAAAAATGAGCAGTGAAAGTAACGCCGGAGAAAGCAATAAATCCGGAGGTATGATTTTGGAATCAAGCAGTGTCTATAGCAATGACCCTGAACTCTCATTGATAACCTCTAATACCAAAAGATTGAGTATCAGCTCTACCGGTGTAATATCATTGCCAAATATGGCTGGTGTGGGTGATAGAATATTGTCAATAAGTTCAACAGGTGTTTTAGGTATAAGTACTGATGTAGTGAACACGAAAACAGATCAATTGATTTTGGGAACCAAAAATTTTTTTACAGGTGTTTATGTCGGAGAAAAGTCAAATACAACGGCTGTAGATCCAAGCGTAAAATTATGGGTTAATGGCAAAATTAAAACACGCTCCATATTGGTTGACCCAAAAAACTGGGCGGATTATGTATTTGATAAAGATTACCAGTTGGCAAGTTTAAGAGATATTGAAGCATTTATCAAAATAAACAAGCATTTACCCGAAGTGCCAACCAGGGCCGAAGTAAATGCGAATGGAGTGAACGTTGGCGAAATGAACGAAATTTTGTTGAAAAAGGTAGAAGAACTTACTCTGCATTTAATTGAAAAAGACAAACAAATGTCATCGCAAGAAGAGCGCATTAAAAAGCTGGAGGATGCCTTGCTGAAGCTTAGCGAAAAGTAACATGTAATTTAAACAGAACCGGATGAATAAAGAAAAGTTTAGCAACAACGGTTTGCGATAGGCTAATTCGAAAATAGTGATCAAATCCTCAAGAAAAGCACGATGCTCAGCTTGAGGATTTTTAATTTACAGGAACTTATGCCTATTGTAACTATAATCGCAATTAAATCTCTGCCACCATGTAGATTGATAAATTGGTATTACCTCAGCAAAGTGATATATCCCGATTTATCAAATGTAGTCCCATTGGTGTTTTTTGAATGCAACTTGTAAAAGTAGGTCCCGATCGGTAGTTCGGTATTGTCAAAGTTCCCTTTCCAATTATCAAAAATATCTGCCGATTTAAAAACCAGTCGTCCCCATCTATTATAAATTTCTATGTAATATTCAGCCAGATTGGTTAGATTCACTACAAATTCGTCGTTGATATTATCGCCGTTGGGCGTAAACGTATTTGGAATGAATAAGGCGCTTCCTTCACGAATCACGAACTCTCCTTTAGAAATGGAATTACTGCAAACGTCGCTCTTAAATGTGGTTAGCGTAACGGTGTAATTGCCTTGTGTTTTATACTCATGCACTGGGTTCAAGAGTTGTGATGTTTCGCCATCTCCGAATTCCCATAAATAGCTGCTGGCATCTACTGATTCGTTTAAAAAGTAAATGGTTACTGGATAGCTTAATTTGGCAGGCAAACCGGGATCTGTCCGGAAAGCAGAAATGGGATTTTTTAATATTGGGGGAATAGTAATGCTTATTCGATCACTATTACAACCATTTTGACTAACAACTAATGAGTAAATTCCGGCAGCTTGAAACGCCCTTATCGGGATGCTTACCACGTTGCTGTCAGACATAAAATTATCGGGCCCTTCCCAACTGTAAGTTCTGCCTGAAACCCATTCTGTAGATAATTTGATGGTATCTAATAGACAAAAAAGCGGCTTATTAACCGTTATACTTGGCGGCATAGGTTTTAGGCTTACTTCAATTGTTTTGGAAGATACCACAGAACAACCATTACCAGCCGTGGCTTCTAACACGATGGTTTTGATACCACTAGTTGCATAAGTTATAATTAAAGGAGCTGCGTCTGTAGAAAAAGGAATATTCGCCCCTTCGCCAAATGACCATTTTTGGTTACTGAAGTTGGTAGACGAATTAGAAAACACAAATTCCTGCTGGGGTGTACAAACGTTGTTAACAGCCATAAGTATGTCGGCTTTTGGACCTGCGAATTCACCGGTGCCTTCAAAACTTATATTGAAGCCGTTGTTGCCATTTGAGAAATTGTTGATTAGTAATGCATAATAATGTCCCTGCGCCATATCTATGTATTTCACAAAACCATCCTGACCCAGAGCGCAACCTGATGACTCGGTAAGATCGGTTGAGGAAAAGTTTAACCCGGTATCTTTATATTTTACGAGGCAATTCGTTCCACTACCAGCGGCACACCTAATGGCATGCGCAGAGTTTATAAGTGAGCAATCATCTACCAATCCCAAGTCGTATAGCACCCAATCAATATCATCGTTTTGAGTGGGAGATATGGTAAAACTTAAAGTGCCGTTATTAGCGGCGCTCCATTTATACCAAGCGGTGTTTGCCTCAATTGTTCCGCCATTAGCGAATTTGTCGATGCAGGTTCCCGCACTCTCCCGATTGTTTAATCCAGCGCCAACGACACCGGTCTGGTTGAAACTTTCTTTAGAACATAAATAAGAAGTAGTAGCGCAGTCTTGACCGGCCCTTAAAATAGGGTTGAAATTGCTGATACACAGTTTAAATGTTCCTGTATTGTTGTTTTCGGCGCTTATTCGAATATAATATTGTTGCCCTATGGTTAGGCCGCCTTTGTAATAAGTAGTTACGTCATGTTCTTTAATAACAGATCCATTCATGTCTGAGAAAAATTTACAATCGGTTACCTTATATAAGGCTATCAAGGGAGCCTGTAAAGTTCCTTGTCCGCTGCTTGCGCCGCTTATAGTCATACTGATATCTAACTTAGTTGCGGTGAATTTGTACCAAATATCTTTCCCCGACGAGGGCCAGTTTGCCAGAGGCGGAAGGCCGGGTTCGGCCTTTGCATTGATGTTTGAGAATTCAGCCGTGTTTGAACAGAAATTGATAACAGAAGGTAGATTAACAGCGGTGCTGCAATTGTCATTGGCAACCTGTGCATTCGCTTTAAATGCTAAACCCAAAGACATGGTAATAAGTAAACTGAATATCTGAATCTTAATAACGGCTTGGGCTTGAAAGGCAAAAATAGGCTTATTCAACCGTTGCCACAATAAATATTTCAGTTCGCATGGCAATAATGAGTGTACTTACGTTTTTTAAACCAAAACTCTTCAACTTTATATGATGATTGCCTATCGGGAAATGAACAGATGGGTCAATTAATATTTACGGCACCTGTGAAATTTTTAATTCTGATTTTTGTACCTGTTAACAGGGGCTTAATTGCTTACCTAGCCAAACACAGACTCTGAAAACGTTCTTTAAGCGTGCCGTATTTTTACTATTGATCCATCTTCATCCAAGTTGCAGATAATGCAAAATGGATGACAATATAGAATATCTTGGCCGAAACGATTTCCAGATTAGAATTAATGGATACCGTATGGAACTGGGAGAAATAAAAATCCAGATAGCTCCATTCCCCCCGGGTTTAAGCAGGCTATTGTTTTAGCACGAGAAAATAAACTACAGAGGCTGATGTTTTTCGATACCCGTGCCAGCAGTATAAATAAAGAACTGAAAAAATCTATGGTTTAAAAATATCCGGTTTATTGAAATTTTGAAGAACACAAGGTTTAACAATATGCCGAAAAAATAGAAAGGATAAATATTTATTAATGTGATTTCTTTCAAAAGGTTCGAATAGATGTTCTGTTAAACTCGGATGCTGCTATTCTTCTTAAAAAACGGTGGTGGTGGCTATAAGTCGCTCACACAACCCAAACGATAAAGTCATTCCGTTGCCACCCAAAGCATTTATGATGGTGATGCCTTCTTCCGGATTTAAAACCAGTTCTGTCCGTCCATCCATCATTTTTGGATAGATTCCATTCCAGGATTGAATTAAATTCCAGTTTTTAAACGACGCAAAAGTTTTTAGATAGTCAATAATCATTTCATTGATAAAAACCTTATCGAAAGGGTCATGCACCAAGCCATATTCGTGAGAGTCGCCTATGGTTAATTCGCCGCTGCCGTTTTGGGATACCATGACGTGGATTCCCCATTTTAAATAATCTGCAAACTCGATTTGGTAACGTTGTTTTAAAGCGGGTAGAGATGCTGCTATTTGAAAACCCGGATAATGGATCATCGATAAACCGCCGCAGAGAGATGGGCCAATTCGCCAGTTTTCTGGCTGTGCTTCGAGCCGCATCATTTGTAATTTACATTTGGTGATTGCAGTTTCTAAAAATAGTTCGGGATACAAGGTTTCAAAATCGGCACCGCTGCAAACGAATATTTCGTCTGCTTGCCATTGCCGTGATCCGGAATAAACAGTTGATTTTTCTATCTGATTTATTGCGGTATTAAAATGGAATTCCACTCCCTTTTCAGCAAGATACGCCGCGACTTGGGCAATGGCCTCTCGTGATTCGATGATCATTTCGTCGGCACTCCATAAAGCTCCTTTTAGTCCAGAAGGGTTTACGCCGGCTGATTTTTCTAATGTTTGGTTGGGGGAAAGCACCGAGCAGTTCCGTAAGCTTTGGTTTGCTTCTACGTATTCCTGCATTACTTTTAGCTCATCGTCCTGATAGGCAATATGTAACGAACCAACTTCTTCATGCCAAATGTCAGCCTCTTTGCAAATCTGTAACCAGATGCTTTTGGAAAGCATAGCTCGTTCATACATGGGGCCAGTTGCTTGACCGATTGGCCAAATCATCCCAAAATTGCGGATGGATGCACCAATGGCTCGTTCATTTCTTTCGAAAACTTTTACCGAATATCCTCTAATATCGAGAGCTCTGGCTGTAGCGAGGCCAACAATGCCTGCACCGATAACGATAGCCGATGGTTTAACCATATTGTAATTGAAGATTAGGAGTTTCAGACTTAACTTTTTGTTTTCGGGCTTTTTGTAGAAAATAGATGAGGGAGAATATAGCAGAAATTCCGCCTATGAGCGCCACCAGGTACATGCCTTGCTGAAAAAAAGTAGCCCAGCTTTTATGTTGATTTCCAAATTGTTTAAAGAGTAATACGCCGATACTTCCCAAATAACCCATCGCATCTGCCAAGTACATTACAAAACCTACGTTGCTTTTATAACGAAATGCGGCAATCATCCGCTCGAAGAAAATGGCGTTGTTGGGGAGGTAGCCCATGTACAAGCCGAGTCCGGCGAAAATCATCCAATTGGCGGCACTAATAACTTGTTGCTGGTACAAATAGGTGGCAATGCCGATGGTTAAACATCCGGCTATTATTAAAATATGAATCAGTGTAAACGCCTTTAAATTGTTTTTAACAAGGATGAGCAATCCCATGAAAATGAGAACAATAATGGCAATAGAAGTATCGATTTTGGTATAGATACTACTTTGAACAACGCCCAGATCATTCCAGATTTCTACTTCAAAATTATCACGAACATCCCTCATGGTGGTAAGCAAGGTGTAGATGATAACGGTTAACACGATGCCGGGCAAAAACTTAAGAAAAAATCGTTTTCGTTCGGCTGCCTTCATCGGTATGCGCTTGGATCGGAGTTTCTTATCAAGCTTACTTGGCGGCGGAATCTTCTCCATGATGAACACACATAATAATAAAGGAATAATGAAAATCAAGCCGGTTAAAAAAGGCATCCAGAATTCGTTCACATTAAACTTGATTATTAAACTTCGACCAATGGTTTTTACAAACCCAGACCCAAATATCATGCTCATAGACATAACCGCTCCCATAAATTCGGTAGTTCTTCTGCCTTCCAGATAGGAAAATACCAAACCCCAAATCATCCCGAGAGGAAAGCCGTTTAGAAACAAAAAAGGAATATTATAGGGTGCAGGAACGAGCGCAAATCCGAGTAACGAAATCCATGAAAATGCAATGAGCAGAACGATTGTTCTTCCACGTTTTTTGTTTTTAATCTCTGAAATAAACCGGATACCGTAAAATTTACTTGCCGTATAACCCAATATTTGTGCAAATACAAGCCATACTTTATAGTCGATAGCTAAAAATGCTAAATCATGATACGTTCCCGCTGCAAATGCTTTCCTGAAGGCATACATGCAGGTGTATGTGCTGAAAGCAGCGAGTGCCGCAATTATAGTTGTTGCCCAACGAGGCAGGGATTTCATTTTAATTGTTAATGATTAATTGTTAATGAGATAGCCTACTAGATAATGGTTAATTGTTAATGATCAATTGTTAATGAATTGGCCCACTAGAACTTTTTACTTTCAAGCACTATGGGCTATCGACCATCAACTATGGACTTAAGACTATCGACTTTTTATTTTAAACTACTAAGAGCCCCTTCACTCACTAGTATTCCCAAAATTTCTGATACATTGTCGATGATGTGGGTAGGCTTATATTTCTCGAGTTCTGCTCGTGTAAATGTGCCAGTTGTAACCCCAATTACATACTTACAATGCGCCGCTTTGCCTTCACGGATATCTACCTCGGTGTCGCCGACTTTCATCACTTCATTTGGATCTTGAATATTTAATACTTCCATAATGTGGCGAATCATGAGTGGTTGCGGGCGACCGAACTCCACCTGATCTGACCCGATTAGGTAATCAATTAAGCCTTTTTCACGCCATTGTAATCGTTTGATGATCGTCTCGGCTATTACATGAGGAAATCCTGTATTAATACCGACTTTAATATGTTGTTTTTGAAGTTCGAACATCGTTTGTTCTACATCGGGCAAAGCGGTAATTCCTTCAGCATGTTGATAATGGAAAATCATTTGTCGCACAAACTCCATGTAAATCTGTTCAATTAGGTTACCTGTAATTTGAGAGGCCTCCAAAGAAGAGCGAGCGGTAAGTATCTGGGCAATAGCTTGCTTTTTTTCATAACCCATCAATGGGTTTATCTCCTCTAATTCGATGTGGATTTCGAACTTTGAAAGCGCAGATTGAAATGCTTCACTAACGTTATTGTCGTCTTTAACCGTTGTTCCTGCAATATCAAAAACTATTAATTTAATAGGCATAAGTAGTATTTTACGTTCAAACTTGAACCTGCCAAAGCAAGCCATTTAGTTGAGCAATACTAAACTTTGTTTATTAAACTTAAACGAATGAGATATTATGCAATTGTTAATATGTGGTATTGTACTATTTCGCCTCTTCAAAAAAATATATAACCAGCATTGTAGCAACACTATTCGTTTCGTTTTTTGGCGTATGGGGAATGCGGCCATCAAATAACATGGAGTCGCCTTGTTTGAGAGTGATTATTTCGTTTTTAAAGTGATAGTCAATTTCACCGCTTAGTATATACTTAAATTCGTATGCTTCGGTAATCACCATAGGGCGTTTGGCATTCGGCTCCAATTCCAAAATGACAATATCGACCGTTGAGTTTTTGATTGATTCTGTAAAAATGCGATGGTATTTAAAGCCAATTGCGTTTTCCTTCTCGAACGTTTGATACTCCTCTTTTCTTTTGACAATAACAGGCGCATTGCCAGATTTCAATTGAATATCCTTAAAGAATACATTTAAATCAATTTGCAGGGCTTTTACAATTTGAATCAAAACGATTAAGGATGGAATGGTTCGGCTGTTTTCAATTTGGGATATTAAGCCTTTACTAACCTGCGCCCGGTCTGCTAATTCCTGAACAGTGATGCCTTTTTCACGACGACGTTCTTTGATGTGTGCGCTTATCTGTATGAGAATGTCTTCTTGCATTCGGCTAAAATAGCATGAAAAAAAGCTAAGTGTGGGTGGCAAGTGTATCTTTTCATGATTTTTTAATGTTGTGCTAATATCAAAAGTGGTACTTGGATGTATAAATGCAAATATGGAAACGCAACAACCTACCCTTACTGATATAGTGAGTGAAATTTTTGAACTTTATGAGCAACATGGTAACGAGGAATACATTGGTGAGCCGGTATCACAACTCGAACACATGGCACAAACCGCAGCCTTGGCAAAAAAAGATGGTTACGATGACGAGGTGATACTCGCTGCATTTTTTCATGACATCGGGCATTTATGTACACATGGTTCTGATCAGGATATGAACGGTTTCGGTGCTATGGATCACGAACAATTGGGAGCAGCCTATTTAAAGGAAAGAGGATTCTCTGATCGGGTAGTATTTTTGGTGAAAGGACACGTTGCCGCTAAACGATATCTAACCTATAAATTCCCACAATACTTTAAAAAATTATCAGAGGCTAGCAGACAAACTTTGATTTTTCAGGGTGGCATGATGTGTAAGGAAGAAGCTGCAGCTTTTGAAAATCATCCGGATGCCAATTTGATGTTAAAAATGCGTACTTGGGATGATTTGGCGAAGCAAGAGCATGTGTCTATAAAAAACTTAGCAGAATTAAAACAGTTAACCTTACAACATCTGCAAGGGCAAAAGCAATAATTAAGAGTTTTGTTTGGCACTTCCGTTTAATTTATTGTAACACACACATTACCTTTTCAGCACATTTTCTGCTGCATTTAACTTTCTCCAAACATTCTTTTAAAAAGACTTTAACCTAAACTTTGTTTATAAATAATAAACAAAGTTTAGTATTGCTGCCATAAAACCACAGCAAATGAAACACATTTACTTACATGTTAAGGTCGCAGCATTCATCTTGATGCTCGGTCTCTTTATTCCTGGACTAGCCCTTGCGCAAGCCCAGATAACAGGTATTGTTACCGATGAAACGCAAATGCCATTACCCGGTGTAAGCGTGTTGGTTAAAGGCAGCACCACCGGTACGAGTACTAAAACAGATGGGAGTTTTAGTATCAGTGCTACCACAGATCAAACGTTGGTTTTTAAATTTTTAGGGGCAATTACTGAAGAAGTTTTGATCGGTTCTAAAATGGTGATTAATGTTCGTCTTCAAACAGATTCAAAAACATTAACAGAAGTGGTGGTGACTGCATCTGGAATTAAAAAAGATGCAAAGAAGTTAACATACGCCGTTCAGGAATTGAAAACTGGTGATTTAATAAAAGCCAGAGAACCTAACCCCTTAAATAGCTTAAAGGGCAAAGTTGCAGGTTTAATTGTTAATGTAAATAATGAATTACTTAGGGCACCTTCTTTAAACTTTAGAGGAGAAGGAAATATTCTTTTTGTGGTTGATGGAGTACCAATTACTACAGATACCTGGAATATTAGTCCGGATGATATAGAAAGCTACTCTTTTCTTAAAGGCCAAACAGCATCTGCTTTGTATGGCAGTTTAGCAAGAAATGGTGCCATTATTATCAACACAAAAAAAGGGCCGGCAGACAAAAAAGGATTCGCTATCGAGTTTAACTCCAGTACCATGGTTGATAATAGTTTCCTGGCATTACCTATTTATCAAGATGAGTATGGTCCAGGCTCACGTGGTAAGTATGCATTTGGGAACGGCAACGGAAGTGGAATTAATGATGCCGATTATGATGTTTGGGGCCCAAAATTTCAAGGCCAGTTAATTCCACAATACGATGGAAAAGTAGATCCCACCAAAACATATACTACCACGTTCGCTGATGGTAGTAAGTTTTCAGGAATCATTGAACCAACTCCGTGGATTGCCCGTGGTAAAGATAATTTGAAAAACTTCTTGGATCCCGGCATCTTGTCAAATAACCGCATCGCTTTATCGAGCGCAGGCGAAAACTATAATTTGCGTTTTGCGGTTGGCAACACCTATCAAAAGGCCATTGTGCCTAACATGAATTTAACCACCACTAATTTCAACATGACAGCTGGTTATGATTTTTCTAAAAAAATCAGAGTTACCGCCGATATCAATTATAGTCGCCAAAGCTCTCCGAATATTCCGGACGTCAACTACGGCCCAGCGAGTATGATCTATAATATCATTTTATGGGGAGCTGCCGATTGGGATATCAGAGATATGGAGAATTACTGGCAAGAGGGTAAAATCGGCGTTCAACAAAAATATGCAGAATATCAGCGATACAACAATCCCTACTTCATGGTGAATGAATGGCTCCGTCCGCATTCCAAAAATGATGTTTATGGGTATTTGTCTTTGAGCTATAAGTTTGCCAAGAGTTTTGAATTGACTTACCGGCCAAGTGTTTCTACTTATAATATTTTCCGTCAGGAAAAAATGCCGGTATCAGCAGGAGCTTATGGTCGTGATGAGCGCTTAGGTGATTATCGTGAAGATACTCGTAGTTTTTTCGATGCGAACAATGAAGTGCAATTAAAATACAACTCCAAATTTTTAAAAGAGTTTCTATCTGTTGATGGTTTGGTAGGCGGAAACATTCGTAACGCAAAATATAAAGGAACGAATGCATCTACCGATTATTTATCGGTTCCCGGCCTATATACTTTATCAAACACATTAAGGCCGGGGAAATCAAATTCTATAGAAGCAGAAAATCTTTTTTTGAGTGCATTCTATTCCTTTGATCTCGGGTTAGGCAGATACGCAACCTTGAATACTACTGGCCGTTTAGACAAGGCAAGTACACTACCCTTAGCTGATAATACCTTTTTTTACCCTTCAATTGGAGCGGCAACTAGCATCTCTGATTATGTAAATCTGCCGAAGGCGATCTCTTTTTTGAAATTAAGAACATCTTATGCGGAAGGTAGAAATGCGGGTATTAATCCGGTAATCGGACAAGCATTATTGGGATACGGAACTGGAGAAGGATACGGTCAACAGTATACCACTCCAGTAAATATGGGTTTATATGAACTGACATCTGCTGGCTATAATATTTCAACAGCTGGTGGTTATAATAACGCATTGGTCGCTGGTTTTTCAAACACTTTGTTAGAGCCAGGCTTTCGGGCGGACAATAAAAAAACGACTGAATTTGGCTTAGATATTCGATTTTTCAATAATAAACTGAACCTCGACGCAACTTGGTATAAATCAAAATCTGAACTATTAAGCGATAGAACAGATATCATTTCGCAGACATCGGGTTTTAATGCTGTAAAAACGAATTACGGTAGTTTTAAAAATACTGGTATGGAATTTCTACTTTCCAGTACACCTGTTAATGGAAAAAATTTCCGTTGGAATGTAGCAGGTGCATGGTCTACCTTTAAACGTACCTGGATTAAAAACCCGAATCCGAGCCCGTATATCGGCGACGGAGACCGAGTAGATTTGATTATAGGCGAGGGTTATATTAGAACACCAGATGGTCAGCTTGTTCACGGTTCTGACGGAACTTTACTACGGTTCAGAGATGCTGGACAAGGTAATGCCCGCCGTATTTTCGGTCACGCCGATCCGGATTGGACATGGGGAATAAACAACTCTTTCGGATATAAAAACTTCAGATTAGGCTTTCAGTTTGATGGGGTTGTTGGGGGCAAGTTAAACGACTATGTTCGTCAAAAATCTTTGCAAGGTGGGCGCCATCTGGAAACCACTACCGGACTTTGGGGTGAGCATCGGATGGACGACGCAACAGGCGGTTCCCTCGTAGCTCCTGGTGTAACTCTTACTGGAGGTGCCATTGTGCTTGATCCCATTACTGGTGAAATAAACAATTTCAGCAGCTTAAAAGTAGAACAAAACAAAACAGCTACGTCGGTTCAAAGTTACGCCAGCCGTTACGCAGCTCTAAACGAGTTAAGCGTGATTGATAAAACCTTCACGAAGTTGCGTGAGGTAACCATAACCTATACGCTGCCAACATCTTTGTTAACAAGAAGCAAATTCATCAAGAAAGCAGAGATTTCACTAGTAGGTAGAAATTTATACCTATTCTTTCCTGAAAAATACAAAGATGTTGATCCCGATCAATTCACTCAAAGTTCCGGCTCAGATTTACAAACTCCAAGCACCAGAAGGTTTGGGTTCAATCTAAATGTAACCTTCTAAAACTACAATCATGAAAAAACTAATATATTTCGTAACAATCCTTATAGTATTGGTTGCATCATCCTGCGAAAAAAGGTTTGAAGAATTACAAACGAATCCTAATATTTCCACCTCGGTACCACCAGATCTGATTCTGAATAAGTTAATGAACGGCTTGTCCGGCGGTTTGGGCGGCATCGAACCTTGGGGAGCAGTATCTCGCTATAACCAATACTATTGCCGTAATTATCAATATTACGGTGACAACCAATCTTTCCAGCACAGTGGGATCCGAAGCTTGGAATTCACGTGACTTGAAGTCGCGGC
>JADMIO010007265.1_pt1 | contig 60531 bp, 64 predicted proteins | sample 8958161 | NCBI WGS metagenome assembly JADMIO01 (sample SAMN16585339, study PRJNA669376) | soil metagenome | isolation source: Crop rotation soil | place: USA: Cullars Rotation, Alabama | collected 2011
CGCGACAACTTGTCCACGTGGAATTCTAAGCTTAGGATCCCAATGTGCTGGAAATTAATTGTCCTTTTTTCTTGTGTGACATTTTACAAAGTTATATTTTATCTGCGCACAGAAGTAGTCAGTCGGAGTTTTGTTAGTGACTTATATTCTTGTGTTGTAAGGCGTTTTTTATTTCCATCACTATTTCAGATTCTTTTCTTCTATTCCCAATTTTGAATTCCAATTTCTTTAATCTGCTTTTCTTATCTCGGAACTCGAGTCTATATGTCCTACGAAACTCGTAATAAACAGCCCCTGGATCAATGGATTCGTCTTGAAATGTCTGCTGTGACTCAAATTTGACAACATCTTTTAGCTCAACAATGTCTGTCCAAATAAAGATATAACAGTAAGTGATACTAATCTTTCCATTTCCAATTTTTACGAAATTTGTTCCGCCTAAAATGAAAAGATATGCGAACAGAATCGTCAGTGCTAAAATAGCTTTGTGAAATCCAGTCGTTAAGTAGAGACTAACTGTTAAAATAGATATCGCAAAAAAGATTACCAGTTCTGTTGTAGGTATATATCTTAAGGTTTTCATAAAAAATGCCTTACAACGCCTAGCTATGAGAGTATGCGTGTAACTAACTACATCTTTGTCCCGTGTTGCTGCCGAAATTTAACAGCACACACGTTAAGAACCTACAATACAGTATATGTTTTATGGCCATTGTTGTGCGTAGTGCCTATTGCACTCTCTTAAATTTATGACCGTCCTCAAGTCCTCTTATTATTTTATTGATTTTTTGAAATGTCTTAATAGTCCCATTGCGCTCACTTGCCAACTGAGTTCCGCTTACTAAAACTGACTCACGAGTCTCTTCGTACAATTTTGTCAGTCTGTATGTCGTAAAGTGAGGAGATCCCTTTTTGAATTCAATTTGTACGTCCACGGTTAATTTGTCAAAATTAAGCTTGTCAAGTTTAACTATTTCAAACCGTCCGCATTTATCCAGTCGCAAGCATTTCCATTGTGAGCCTTCAAACCAAAATATATGCACCACTGTCGGAACATTGTCGCATCGTAACTCAGGCGCATCATATGGAATATTATAACGACCATTGAAGAGTGAGTATTGATGAACAAATACCTTTTCGATCCCCCGAGATTTCAATGAATCAGTTTGCATCTTCACTTCCTCGTCCAAAGTGTCCGCGAGGGAATAGTTAAAAACGAAGACAAATAGGATGACTAATCTTTCCATAGGCATTACGTACAACGTTGGTGTTTATGCAGTGCTGGGAGTACGAGGGCTAAAAAATGTAGTGCAGCGAAATGTTTAGCCCGGCCTGCACGTCTTTGTCCCCCGACACCGAACTAATTTAAGAGATTACTTTTGATACCTACACCAAACCCCCACATTGCATAAACATTTTGTTAGCGCCAGTACCTTACGCTAATTTATTTTGTTCGTTCAAGTCTGTCGTTAATAAGTTTAATGCTTGACTCATTGTCCCCTAACCAAAATGTAATTTTAGTCCGCTTGGGGTCAGGTCTTATTTTGTCGTACCTTAACTCAATCACAATTTTTCCATGTTCGTCAATAAGTCCCCACTTATCACTGTTGTTACTAACTCTTTCGTAGTTATCTGTCACGTATACTTTGTCTTTAAATTGTGCTTTCTGTACGATCTGTCCTTTATAATTTAGGACGCCATATAGTCCGCCCTCCATGAAGTATGCGATATCATCGTCAAATGGTTCGATTTTTTCATAAGTCGGCTTAAGTATATAATTTCCTTTATTATCAATGATTCCATATTTGTCATTAACAGCTACTACTGCGACCTCATTTTTTTGAAAGTTATTTGCAAAGTCAAACCTGTTAGGAATCGCCATCTGACCTGTTGTGTCAATAAACCCATATTTACTTTTGATTTTCACACATGCGAGATTGTGGTAAAATAACTCTGCGTCCTCAAATAAAGTATCTGTTAAAAAAGTCCCGTTTGTTCTAAAAAATCCATATTTAGAATTCTTCTTATAAACACCAACCTTTCTGTCATATAACTCGATGTCATCAAATTGAGGTGCGAAAAGAATTTTTCCGGTTGAGTCAATAATTCCGGTCTTACCTACGAATGTTTCATAGCTGTCATTCTGGATGAACTTTCCAATTCCAATAAATGCAATACCATTTTTGAAATCAGAGAAGTAATCATATTGAGGTTCGATTATCACTTTTCCATCCTTACTGATAAATCCGTACTGTTTTTTACTTGTCCGTTGCCCAATTGTGTCGCCCTCATCATTTTTCAAATATTCAATTCCGTTCTCCTTGTCAGCTGATTCGATAGATGGTTCGCAACTCATTCCAAAAATGAATAGCCCCAGTAGTAATGTTTTTATGCACTTCATTTTTTTGGTATTGGCGCTAACGTTTGTGTTTATGCGGTGCCATCCCAGCACCCATGGGTCGTGATAAAATCCTTTTGATTTCTTCTTTTTTTAATTTAAAGTTCTTCTGTCCCATAACAATTACGCACAACGTGAGTGCATAAGCAGTGGCCGGTGTAGGAGGGCTTGAAAATGGAACGCAGCGAAATGTCAAGCCCGACCTGCACATTACTGTCCCACGACACCGAACGTTGTTTGAAAACTAAAACTACAAATTTACACTGAACCCCGCCATTGATTATGCACAGCGTTAGCTGCTGTTGCCACCTACTCGTAACCTTCCTTTGTGAAGCCCGCATTCAAGATTCTGTCGGAGTCAGCTGTCTCGAAGTCCATCGCGTCCTCTTGTCCGCAATTTGGACACTTGTCAACCATGTCGTCATTTAAGTCTTTTGGATTCTTAAATAAGTCCCCCGTCTCATCACACCTCAATGTCACGAAACCACATTTAGTGCAATAGCAAAATGTCGGCTTACCTTGTCCGCAGCAAGGACAAGGTAGTTTTGTCTCCCATGTTGGTCTTCCGATTTCCATTTCTTCTTGTCGTAGATGTCCCCGGTGGCAATTGCAGCTAACGCTAGTGTATGCGCAGTTTAAATTTTCCTTTAAAAATAATTATTCAAATTTAAATTGCATATACACATTGTTAGCAGCTGCCGCGTCAGTCCCCAGCAATAATACAGCTGATCATCCATTTCTCTTTTTCTTTTGTCAGGAACATCCTATAATCTACAGGGCTGTACGCAAAGTCAGAACTTATATAACCTGATATTTTCTTGTCTGCAGTTTGAATAAAGTACCATTTTTCGTCCTTGCTCTTTTCATAGTCATAACTCACGATGTCATAGGTGAGTTGTCCCACTACCTTTGAATTCAAATCGGGCTTCTCTCGTACTTTCACATCCTTGTTTGTGATCACAAGTGTAGTAAAATACTCGTCTCCGTCTTCTAAGTCTACTTCATTAACGTAGGGAAATACAAAATCAAAAAAAGGGTTCGTCCGATTCTTGACAAAAACACCTCCAAGTCCAACGATTTTACTCATGATGGGCCAGAGGCTCGAATTCTTATCCTCGGGTTTCCAATTCTTCTTGAATTTCTCTACCCCAATTCCTTCGTCAAAATCAAATTTTATTTGAGGGTGAACCTTTGCCAGCAATCTCTGACTGTCTTTGTTCTTTATTATTTCCTTCAGTTCCCTGACAAATAGTTGGAGTTCCGGATTGTTCCCAGAGTCGTCCCTAGGTGGAAATTTACTATTCTGTCCAAGTGCGAGAACTGAAATCGTGAGTAGTAAAAATGTCAGTATTCGTTGCCTTTTCATAATTGTCCAGCGGTTGCTGCTAACGTTTATGTATAAGCCGTGGCGCTGAACAATAATAAAAAATTGTCCTCCTTATCAGCGCCATGGATTATAGTTCCCATGTAATAATCTGTGATGTTAAATTAACATAAAAAGGATTATGAAAGGAACTACACAATTTAAAGATTTACCATTGTACATCGGCATTGATGTACACAAGAAGCAATGGAGCGTGAGTGTTTTCACTGATGCTGTACACCATCACACGTTCAGCCAGCCTCCATCTCCTTCGGCACTGAAGGCTTATATTGATCGGCATTTTCCAGGCTCACCTGTAACCTGTGCTTATGAAGCCACCAAGTTTGGATACTGGATTCACAGAGAGCTATCACAACTTGGTTATCGAAGCCTGGTAGTAAATGCTGCAGACATTCCAACGTCAAATAAGGAAAGCACCACCAAAACCGATCCGACTGACAGTCGCAAGATCGCCAAAGCTTTACGCGCTGGACTGTTAACACCCATCTATGTTCCTGACAGGGTCACCGAAGGAGATCGTCAATTATTCCGATATCGAAAAACGAGCCGATGCCTGATGCGAGTACACGACTTACACTAGACCGGTTACTGGAGCAGTATCATTTTTTGTATCGGCAATATGCTCAAAGTTTCAGTTGAAGTTCGTAAGCTTCAGCGTGAACTGAGTACTGTAGTAAGCGGGCCAATGCCTGGAATGGAACGCAATAGTTTAGCAGATCTTTTATTGCTTGCTGAAATCCAGGACATCAACAGATTTGACTCCTTTAAAAAATTTAATGGCTTTATCGGCTTCAGACCTGGTTCACACAGTTCAGGCGAACACGACTGGAAAGGACACATGAGCTACCGAAGACACAAAACACTCAGGAGTTCACTTGTTGAGTGCGCATGGACGACCATTCAAAAAGATCCGATCATGTTGCAAAGGTACAATGAGCTTAGAACCCGGCTTACCGGAAAGCGGGCGATCATTATCATTGCCCGTAAGCTTGTTTCCAGAATTTATGCAGTGCTCAAGAACGAAACACCGTATGAAATAGGACTAGCGAAATAGAATTTCAAAAATGAAAGAGAGAATATTGATCTGCCCTTCAAGTTAAAACAACAAACCCAGGACCACTTAACACAATGTGAGGTTCGCCCTCTTCTTATAGTTTGTGGCCTGGGTTCTTAAAACTACCTGATAGGATACTGTGATCACGTTGCATCGTGAATCACTAATGGAAGCATGGCAGTTTTATTTTTCTTTCATGAAAGGTACAAAAGCCTTGACCAGCATGTCAAGGGCAAGGTAAATGGACACGCCTACCGCACAAGGCCGCTCTGTGTCCACCCTTGACATACTGCTCAAGCTTTTGTGTAAAAACAATGAAAGAAAAACAAAAGAAAATGTGTTTTGAAAGGCTGGAACGTTAAATTCGTCTCAACGATCCAGGGAAGGATTATTCATGGAAGCTTGTGTTGTAGGCAGTAAAATTATTCAGCTCCAACTACATTGAAGTCTGTAATCAATTCAACAATTTCCCCACTGGAGTCCATCCCCCAGTACGTTGCATAAGAACCGTCTCCCCAACCAGAAGCAAACATTATGACATTTCGGTTGTCACCTTTTTTTGGAAAATGATTGTCCCAGTCGCCTAAGTCCCGTGAAAGAGGATGCTGTCCTGAAGTGACCTTAAATTCTTCTGCTAGTAAGTCGTCATAGTAGTTCTTGGACGGATCGGCTTTATAAAACCTGTCCATAACTTCATTGAAAATACCGTTCGTCTCAAGATCAGTAAAACAACCTAAACCAGCGTCTACCCCATATCCAAAGAACTCTCCTTGTTGTAGATCTTTAATTTGGTCTTCCGTTATGTCTTCTGTCAACGCAAGAGTCCAGTGAGTTGCTGGGATGTTCGCGAATTGAATTTTTGCAAATGCAATCCGAAAGTGATCTTCTTCAATCTTATGAATTAGTAGTTTAACTGGATATCTTCCTGGATTCACCTTTGTCTTAAATGGTTTCTGGTCTTGAATGAAAAAGGGATCTCCTGCTATGATTCTCCCAGTCGGTAACTGCAGTTCTCCAACCGTCACCTCTTCTAGTTTTACAGTGTCTAAAATTGGTTTTAAGTCGAATGCTAAGTTGTCAGATGTAACAGTCTTTGTTTTACACCCAAATAGTCCAAGGAATCCCATTATAATTAAGGCTATTCTCATTGATAATTTTATTGCCTACAACGCCTAGCTATAAGGCGTTTGCCTTACTATAATAAAGATAAACAAAAGAAGGCAAATGCGTTATAGCTGTTGTTGTGTGCAGTTATTCTATCACCAAGATTGCTTCAGTCTCGTACTCCTCTAAATTTTCAATTCTAAATTTCTCGTCACCTTGTGGTCGTATTTTGTAGAACTTTATAACACAGTCACCATATGTATCCACTTCATCTCCAGCATAGACGGTTTGACTAAAAGAAACTATTATCCTAAAATCGGCTTGGAACTCCTTTTGAAGACGAGCCCAAAGTCCGTTACTAACTCCAGCCCAATTTTTAAATATTCAATTTCCTCAATTTTTTCGTTTATATAATTATCTATGTGAATGTCATTGAGGAACTCTTCGTATTGAGTCTTTAAAAAATCTGTTTCGAGATTCCCCGGTCCGAAATATAAAAAGTCTTTAAACAGAATACAGTCTTGTTCGTATCTGAACCCTTCATCAATGATTTCTCGCAAAGTTGTCGGAATATCTATACTGTGATTAAGGAAATCGTATCCTATTTCATTGATTTTCTTATCCATTAATCTGTTAGTCCGGATTCTCATAGAATAATTGCACACAACGTTGCTGATATAAGGCGTGTGCGATTAAGTTTGTTTGTTAAAGGTGGAACGACTGACAAACAAACTTTGCACGTCACTGTCCCTTGAAACGAATAAAGTTAGAAGTTGTGCACGTGAATTCAAACGAATCTAGCACATGCATTATATCTATTGTTAGCGAACGTTTCCTTTTCCCTTTCTTTTTTGAATTTCGTCTTTTGTCTTGTCAAAGTATAACCAATCATCAATGTGTTCGCCCTCCAAATTTGTATCAAGTTTATAATTTCCGACTGGTTCTAATCCTCTAACCCATACCTTATCAGGATCGTCTATATAAATACCAATTTGAGTTCTTATGAATGGGATGTCCGTTTTGTAGCAGTTGAAGACTAATGTTTGGTTGTCGAATTCATAGATTAATTCCGCTGGGTCAAATCCTCCAAAGCTGTCCAAATCGCCTTCCTTGTCCTCCTGTTTTAGCCTTTCGATCACCTCTTTGCAACTTTCGTGAGCCTGATTCACCAAGTCCAATTTCTGTGAAAAATCATTTAATCTTTTTTGTATGTCCATCAAGTCCATAAAAGCAAATGTTCGCTAACGTTTGGCTATAAGGCGTTTGCCTTACCAAAATAAAAATAAACAAATCAAGGCAAATGCATTATAGCTGTTGTTGTAGCGCGTGCAATCACAACCGCTCCATCCACCATACTCCGCTTATTGGCCCAATTTGCATCACCTTGTCGTTAACTTTGCGGAACGTTCTTTCAAGTTTCCATGTTCCCAATATTTTTCCAGTTGCTGATAGTTTTGCTTGATAAATTACATCAGGTTGAGGTTGGTCAACCGTTACAAGTTTTCCGAAACTGTCTCGAAATACTGTTTTTGAGTATCGTTTCGTAAAAACCAATTCAGTACTTTCTAATTTACCAAAGATGTCTGCAGCAAAGTCTATTTGGCTAATACTCGGGTCATCTTGACACATCCCTTCAAACAATCCATCACTATTTGTCGATTTTATTTTTAGAATAAATGGTATGGATGTCTTAACAACTGAAGGCTGAAATCTGTCGTCATATATATACTCACCTTTCCAAATTCCTTTTATTTCAAAATTCTCCATTGTCCTGATTGTATGCGCTACAACGTTCGTGTATAAGCAGTGGCGGGAATTCGAAGCGCGTCACTGTCCCACGAAACCAAACGCAATTTGAAAACTAAACTACAAATTTACACTGAATCCCGCCATTGATTATGCACTTTGTTATGCGCTGTTAGTTTTTCACTCTAAATGTCATTACCAGGTCATAGCAGTCGTAGTCCGGGTTGCAATTAAATACAATCGAGTCACCCGATATTTTCCCATTATAATAAATTTGTCCGCCTGAAAAACCTGTATTGTCGGTATTTAAAGAGTCCAAGTAATTATCCATTGTTATCCTGTCAGGATATAGACGTCCTTGTGAAAATTCAAATGCAATATTATTCAGGCTGTCAATTTTTAAATTTTCAAGGTCAGCTCTAAAGAACCAAAGTTCATGTTCTCCCTCTGGGTCCGGTCCGAAAATTTTTCCCTTTAGTCTGTCTTCTTCACATTTAAAAATTAATGTAAACAGATGGTCAGGCACTTCTGAGTCAGATAGATATTGGTAAACTTTATTGTCAAGTATGGAATTACATTTCCTTTCTTGTCCTCTTGTCCTACGGCCGTAACTGAGTCGCTTTGGGTTATGCTGTCATTGGATTTATTGTCCTTTGGGCTGCAACTGAGAATTAATAATGTCAGTATAAATGTCGTTCGTACCATTGTCCAAAAACTAATTGCGCATAACGCTTGAGTTTATGCAGTTGCGGGATTAGGAGGGTTTAAAAATGGAGCGCAGCGGAATGTTAAACCCGACCTGCTGCGAAATTGTCCCCCGTGACGGAACTGCATTTGAAACATACGCTTAAATTTAACACTACACCCCGCAATTGCATAAACTTTTTGTTGTGGGCTGGGCCTCAAGTCCGGTATTTCTTTAAAATGGTGTCAAGGTTGTCCCAGATTTTCATAAGAGTCGAAGTCTGTTGTGATGCAGTGTCATAGTCGAGTTGCCCTTTTGCTGTCAGTCTATACTTAGTCCCACTTTTCGTCACAAGCTCTCTCTTTGTCAACCAAGTCAGGGAAGCCTGAAGTTCTTTATGAGTCGGGGCGGCATGGTTTATTCCGTCCGCAATTTTTGAAATTGAGTCGTAGTCAGCCGGCTCAGTCTGTGAGGCAATGGCAGTCGATAGAAAAATCCAAGATGTCCTTTGTCCCTCAGTCATTGTTTATTTGTCAACCGTCACTTTGTTAGAGGCCTTGCACACAACGTTCGTGCATGAGGCGTGGCGGGAATAGGAAGCCTTAAAAATGAAGCGAAGCGGAATGTTAAGGCTGACCCGGTCGTCACTGTCCACCGAGACGAAACGTATATTGAAACTAAACTACAAATTTACAAAAAACCCGCCATGACTTATGCACATTGTTGGCTGCTGTTTTCGTCAACCGTAAATTATTGCAAGTAAGAAAGGAATCGTAATGACAATTGAAATAAGTAATGGTTTTCAAATCGGTTTGGATCTGTATTTCGTTTCCTTACCCACCAACTTGTCCCAAAAAGTTGTTGTGAGTCCTAGTCCTCCAGCGGTATTTAAAAGAAATACATAAATGGTGTGGGATGGTATCAGATTGACGATGACAATAGTCAAAGCGGTGTATAGTACACCAAAACCAATCACGATCCCTTTCTTTTTGTTGTCGTCAACATTAGATGACAGTAGAGCAGCTCCGAATATGGTACTGAATACTAACGAGAAACCCCTTATTGCTCCTTTTGAATACAGCAAAGGTGCATTAGGATCGGTCACTACATTTTTCTTCCAAGAGTCAGACGCGAATAAAGTATCCTCTTCATTCTCCTCGTTTTTTCTATTCTGAATTTTTATGTCAATTTCCTTTAAATCCTCTTCGCTGAAATGTCTGCCTCTACGTTTCAATTCGTCAACCGCGGCCCTAATTGCTTCTGGTGTATATTTCTTGAAATTGTTTAAGTAATCGGCTAGTCCGTCCTCCGACTTTGCTGTCATTACTTCTCTTAAACTTTTTCTCATAGTCTATTGTCAAATCTGTCCAACGAAAATTGCAGCCAAGGTTTGGCTATAAGGCGTTGCCGGACTAGGAACGCTAATAAATGACCGAAGGGAATGTTTAGCGCGACCTACCGGATCTGTCCCACGTGACCAACCGTGTTTTGAAAGATAACACTTTTCGTTTACACTAAACCCGGCAATGACTTATAGCTTGTGTTGTGCCCAGTGCTTCACCTACTTCTGAATCAATTCAATTTTAATTAATTCTCTTGTCCGTCTCCAATTGTCCCAAGCTGGATCGTCAGCTTTGGTGTCATCTTTAATTTTGCCCTCAGCGGAATTCATTCTTTTTTCATGTTCGTTTAGAATGTCGAAGAATTGGTCCGGATCTGACACAATATGTCCGCTTAGACTGTCAGCTAGAAATTTTAGTTCTCGGCCGATTTTCAGTCTGCTTTCGGTTAACGAAATTTTGTTTGGTCCACCTTGATTTTTGTCTGCGTTAGGATCATCTTGTCCATCATCCTCCCAGTCGCAAATTGTACAGATTTCATATCCTCCATTTTCGTTTAAGGTCGGAAATCCACATGAAGGACATGTAAAAAACCTGCGTGGCATCTTTTCGTGAGTGAGTTTATCAGCAAAAAATGCACGTCTCTTTTTGAAATCATTAAGGATTTGCTGATCAGCTGAGCTCAGGGCGATAGTGTCTATTTGAGATTGTTGGTCGTAGTCTGTCGAGTCACGGTTCTCAGTTTTAGTCGAGTCATTGTCCGTACGTTGTCCACAACCAATTAGTCCTATCAATAAAATTATGGTCCACTTTTTCATAAGCATTGGGCACAACGCTAGTATATAAAACGTATGCGTTTAAAATCTACATCTTTTTCCCTCGTTGCTGACGAAATTTAACAGCACGCACTTTAAGAACCTACAATACAGCATATGTTTTATATACATTGTTGGCGGTAGTTTTTTACTTCACGACTGATTCTCTGTCCAAGTCACTGTACGGATAATGTCCCTTGGCTTTTAGTTTTTCGATTAGCTTGTCTGTTCCGTTCTCCATTGCAAAGTCCATTTCATCTTTGAATATCTCAACTACAAGTAGTAGTCCGTGTTGTCTGTCTCCAATTTTGAACTCTTGTCCATTGGGTCGATAGTCGTCAAACAGAATGCAATAATTTGGTTGCCCCTCGTCTGCAGGTAATTCTGCCGTCTCCTTAGGTTCGAGTTTGGCTTGAAATGAATAGTGTGCAATATTAGTTAGGATTACATTTAGTCGGCTTTGTATTTTATTGAATGCACTTTCATTGTCACTTGAGTCATAAGCTGCTTTTGTAAAGGAGACAAGCTCGTAAGTTCCGATTCTATTTGGAATTGGTCCCTTACCGTCTGGCTTTATCAATTCCATAGTCGCAAAACCTGTCCCCGGAATGCCATTTGGAAAATAGTACATGTCAAGTGCTCCACCAACGTCAAATGGGATAATAGCATGTCCGACCATGTCGTGCATTTTACCAAGTACTTTCTCAAGTCCTTTTTGTTTTTCCTCATAGTCCTTATTCCATTCGTCTTCCGTAAATTCTTTCGGTGTCGCCTTTTTACCAAATAGTTTAGAAAAAAATCCCATGTTGTCCCCTGTTTTGTTTGTGCAACTTATTGTTAATAGTAGTCCCAGTAAAATTATTGTTGTCCTTGTCATATTTGTCCGTAAAAAATTACCGCCAACGTTCGTGTATGTGTCAGTTTAAATTTACCTTTAAAAATTATCAATCAAATTTAAATTGCACATACACATTGTTAGGCGCTGTTGTGCATCACCGAACTTTCTCTTTCGTCAGGTCGTACTCAATCACTGTTTTTTCTTTCTTTGGTGGATGATGGTATAAGTAAAAACCTGTCAACGCAAACATTGTCCAAAGAGCATATGCCGATATTTTTACCTTCCATTTTCTCCTATTAATTTCCTGATCTGCAGTCATTGTCTTGGAAAAGAAGAAGGGTGATATCAGTAAGACGCTCTTGAAAAAGTTGGTGATATTTAGATAGAATGACACAAAGTTCAATTCTTTTATACTCTTGTCCACCTTCTTAAGATAAGCGAAATGAAAACCGATCTTACAGAACCAAGCCACCGCGACTCCAAAAATTAGCCAATTAGTAATCTCCTCTTCTGTCATTAGTTTTTTGTCCTAATTGTTTGACTCACTGTCCATGTACAATTGCGCCTAACGTTCGCATATAAAGCGTGCCGGCAGACCAAATTAGTAATTAATCATCAAAATTCTGCCGGCATGATTTATATGCATTGTTGGCAGCAGTTGATTCCTACACCGAGCTAATTTCTTTATCCACAAATTCTATTAACTCTTTGTAAAGGTGGTTACAATAGGCAACTGAGTCCACACCATAATAAAACCACGTTTCTCTGTAGTTTGTCCTTATTACTAAGGATGATCCTTCTCTTGTTGTCTCGGTGGGTCCGACCTGTCCGAAGCCATACTTAAGATCGCTAGATGGATTATGTTTAAGGTCATTGCTGATGTCTTTCCGGGCTTTAAAGCCTAAAGGTCTGTCGCAGAAGAATGTCTCAATCTTGTCTTTTTGAGATGGGTGCTCTTTCTTTAGATACTCTTTAACAGAATAATAAACTTGGGTGAAATTGAAAATCGTAAAAAACAAGATTTCTTCTCGCGACTTTTTTAGATCCTCATGTTCCTTGAACATCGCCCGAGTCTCATCGTTGTACGGATACTGTTTGTAATACTCTATGCCTGTATCTGTCACTGAATCTCTTGTAGTCTCCTCATAAGCAGAGTTCACTTGATCTAAATTGAACTTAAGTGCTTTTATCCTTATGTCTACCTTGTGATTTTTCAAGACCTTCTTTAGTCCAAACGTTTAAGCTTGATAACATCCAACGTAATATGAAAACCGATTGAAGTCGAATTTAATAGCCGGAAAAAGGTCGACTGTATCTTCAGTAATTTCATAATGATAATACATCAATGGATCGTCCTGTTTAGCATTAAATCTTTTCTTGAATGTGTCAAGGTCAAAAGTCTCCATAGCTATTTCCTGAACCAAAAGTTCTGTCTCGTTATCAAAAACGTCAATCTGTCTAACTATATCCATGGAATCAATTGCTGCCAACGTTTTGATATAAGGCGTTTGCCTTTCCTTAATTTAAAAATAAACAAACAAAGGCAAATGACTTATATCTGGTGTTGTGCGCAGTTTTTATTCTCTGAACCAATCGTAGTTCTTTTGAATTAAATACCATTTGTCGTCCACATTGATGTAGATACCATCCTTTTCAATGTTGTCCTCCAAGTCGGACGTCATACATCTAGCATACATTAAATATGAGTAAGTTTTATCTTCTTGTTTTTTGTTAAACTCATACGTAATTCTCATTCCGCCCCTTGTATCTGTCATTGAACAGAAATAATTCTCAAGCAGAATTGCCCGTACACCAAGACTGTCTATGAGTGCCTGTTTATCTGTCGGGAGTTTGTCGACTTGCACAAATGTGGGTCTAATTGTGTCCCTGTTTGTAATTAACCAAGTTGTCAGCGATTCAAAACTTGCTTTTTCATAAACGTGTTTCCGTTTGAGGTCAGTCCAGTCATTCCAGTCCGATTTCTTGTCAGTCGAGTTGCAAGCTGTCAAATATGCAATGAGTATTAGTAGGAGAATTCTTATCAACTGTCAGTCAGTTAAAAATTGTGCACAACGTTTGGCTATGAGGCGTGCCGGGCACACCAAAATAATCAAATTAAATATCAACCGTGCCGGCATGACTTATAGCTTGTGTTGTGCGCTGCCTTTCTTACTCCAATCTCAATTCAATGCCGTCATTACTCGACAATATCTCAGTCAATAGGTCAAATTCTCTTTGTCCAAGAGTCAACTGGCTCCGTTTTGCCTCAGTCCAAATTATCTTTGTGATGTTGAATGCTGGGTTGTCCGTATAATTGAAATTAGTCGAAACTATCTCGTCTAGAGAGTCCAAGTTCCGTCCCCATGGACATTCACCTATTACGAGGTATGGTTCAAGTAGGTCGTAGAAGTCGTCCCGTGTTTTAATTCTAGTTCCGTCAATCGTCAGCTTCATTGTCCAAGAAAGGTTGCGCACAACGTTGCTGATATAAGGCGTGTGCGATTAAGTTTGTTTGTTAAAGGTGGAACGACTGACAAACAAACTTTGCACGTCACTGTCCCTTGAAACGAATAAAGTTAGAAGTTGTGCACGTGAATTCAAACGAATCTAGCACATGCATTATATCTATTGTTAGCGAACGTTTCCTTTTCCCTTTCTTTTTTGAATTTCGTCTTTTGTCTTGTCAAAGTATAACCAATCATCAATGTGTTCGCCCTCCAAATTTGTATCAAGTTTATAATTTCCGACTGGTTCTAATCCTCTAACCCATACCTTATCAGGATCGTCTATATAAATACCAATTTGAGTTCTTATGAATGGGATGTCCGTTTTGTAGCAGTTGAAGACTAATGTTTGGTTGTCGAATTCATAGATTAATTCCGCTGGGTCAAATCCTCCAAAGCTGTCCAAATCGCCTTCCTTGTCCTCCTGTTTTAGCCTTTCGATCACCTCTTTGCAACTTTCGTGAGCCTGATTCACCAAGTCCAATTTCTGTGAAAAATCATTTAATCTTTTTTGTATGTCCATCAAGTCCATAAAAGCAAATGTTCGCTAACGTTTGTGTATGTGACGTTGCGGGCTTGGAGGGCAAATGAAGGAGGAACAACTGATTTGCCCGACTGCTCCGAAATAGTCCCACGTGACCGAACGTTATTTGAAAACTAAGCTACTACTTTACACTGCACCCCGCAATGGCACATACATTGTGTTAGCGGCTGGCGGATTTCACCGCACTGGTTTATCGTTCTTATAATTTATTACTTTGTCCAGTGTCCCAGTCTCAGTAAAATATTCCCACTTTCCTTCTTTAGTAGCTTTATCATTAATAATAATTCTTTGTCCCTTTTCTTTAATTTGTCCATTGCGAAATCGATTAGTGACTTCACAAATCAGTCGAACTTGTCCTGCGATTGATTCTTTACGACAAATGGTTTCACCTGTGGGTGGCATTCCATCATCCCCTAAAATTCTTTCGTCCACTAAATATCCGGATTCATCAAAATGTACAATTGTCCAAAGTTCTGTTCCGTCATCGGAATTCTGTCGCCATTCACCGATTTGTTTTATATCATAATGTTTCCCGTCCTTTTTAACTAAGATATCGCCTGTCCAATATTGTCGGTACCAGTTGGCTTTTCCAGAGAATTTCTTAATAAGTGAGTCGTTGGTGTTTAAATAAATCTTGTCTGAGTCAGTAAGGGACCTTTGGAAATATTGCTTTTCTGTCGCGCAGGATAATGTCAACAGTGTTATGATTATTAAACCAAATTGTTTCATGCTAAAATTTTGTAATCTGCTTGCCGCTAACGTGAGTGCATAAGCAGTGGCGGGTATAGGAGGGCTTAGCAATGGAGCGTAGCGGAATGCTAAGACCGACCTGCCGCGAAACTGTCCCACGACACCGGACGTTGTTTGAAAACGAAATCTACAAATTTACACCGAACCCGCCATTGATTATGCACAGTGTTATGCACCGTTTTTTATATAGTCCAAATGTTTATCTAAGTCCCTTATATCTTGTGTGTCGTAGGTTGAGTCCTCAATGTCAAGTACGTCCAAATAGTCCAACTCATTCATCATTTTCTCTTCACCTAGGAGATTGGTCAAAACTATTTCAGCTAATTCAATCCTTTTATCTTTTTCAAAGTCCGTTAAAGTGTCCGCCTTAATTAATATCTCCTTTTTTCCATCCTTATATTTTAACAATACATATGTCCAATTGGCGGCTGAAATCTTGATATTGTCACTTGGTATTTCAAGTTTGTCCCAATTTGTTTTTGGTTTTTTTAATAAGCCGAATTCCCAGTCGTCAAGTACTGGCGCATTGTCCAAAAGATTTTTTGCTCTATCAAGTAACTCTCTCCGTCCACTAGTTGAAATGGTTAATAAATTCTCTTTTTTAACACCGGGTCCGACTTCCCAGTAGAGTCCTATGTTATAAACTCTTTGGTCCAATTCCTTAAACGTGTCGTTTGGGTATTTGTCCGACTGCAACTCATTTGAATTTGACTTGAACCAACTCCAAAATTCTTTTATGTCGTCCGTGTTAATCATGGTCAAATCTGTCCGATAAAAAATGGTGCATAACGTCCGAATATAAGACATGTCTTATATTTCTTTATCAAAGGTAAGTTTTTCGGCAATTCTATCCAATGGACTGATCAGCTGATCGAAACCCTTCCTGGTTATATGGGTATAGCGTTCTGTTGTTTTAGAGCTTTCGTGGCCGAGCAACGACTGAATGTATCGCAGGTCTGTTCCATGCTCCAGCAAATGGGTTGCAAAACTGTGTCTAAGGGTGTGGGCGCTTACACGTTTCTTGATATTTGCCCGCGTACAACTTCGTTTGATAATCTGGTTTACGCTACGTTGACTATACGGCTTTCCGTCCGGCCCTTCAAACAACCAATGCGATGGACTGTAAATCCGCAAATATTCCTTTGTGTTTTCATAGGCGACCGATGATAGTATGGTGACCCTGTCTTTACCTCCCTTGCCTGACCTGACGTGAATGATCCTGCGATCATGGTCAATATCAGTCCACTGGAGGTTGAGCAGTTCGCTGATGCGCAGGCCTGCGGAGTATAAAAGCACAAGCAGGCAACGATGTTTAATATTGAAAGTATTTTTCAAAAGTGAAGCCACTTCATCTTCGCTCAGAACAATCGGAAGTTTCCATTCCTTTCGCGGGCGCTCGAGGTGATAAACTTTTCGTTCTCCTTTGTTGACATGTTCCAGGTAGAATTTTATCGCATTAATGGCCTGGTTTTGCGTAGAGAGGCTCACTTTTCTGTCCTTCACCAGGTATAACAGGTATTGGTGAACTGTTTCTTGCGTTACGCTTTGTACATCCAATGGCCGCATCCACTGCATAAAAATCTTAAATTGAGTCTTGTAGTTCTCACGCGTTGCCTCGCTATATCTCATCCTGATCAGTAATTCATCATAGCCATCGGGCAGCTCAACCAATGTTGTAGGTTGTTGTTGTGCAGGGTTTTCTGTTTTTCCGGTTTCATCTAAAACATTTTCTTCTGTTAATATACTGAGTTCGTGTTTCAGACGCTCCAGTAATTCGGGTTGATTTGGAATGTAAAAACAGGCAAACGTTCGCGAATATCTGCTGTCAGGAAAATTTCTTATAATCCCAAGGGCATTTTGTGACGGCTTTCCACTAACGATAATGCAATCTGCACCACGATGGTGAACGGCTCTTAAAATGATCATGATGTATAGTTATAAAGATATTCAATGACAGGTCGTATGATACGCGGGTATATCCGGATATATCCGTGTATACCCGTGTCTATCCGTATATACGCGGATTTGATGAAGAGATCATCGGCTGCTATTGATCCCGGACAATTATAAAACCAAGCGCAGCTGGTTATTTCAGCCATGGAATAAATTTTATGTCCTCATCAGGAAATACATCGAATGAAGAACTGGCTTATCGGTTGCTCTGGCTTCTCCTATAAACATTGGAAAGGCCGCTTTTATCCGGAAGATGTTCCGCAAAGAAAGTGGTTTGAATTTTACTGCCAACACTTTAATACAGTAGAGTTGAACGTTACTTTCTATCGCGTTCCTAAGCCGGCAGTTTTCAAAGACTGGTATGAAAGGTGTCCAGATAATTTCAGGTTTACTGTGAAAGCTCCGCGTCTCATTACCCACTATAAGAAGTTCAGGAACATTACCGATGAGATAGACAAATTTTACGACATTGTTTATGAAAATCTCCGCGATAAGCTCGGCAGTGTTTTATTCCAGCTTCATCCACGCTTTGCCTATAGCGAAGAAAACCTGCAGTTGCTTCTCGGCCATATGGACCCTGCGTTTACAAATGTCATTGAATTCAGACATGCAAGCTGGTGGAGCGAAACGGTTTACAAAGCTTTAAGAAAGCGCCAGGTTACCTTTTGCAGTATAAGTTATCCGAATCTTCCTGATGATGTGATCAGGACCGCTCATTCGGTGTACTACCGTTTTCACGGTGTGCCTCAATTGTATCTTTCATCATACAATACAGAGACACTTTCAGCCATCACTGCAAAGATCCGCGCGCTTCGCGGTGTTAATGATGTCTATATTTATTTCAACAACGATATTGATGTGCACGCCATTCACAACGCAAGAATTGTTCAGGCGCTGGTGAAAAACAAATCTCACACAAAAGAGCATTCTGAAAAAATGTTACGGTGAGCCCGGGCATTGAAGAATTCGCCTCTAGCCTCATCTCAATGACCATTATCATGCGAATATCATTTCGAGAAGCCTGAAATGTCCGGTTCCCGGGACAATACACTTTTTTTAAAAGCGCTGACAATTTCGAAAGGGTTTCCTATCTTTCACCGCTTTTAATTCAAGGTACGCTCAGGTTAATATGATCAATCAGCAAAAAACAGTCGTCACCCTCGGAGAAGTGCTCATGCGTCTCACCACACCCGGGTTTGCACGGTTCATCCAGGCACAACAGTACGATGTAAATTTTGGCGGTGCCGAAGCGAATGTTGCGGTGTCACTCCGTAACTTCGGTATTCCTGCCATGCATGTTACGCGCTTGCCTGATAATGACATCGGCCGTTCTGCTATACTTGCTTTGCGAAAACACAATGTTGATACAACGCACATTCTTTCAGGAGAGGAACGCATGGGTTTGTATTTTATGGAAAATGGATCCATGCAGCGTGCCTCGCGCATTATCTACGATCGTTTTAATTCTGCATTTGCAAACATCAGCAAAGGTGATATCGACTGGCAGACAGTTTTTGCCAACGCTTCATGGTTTCATTACACAGGAATAACTCCCGCGATTTCGCAGGGTGCAGCCGATGTTTGTCTTGAAGCAGTTCAGGTTGCGCGAAAAATGGGTGTTACAATTTCAGGTGACATCAACTACCGCAGAAATCTGTGGCAATACGGCAAGTCTGCCCGCGATATCATGCCTGAACTTATCTCGCTCACCGATATAGTTGTTGCGGGAATCACCGATATGGAAAATTGCGCCAGCGTAACGGGCGATACTTTCGAAAAGGCTTGCGGCCAGTTCAAAAAGAAATTTCCGTCTGTACAGAAAATAGCCACCACCGTGAGGGATTCAATCAGTTCTTCGCATAACAAGATCTCAGCGGTGATGTGGAATGGTCATACAGTTTTAAGTTCCCGGGAATATGATCTCACCAATATTGTCGACAGAATAGGAGCGGGGGATGCATTCATGGCCGGACTTATTTTTGGCTTGCTTGTAAAGAAAGATGACCAGGCCTCGCTCGAGTTTGCAACCGCGGCATGCGCGTGGAAGCACGGTATTGAGGGTGATGTTAATCTTGCAACCGCTGCAGAGATTGACGATCTTGTTAAAGGTGAGAACGTAGGTAAATTATTGCGATAACATGGCATTCAGCAAACAGCAGATCGTAGGTGAAATGAAAAGAACGGGGCTTGTTCCGCTCTTGTCGCACGAAAGTGAAGAGATAGCTTTTCAGGTTGTAAAAGCTGCCTATGACTCAGGTATCCGTACGTTCGAGTTTACAAACAGGAAACCGAACTCTCTTCAGGTATTCAAAAGTTTGCTGTCAAAACGATCGTCATATCCCGAACTGATGCTGGGGATAGGAACAGTAATGGATGCAACAACCACGAAAATATTTATTGATGCCGGAGCCGATTTCATCATTTCACCTATCCTCAAAACTGAAATGGCTTCTGTCTGCCATGCCCATGACAAGCTCTGGATTCCGGGAAGCGCAACGCTGACGGAAATTGTAACAGCGAAAGAACATGGTGCCGGAGTGATCAAGGTTTTCCCCGGATCAGTACTCGGCCCTGGTTTTATTTCTGCGATCATGCCTGTAGTTCCTGGCCTTCAGCTTTTGGTGACGGGAGGAGTTGAACCAACCCGCGAGAATTTATCAGCGTGGTTCAAATCAGGTGCGATGTGCGTTGGCCTGGGCTCGCAGTTATTTTCGAAAGACATTCTTGAGCAAGAAGACTGGAACAAATTAAAGCACCAGGTTGCACAGGCCGTTTCGCTTGTTCAGGAAATCAGGAATCCACGTGCCTGAAATATCACCGATGAACGAACTGGCAAATCCCGAACAAAATCCCGCTGGAAAATTCCGGTGGTTTATCTGTGCCCTGCTTTTTCTTGCTACGACTATCAACTATATCGATCGCCAGATCCTGTCATTGATAAAGGAGATCCTTGATGAAGAGCTTCACTGGACAAACGAAGAGTTCGGAATTGTCAACTCGATATTTCAGGGCGCTTATGGTTTTGGACTCGTTTTTTTTGGATGGTTTGTTGATCGCTATGGTGCGCGCATAGGCTATGCCGTTAGCATTGCTGCCTGGAGTCTGGCAGCCATGGGGCATTCGTTCGTTTCATCTATCAGTGGTTTTATGGTGGCGCGTGCTTCGCTCGGTTTGGGTGAAGGCGGAAATTTTCCAGCTGCGATAAAGGCCGTAACACAATGGTTTCCGCGTCAGGAACGTGCGTTCGCGACAAGCATATTTAACGCGGGGTCTAATGCAGGCCCGATAATAGCTCCGGTGTTGGTTCCGTTCATAGCATTCACATGGGGCTGGAGAGTAGCCTTCATTCTTGCAGGTTTAGCCGGATTGCTGTGGCTGTTGCTGTGGCTGCCGTTTTATAACAGTCCCGCGAAAAGCAAACGACTGACTGAAGGTGAGCGCACCTGGATCGAACGCGATCGTGAGACATCATCAGATAATGTTCGCGTTACGTGGGGCAGCTTGCTGAAATACAGACAGACCTGGTCGTTTGTTGTAGCGAAATTTCTCACGGATCCCGCGTGGTGGTTCTTGCTCATCTGGCTACCCGATTACTTCAACAAAACACGCTCACTGGATATCAAACACAGCTGGATTCACCTCGTTACTATTTACAGCATCATGACGGTGCTCAGTATTTTTGGTGGCTGGATCACCGGGCATCTTACAAAACTTGGCTGGACCGTGACACGTGCACGCAAAACGGGCATGCTCGTTTTCGCTTTGTGTGTGTTGCCGATCCTTATCGTTACTCAGGTTGGCGATTGGACTGCCGTACTTTTGATAGGCTTTGCCGGAGCAGCGCATCAGGCCTGGTCGGCAAATCTTTACACCACGGTGTCAGATATGTTTCCAAAATATGCGGTAGCTTCTGTCATTGGCCTTGGCGGGATGGCGGGTGCATTCGGGGGGATGATCTTTCCCGTTCTCACGGGTAGGCTATTGGACACATTCAGTGCGCAAAACAACATCACAGGAGGATATGCCATACTTTTCAGCATCTGCGCCTGTACTTATACCATCACGTTCCTGATCCACCATTGGCTTGCTCCCCGGTTTGACGGAGTTAAGGTTAAGGTCTAAAGTCAAAGGTTTAAAGCCCAAAGTCTGAAGTCTAAGTTAGGGTGCACTAAAGGCTTGCGTATTCCTTGTGAGCCAAGCGACTTGTTGGCACATCCAGCATCTGGAATCCAGTATCCAAAATCCAGCATCCGGGATCGAGCATCAAGAAGCCAGCATCACTTCAAAATATGCTGTCGCAGCTGATCTTTCGTAATGGGCTTTTGCAGATATGCTTTTACTTCCGGAATTGCCTGCGCGCGATTTTTGTCTTTCGGGTGGCCGGAAGAGCTGATGATGTAGATATCAATTGTTTTACCCAACTGATCTTTGATGTTTTGAAATTCCTGAAGAAAACCCCATCCATCGAGTTCGGGCATGTAAATGTCAAGCAGGATCACATCGGGTAAATGCTCCATCGATTTTTTGTGGTGCAGCAGGTAATCGATAGCCCACTGTGCCTTATCATAGATGGTTATAATACTTGCGAGTTCGCCAAGTTCAGCCAGCCTCCTGATATAAAACGAAGCCATCGGATCGTCATCGATAATCCACAGGTTTGCGATTTTCTTACTGGCCGTATTATCGCCTGAATTGTCATCCACCGATCTATCAATTTTTAAATCAACAATCTTAAACGAATGTTCATCAGGGTTCATTTTGAATGGCTTGAAAGGTTAAAACTACCAATAGACAATGCTCAGTTCCTGTAAAGTTGAGAAACAGATATTGAATTTAAGGCGTCTTGTAAGAAAACACAAGAATTTGTAAAATTCTGCTGCTTGAAAAAGCCCCAGGGAAGAAGAAATCAGACCTCCAGCACGTAAAAAGGGCATTTATACCCCGCTTTTAAAAGTATGGGTTTTGCAACATTATAGACACTTACACCACTCGAAGTCTTGCCCTCCAGCGTACCTACATGAGCGTGGCCGTGGAAGGCCGCCAAAACCTGTCTCCGGTTTAACGGTTCGGCTAAACGTGATGATCCCAAAAAGGGATAAATCACTTCAGGCTCGCCAATAACCGTATCTTTCACCGGTGAATAATGCATCACTGCAATTTTCTTATCGCACTGGTGTTCGGCATCGAGCCTGGCCAATGCGCGATCAAGTCTGAGCGCTTCGTCAACTGATTCCTGCACGAAAGCTTTCATTGCACCCTCACCAAACATAGAAAGCATGTGGTTATCAAATCCACCACCGAAACCTTTCACACCGGCAAACCCGATATTGTTAATCACTACAGATTCACCATCGAGGATGTGAATGTTTTCTTTCTGAACGATCTGACGGATCAGCTTGTGGCGTCCTTTTTCGAAATCGTGATTGCCGAGTACACCCACTACCGGAATACTGCAACCGCGCAATTCCTCGGAAAGAACCTGGGCCTCGCCTTCATCACCTGTGTCAGTAAGATCACCGCAGATCAAAAGTATGTCGGCCTGCTTTGAGACTTCTTTGAAATACTCAATCCATTTGCCCTTATCAGATTCCTTTACGTGTATGTCGCCAACTGCAGCAATGCGCTGCTTTTTATTTTCGTCAGCCATAGCTAAACAGTTTTGATCGTAACAGTTTTATAGTCCCATTGCTTGATGTCAATACTGTATTGTGTGTTGTCAATGAGCGGACCGCGGCAGACTTTTTCAACGGAAGGAGGAAGATCGTATTGTTCGTTGGCGCGTTTCATCAGCTCGTCAAACACCCAGCGCGGAATGATCTCATGAAAATCGGCAGGATATACAAACTGAAACGTAAGGATCTTGGCGAGAAACAAATGCCAGTGATGGTCAAGCCGCATCATGAGGCGTTCCCAGTTAAGCTTTTTGCCATAGCGAAGAAACATGTGGTTGACATCCGCGCCATCAAACCGCTCGCGGTTCTGTACGTAGGTTTTACACCAGATCATTTCTTCGGCTGGCACCATCTTCACAGGAATTCCCTCAAACTCACCCATCGTTGCGTGCTCATACCAGGAATCGTCAACCGTGCAGATGTGATTGACGGAATCAAAAATGATATCCATGAAATATTCACCTTTAAAAACTTTGGCGAGCCAGCGCACATCGGTTAGTTGTGTTTCATATCCTTTTGATGCAAAGTGCTTCAGTATTTTAGGATACTCGGAAGACTTGCAGAAGATATCGAGGTCTTTGGTATCGCGATAAACTCCTGTATAATGGAACGTGGCGAATGCCCCGCCCAGCATGAAATCTGCTCCACTTTCCTGAAGTAATTCAATGGCTTCCCTGTAGTAGGCATGTGCCTCTTTCTTTTGCTCTTCCGTGATGATCATATTTTATTAAGAATTAAAAGAGTATGCCAAAAAGACGGTTTTGGCCCTTTATTAACGGATGGATTGTTATTGAAGTCCCTGGATACCGGGAGTGTCTGGCATCGGTTCAGTTTCGCTGTGAAGATCTTGCTGACTGATCTCGTATTTTTTCATCAGTGTATCAATCACTCCGAGCGCTTCAGCTTTGCCGAAGTTTTCAATATGCAGGTTGATGAACCTGATGGCATTCTCCATTTCATGGGCCGTCCACACCTTTGGATTTCCATTTTCATCAACATGATGGATCATGTCCCGTATCAGCGATCCGCCACCGATGCGGGCTGTTAACTTCATAAAGGCATTGATCAACTGCTGTTCGAGCATAACCTTCTTTTTTTGATTGTGGTTGTATAAAAAATGTACCCCGTGGCGGGTTGATTTCCAGGCATTGCCGGCTATCGGCTCAAACCCGTATTCTACCGACACTTCGCTATAACGCCTATAAGCCGGCATAGGAATGTTATTTGTACCTCATGAAATCATAAAAATGTTATCATAAATGATGTGTTATTATATGGTGTAACGATTAGTCGGAATTGTAAACAATTTGGTATTTGTGAAAGAAGAAGTTTTAAAAGCCACACTGGAAAGGATAGGCACTAAGTTGACCGAACTGCGAAAAGAAAAAGGTTACAGCAGCCATGAGGATTTCGCCTACGACTATGAGTTGCCACGCGTCCAGTACTGGCGCATCGAAAAAGGTAAAGCAAACCTGACTATCAGAAGCTTATACAGAATATTGTCCATCCATAAACTCACGGTTGAGGAGTTTTTTAGTCAGCTCTACAAGGAATCTAAAAAGTAGTAAGTCGCTTTGGGCTGCCACAGGAGCAACCAGCTCAACATGTTTAAAGCAGCAGCTCGCTACTAAAAAGCATCCGTGACATTTAATATCCGGATGTTATTCACAGATTTTTTAAGCGTTTTGTATCTCTCGCGGAGTACAGAATTCAATTGATCATTAAATTTCCACAAAAGTGTAACCCTTTTTTTGACAGATCCGGCCGATCGTGTCGGCCTGTGGGTCAAATTTGGTGGTTGCATTCCTTAAATGGAGTGGGTTAGGAGTTTTGGATGAGGTGTTGGTAGCATGGAAAAAGTGCCTGATCTGTACCTGGGTGATCAGCCAATGTAGTGCATTTGTATGGGTAGTGTGTTTGGGAGTGTGGAACAAATGAGCAATGGACTTACCAAAGAATTTGGGGCTGGTGAAATTGCCAGCTGCAGTAGAGATAACGCTTTATTTGATTAAAGCAGAGTTGAAAAACAGAAAGTTTACGAAGGCGCTTGAACAGATTGGGTTTGATAGTGGAGTTTGTTCGCTGGATTTCAGTTCGTTGATTCTGAGACTGACGGGCTTTGAAGTAATTTCTGATGATATGTTTGAAAAGTACAACGACCTGCTGGAATCTTTTGTACAGCAGATCGGTGTTCGCGAGGATGAAGCGAGCCTGACAAAGGTTGCGCTTGATTTTTATCAAAACCTGGAAAGAGAAAAACCGGGAACGGACCAAAAGTAAAAAAGGGAGCTGTATTGCTACGGCTCCCTTTCTGTTTTGTGGTTGTTGTTATTTGTTTACAATGCTACCATGGTATCCTGGGCAAACGATGTTGTTGCCTGGTTCTGGTCATTGTCTGAGATCATGAAAATAATGTCATTGTAGTCATAGTCTGATGCTGTTTGAATGGCTTTGTCTTCAAAACCCATCAGGATGTTGTTGCATTGTTTTTCTCTGAATAAAACATGCTGCCTGAAAGATCCTGGATTCCATGCAAAATTTGTGTAAAACGTTGGCTTGCTGTAGTTCACCGTGCTGTTGTTGTTACTGTATCCGCCAACGATCAGGTAGAATCCAATGACTGTTCCCGCAGGAAACTTGCCAATCATTCTTGTATCACCGGGGTTAAGAATGGCGTTTGAAACATTCGGAAATACGATCTTCTTTTCAATTCCGTCAGAAGACGCAGGAGCGCTTCCGGTGTATGTATACCATCCCAATGTGCTCGGAATGGCTGCACCTTCTGTAACATAGCTTACATAAACGTTGGTCTCTTTTGTAAGTACGATCTGTTCCTGGTTGCCTGAAAACAATTCAGGGTAACGTTCCTGGTTATTGTTTGATTCGGTGAACAGATTCATTACAGTCTCGTTCAATGTTTCGCACAACTCTACATGGTAGATATCTTTGGGTACTTCGTCAACATGTTCAATGACTTTGTCTTTATCCTTGCAACCGGGCAGCACGAGGATCAACAGGGCAGAGAGAATAACACTGGGTTTCATATGATTGATATTATTGCTAAAAAATTATAATGTTTGATGAGCAGCAATAAAATCTAATGCCAGCATTAAAATTATTTGCAAACTTTTAACAAGCTCTTGCAGGATCTTTCAGTTTTTGAATGTTCTGTTTGCGTGGGTATTCCTTCTTCATCGCCTTTACTTTCGGGTTCAACCACAGAACTGGCGATGAAGCGAAAAAATCCTCGTACTTTCTTTTAGCTAAATAAATAATCGTTAAGAAATGCAAATTGGATGCAGCGAGATTACAGCTGGTGGGTTATTGATGTTCATGCCCTTGTTGAGATAAGCATGATCTGGGATATTTTAGGAACACCACGACTACAGAATAAGCGGCAGTATCGTATATCGCAGATGTTAAGATATTGCTGCTGGCATGTAATTTTTATCTCATGGATTTATTCACCCTAATCCCTGAAATATGCAATTTATCGCTGGCACTCCCGTAGGAATCATCTCAGATTCCCGTGAAATTATCGAAATCAAATTGTGGGAAGCATACTTGTTGCAGGATCGCACCAATCTTCATCTCGCATTGAACCAGTTCTCAGTTGACCATGGTCCTGTAGAAAATGTTCAACATGAACCAGGAAGGCTCGCCTACCGGTTTTTTGCCGAGGATTGGGAAAACGATATCAAACATCTGCTCTATGAAAATCGTATCCCGGTGGTTGTAAAACCTTCAATCGCCATTTCAAAAACAAGTAGAAGCAAAGAACTCGCTTTCGCCTGAATCTCATACAGCGGAATGATTTTTACCCTTCCATGATGTGCTGAATAAAAACATCATGGAAAAACAGACATTGCCAAAGGTAGAAGATCAGATCCGGAAATATGAGGCTGAACACAAGGGTGAGAAACCGCTCTATATTATTCTGTCAGACGATGAAGCTGACAGGCTTATCAACGAACTCAAAGTGGAAGAAGGGTATGACGACCATGTGGTGGTCACCGAATTTATGGGCAGCAAGATTGTGAAAAACATTGCGCTGAAAGAAGGCGAGATACGCCTTTCCAATGAACTTCCAGAATCAGGCTCGTGAAAATTATTTGTGTGCGAGCAAGTCTGGTATTCCGTCAGGATCACTTAGCGCATTACCGTTTGAGTTGATTATGCCTTTGTTGATCAGCAGAATTCCCGCAACATGTGGTGCAGCCATTGACGTTCCGCTGAGATAGGCGTAGCGCCCCTCCGTGTAAGCCGAGAGAATTTTTACACCGGGTGCAGCAAAGTCTACAACATCATTTCCGTAATTCGAAAAATCAGCGAAATGGTTCAGGCTATCCACAGCCGAGACTGTATAAATATTTTTTCCTGTAGTTCTGCCGGGCGAGTACCCGTTGGCATCTGTTGCATCATTTCCTGCAGCCAGCGCGAAATATATTCCGCGCGAAGCAATCCGCTGGATCTCTTCTTCAAGAATTTCTGAGCTGTCTGGAAACTCTGCGCTGATGTTTACAACATCACCTGCCTTTGCATTTCGCTCAATGTAACTGAGGGCATCCAGGAAACGAGATAGTTTACCTTCACCATTCGCGGCAAGCACCTTCAAAGCGACAATTGAAGCTCCTGATGCAACACCGAGTGTACCAATATTGTTATTCTTTGCTCCGATAATCCCGGCTACGTGTGTTCCGTGTCCGTTGTCATCTTCGAAGGACGAATTTCCATCTACGAAAGAACGGCTTCTTTGCTTATCAACATTAAGATCGGGATGATCAGTGTCTACACCACTGTCAATGATCCAGGCAACTTTGCCGGTACCATCACCATATCCAACCTGGTCCACATTCCAGGTGATACTCCGGGGTTCAACCACCTCGAAACAACCACACATTGAAACGATGCGATCAGGTTCAATATGTCTCACTCCAGCGTCAGTTTTAAGCTTGCCAGCATCAGCATCTGAAAGCCGCATCAGAAAAAAAGTATTTGTGCCCTCAATTTTTCGTTTTACAGAGGCTGCATCGATGTTGTGTCTCCGGAAGATGCGCGCGGCCGCTGCGGTGCGACCTGCAGACGAGGCTTCATTGGAAAATGACACAATGTATTCTCCGGGTATCACCGTGCCATTGTTTGATGCTTTCGCTGTGACACAATCGTCCAGTGCTACTTCTGTTTTGGTAATTTCTTCATCCTGATTACAGGCGGTGACAAAGAATAATACCGAGATAAGCAGCAGAAAAACTTTCGTTTTGATCATGAAAAAAAAGTGGTTTTTGATACGTGGGTGCGGTCAGAATGCTAACATATCCACAACGGAAAAGTTCAACGGCTACTCCATACGTTAAGTCTAGCGTGAAGCCGGATGTTGTCGGGAAATGTATTCAGCAGGGCAAGAATCGTGTTCAAACATTATCCTGAAAAAAAGCCCGAAAAACGGGGTTGTATAACTATTAAACTTTCCACATATTTGCACCTCCTTCGCTAGGGCTTAGCTAACTGCCCCCTTTTGTTAACCCAAAAAACAGTGATTTGAGCTTTAGCGAAGCCAAGCCTGAGTGGCGGAACTGGTAGACGCGCACGACTCAAAATCGTGTGCCTTCGGGCGTGCCGGTTCGATTCCGGCCTTAGGTACAAAGGCACAAACCCGGCTGAAAAGTCGGGTTTTTTTATTATACACCGCTCATACACCAGTTTAGGAAACAGCCGATTATAGTTCATACCTAAGCAAATGCAGGTAAAAGAATACGATGTTATTATTGTAGGAGGCGGCCCGGCAGGTTGCACAGCGGCACTCGCACTTGCAGGCAGCGGGCTGAAAATAGCCGTGCTCGAGAAAAGTATTTTCCCACGGGATAAGGTCTGTGGTGACGCAGTCGCATCTTACGTTCCTAAAGTGCTGCATTCTATTGACCCCGAATTTGCCATCGCATTAACAGGCTTTAGTGAAAGAATGACCGTGAATGCATGCCGACTGGTAGCACCCAATAAAAAATTTTTTGACCTTAAATATGTCAACGATGGGTTCATTGCCAGGCGACTTGATTGGGATAACTTTCTCTATGAACTGGTCTGCTCGAAAACCAATACAGATTTCTTTACTGGATATCATGTTTCAGATGCCAGCATCGACACAGCCAGAAAGGAAGTTACAGTTACCGCAAATGATATCCGGTTTAAGGGAAAAATGCTCATTGGATGTGATGGAGCTCATTCAATAGTCTCAAAAAAAATATCTCCAACGCGCATTGATCTTGATCATTATAGCGGGGCTGTCCGCGCATATTACCGGAACGTAACGGAAATTCCTGCCGATACATTCGAGCTTCATTTTTTCGATCATCTGCTACCCGGATATTTCTGGATTTTTCCACTGAAAGACAACGTAGCCAACGTAGGTCTGGGCATGTTGTCATCGCAGATATCCAAACGCAAGATCGATCTGCGTTCATCCATGCAAAACGTTATCGAGACAATGCCGCACATCCGTAACCGCTTTCAGCACGCGGAGCGCATAGGCAAGATCGAAGGATTCGGACTGCCATTAGGATCGCGCAAAATAAAATTAAGCGGTGACCATTTTATGCTCTGCGGAGACGCTGGGGCATTGATCGACCCGCTATCAGGTGAAGGTATCGGCCAGGCCATGGTATCGGGACGCTATGCAGGATGGCACGCAAAAAAATGTTTCGAACAAAATGATTTCAGCGCTTCGTTTATGAAACATTACGATGAGCAGGTGTATCAAAAACTCTGGAAACGTCACCGGAAAAATTATTGGATCCAGAAACTGATTGCAGACCGCGCCTGGCTGATGAATGGCATCTTCAACACCGCTTTGCAAAGCAGGTTTGTTACCAATATATTAGCTAAAGGAATTGCCTGAACCGCTCCTTAGTTAATAGACCCACTGCAAAAAGAATATGAACCGTTCGCTGAAAGATGGTGATGAAGAATCATACCGTGAACTGTTTCTTTCTTACTATAAGCCCCTTACAGCCTTTGCAGTCAAATTCGTATCCGATCGCGAAAACGCTAAAGACATTGTTCAATCTGTTTTCATAAAACTCTACGAAAAACGCGACAGCATCTTAGTTGAAGGGAATATGAAAGCGTATCTCTACAGCGCAGTTTCAAACGCCTGCATCAATTATCTTAAGAAGGAATCTGTAAGGTCAGGGCATCAGATTGCCTACATGCACATGCAAAGCGATGTTTTCTTTCACGATGCACTTGAGCAAACGGAGGAGGAACTCAGGATACATGATGCAATAAATGCCCTCCCTTCGCAATGCCGCAGAATTTTCACCATGAGTCGCCTCGAGGAAAAAAAGAATCAGGAGATCGCTGATGAGCTATCCATTTCAATCCGTACGGTCGAAACACAAATATCAAACGCCCTTCGCACACTCAGGCGAACCCTGCGCTCAATTCTATTATTCTGATTTTTTCTTCTTTTGCCCTACGTGTTTAAGGCGTGGCAGCTGTCATAAGTGTAAATAAGTTGTTATGCAGGATATCGATCCCGAAATTTTGTCCAAATACCTGTCTGGTCACGCCACAGCCGAAGAAATTGCAGTTTCTGAGAACTGGATGCGTGACCATGACATCAGTAAAGAACAACTGAAAAAATTTCTTGATCCGTCACGTGGTGTGCGGGTTATGCTGGCGCTCGATCCCGAAAAAGATTGGCTGCAAGTCAGGCAGAGAATGCACAAAGGCAGAACAGCGTATCTTGCGATGCTCCGGATTGCAGCCTCAATTGTGCTGGCCGCGCTGGTTGGCTTTGTGGCATACCGGTTCCTTTCACCCCCGGTTTCATTATCCTATAAAACCATAAATAACACCACCGGAGCTATTCAGACCATTGCCATGGAAGATGGCAGTACACTTTATCTCAATACCGGATCGTCAGTTACTTATCCTGAAAAATTTGCAAACAACAGGCAGATTGTTCTGAAAGGGGAGACCTTCTTTGAAGTTAAACGTGATGAAGAACATCCTTTCACAATCGAAGCGAGCCAGTGTCAGGTGCAGGTGCTGGGTACTTCATTCTCGGTAAATGCCGACAGCCTTGAAGTTGAAGTGATCGTTAAAACCGGGAGGGTGTTGTTCCAGTCGGATGAAAACAACCGTGTAGTGTTGGTGAAAAACGAAAAAGCAATATATCGCCCAGGTCTATCGAAGATAGAAAAGACCGCAACGTTCGATCCGAATAATTTTGCATGGCAAACACAGGTGCTCACTTTTAATAATACACCTTTCGAAAAAGTGATCCATGATCTTCAGAAATATTTCCGGATGGAGTTTAGTGTGAAGGGAAGTATAGACAAGGTTCCCGGCTACACGTCACGCTTCGATCATCCTTCTCTCACGGAGGTTATGGATGAAATGAAACTCATTCTTGGAACCACCTATCATATACAAGATAAAAAGGTGGCCATTCAATTGCCTGAATAAATCCGCGAAAAATGCTTACCCGCTCTTTTTCTGAAAAAATTTTGATGATCCTCATCCCGTGCCTGTTGATGGCGTTTCACACTTTTGGCCAGGATCAGGCTGATAAAAAAGTAATTTTTTCCGCCAGAAATTATACAATAAGTCTCGCGCTTGAGGAGATACAAAATCAACTTCCGGTAACATTTTCGTATAGCAATAACTTTCCCCTAAACAACAAAATTAACCTGGCGGGATCAGCGATGACGCTCTTGCAGGTGCTGCAGGAAATAAAAAAGCAATCTGGTTATACTTATCAATTAGCCGGAAGTAAGGTGATCTTCGTTGCTCCACGTAAACATACCATTAGCGGTTACATCAGAGACGGACACAGCGGAGAAAATCTGATCGGTGCGAGTATTTATTGTCTGCCCGGACTGCGCGGTGTAATCACAAACAACTACGGGCATTTCAGCCTCACGCTTCCAGGCGACAGTGTAAAGATTATAACATCGTATGTTGGCTACGAATCGAAATACATCAGTTTTTTTCTGGACGGAGATACCACTTTAAACATCGGCATGTTGCCGCGAATGCTGGAAGAGGTCATTATATCCGGAACAGAAGGCATTCAGGATATGACGCGCATGAGCTCTATAGAAATGCCGGTAGAGCAGATCAAAGCACTTCCTGCACTGGCGGGAGAGATCGATGTTGTCAAAAGCCTGCAGCTGTTGCCTGGAGTCCAGGCGGGGGCAGAAGGATCGAGCGGATTGTACGTTAGAGGCGGGAGCCCCGATCAGAATCTGATGTTGCTTGATGGCGTTCCGGTTTACAACGCTTCTCATCTTTTTGGTTTTTTCTCTGTATTCAATTCCGATGCAATCAATCACGTTGAGCTCATCAAGGGAGGCTTTCCTGCAAGGTATGGTGGCAGGCTCTCTTCAGTCATCGACATCACGCTCAAAGAAGGTAATCAGGAGAAGTTGAAAGGTGAAGGTTCTATCGGCTTAATATCGTCCAAACTGACTTTAGACGGTCCGATAAAAATTAATAAATCCTCATTTATGATTTCGGCCAGACGAACATTTGCCGATCTCTTTTATACGCCAATCAGCAGGCTTCAATCGAACGGGGAAAGCGAGCAGAGATATTATTTCTACGATGTAACCGCAAAAGTGAATCAGCATCTGAACAAACACAATCGGTTATACCTCAGTGTTTACTCAGGCAGTGACAAAGTAACAACGTTTAACAGATATTACTCCAAAGAAGATACCGTAGAATTCCGAAGAACAGACGACTATAGTCTTTCTTGGGGGAATTTAACAACAGCCTTGCGTTTGAATACAGTGCTGAGTCCTAAATTATTTTCCAATCTGACTGCTACTTACAGCCAGTATTTATTCGATACAAAAAACGAAATCAGGGAACAGACCAGGTCTGCCTCCGTCAATAAAGTTGACCATTTTAAAAATCACTACACTTCCGGAATTCAGGATGTTGCTTTGAAAGAAGATTTTGATTTTATCCCGGGTGTCAATCATAATATAAAAAGTGGTTTATACGGAATATATCATAAGTTTTCCCCAGGTGCACTTACTTACCGTGTAGGTGAGGGTGACACGACCCTTGGATCATCAGACGTTACAGCATTTGAATATGGCGCATATGTAGAAGATGATATATCGGTCTCGGTAAGATTCAAAATGAACCTGGGCGTTCACTATTCATCGTTTCTGGTCGGAAAGAAAAATTACTCATCTGCACAGCCGCGCGTAGCGTTGCGGTACCTGCTCTCTGAGAAGTTTGCGGTGAAGGCATCGTATGTGCAGATGCAACAATACATACACCTTTTAACGAATGTCGGTATCGGATTACCAACTGATCTGTGGGTTCCCGCCACAAAGATTGCCCGGCCCGAGCAGTCGTGGCAAACAGCGCTCGGACTTGTTTATAACAGAAACAGTATGTATGAGTTCGGGGTGGAGTCTTACTATAAGCACATGACGGGGCTTATTGAATATCAAAACGGAGCAAGCTTTATGAATCTCGACAAAGACTGGCAAACAAAGATTGAAAGTGGTATGGGCAATAGCTATGGTGCTGAAGTATTTCTTAAAAAGAAGGAGGGAGCATGGACGGGCTGGCTCGGTTACACACTCGCATGGGCCTACCGCACGTTCGAGAATATCGATCACGGTGAAAAATTTCCTTTTAAATATGATCGCAGACACGACCTGGAGACAGCGGTCATGTACAGTTGGAACAAAAGAATAGATTTTGCTTTTACCTGGACCTACGGATCCGGTTTCCCGACATCATTGCCTACAGCATCTTACCGTGCAAACTATGGCGCTCACTATACGGATGATTGGCATGGAGATAGCGATGTCGAACATTTTCCTTCGAGAAATAATTTCAGGATGCGCGCCTACCACAGGCTTGACGTAACAATAAGCTTTGTGAAACAAAAGAAATGGGGCGAACGAAAATGGACCTTGGGTTTATACAATGCTTATAGTCGCAAAAATCCTTTTTATATGGGTCTTAAGCAGGACCCTACAGGAACAAAGCCGGATAAGGTGATTCAATACACATTGTTTCCGGTGCTACCTGCAGTGTCATACAGCTTTAAATTCTAACGGCAATGAAAATCATCTACGTCATATTATTAGGGACAACGTTTTTCTCCTGCGATATGCAGACAACCCTGGAAGTGGATCTTCCTGTTGAAAAGCCTAAGCTGGTGGTGAATTGTTTTTTTTCTGCGGATAGTATGATCAATGTTCGCGTGTGGAGCAGCAAGCACGTGCTGGCGAATGAACCTGATCGGCTAGTTGAAAATGCGGAGGTTAAAATTCTGGAAGAGGGAAAGGAATATGTCTGCCCATACAACAAGGAAAACCGCACTTATCGGTCAACGATCAGGTCTCGGATAGGGGTGCGTTATGCCGTCAGCGTGTCGGCAGCAGGTTTTGAAACTGTAACATCAGCAGTTACTGTACCGGAACCGATTGCCATCATTAATGTAACGAGCGCCAGAAAATCTACTCCGGAGGTGCCGGGAATTTATATGCGGACTTTTGAAATCACTTTTAAAGATATTCCCGGCCAATTGAATTATTACGCGCTTATGATGTATACCTCGAGCTTTAGCCGGGTGCCTCCTTTCGAAAGACTGGAATGGATTCCCCTTATGGAGCGTCCATTGGACCCCTCATTTGCTGCAGATTACTACGAGGAATTTTATTTCAACTATGGAACCTCCGGCTACGGTGATTATAACGTGTTATTCAATGACCGGATGTTTGATGGAAAAACCTACACCTTCAAACTTGATGTGTATGAACAAACTTTTCCCGAAGATACGCTCAACAACACACCACTTGAGTATTTGGTCTATCTAAAGACGCTCACTGAAGAATATTATAATTACCGTGTTACTTACAACAAGCAGCGCGATGCGCGCGATGATCCGTTTGCCCAACCTGTAGAGGTATTCAACAATATAAACAACGGGTATGGAGTATTTGCTGCCTTTAGTCAGTCAGTTGCTCTGCACAAAATAAGATGATGTTCCCGTTTATAGATAAGATCTTTTCATGAAGCCAACGGTTTGTTCGAAAATTAGAATCATCGTTATGGTGTTTTCGCTTGCAGTGTTTTCCACACACGCGCAGGATCTGATGACTACCAAAATTCATCTGACAGGAGTGATCTTGTCGGTTCAGGATGTCTTGGATCAGATTTCGCAGCAGACAAAAATTATCTTTTCCTATGGAAATAACCTGCCGACACAACGCAAATTGAGATTTGGTTCTGCCGATGTAACGCTCGGTGAAATTCTCCTGGAAATAAAAGCGAAGACTGGATTTTCGTCAAAGGTTTCGGGAACAAAGATTATACTGATACCTCCATCGAAAAAGCATACAATAAGCGGATATCTGAGAGATGAGAACAGCGGTGAGAATCTCATAGGTGCAAGTATCCTCACGGCATCCGGTACGCAAGGCATTACATCTAATAACTACGGTCACTTCAGCATTACACTTCCTGATGACAGTGTTAAGTTGCAGTTTTCTTATGTAGGCTACGAAAGCAGGCAGATTGGCTTTTTTCTTCGTGAGGACACAATGATAAATGTCGGGTTGAAGGCGCATGTGCTCGATGAAGTTGTCATTTCCGGAGAAGAGAGCATTCAGGAAATAACCCGGATGAGCACGATGGAGTTATCGGTGAAGCAGATCAAGTCGTTGCCTGCCATGGCTGGTGAGACTGATGTTTTGAAAACACTGCAGTTATTGCCTGGAGTACAGGGCGGTCCTGAAGGTTCAAGCGGTTTATATGTGCGCGGTGGCAGCCCTGATCAAAACCTCATCCTGCTTGACGGAGTTCCTGTGTATAATGCTTCGCATTTGTTTGGATTCTTCTCTGTTTTCAATTCTGATGCGATTAATCACGTAGAACTGATCAAAGGCGGATTTCCGGCACGCTACGGTGGCCGGCTCTCATCTGTGGTAAGTGTAGACCTCAAAGAAGGAAATCAGGAAAAAATTAAAGGCGAAGGATCAATCGGTCCAATAGCATCAAGGCTTACAATAGAGGGGCCGATTAAAAAGGACAGGTCTTCATTCATTATTTCAGGAAGACGTACGTTTGCTGATCTTTTAGTCCGACCATTTATGCAATGGCGATACAAAGGTGATAAAGATGAGTCATATTCGTTTTATGACCTTAGTGCAAAATTCAATCACCGTATCAATAACGCGAACAGGCTCTACTTCAGTGTATACTCGGGAAGAGATGGCGTTTCCACATACAACAGGAACACGTTTACGAGCGACACGTTGCAATCGCGCACCGAAGATAAATACAAGCTCACATGGGGTAACATCACTTCTGCATTCAGGTGGAATTGCGTGATTGCCCCACAGGTGTTTTCAAATGTAACCGCTACCTATAGTCAATATCAGTTTAATACCGTCACCGAATCTGTCGAATTTATAAAGTCTGAAGATCTTAGCCGGAATAATCATTTCAAAAATAATTACGTTTCGGGAATCAAGGATTTCGCATTCAAGGATGATTTCGATTTCTTTCTTCATCCCGGTCACGCAATAAAATCCGGCATCTTCGGAATCTACCATGAATTCTCACCTGGGGCGCTTACCTACAGAGTTGGCGTTTCACGCGACACGGTAGTCGGTTCCTATAAAATTAACGCACTTGAATACGGAGGATACCTGGAAGATGACATCAGCGTCTCACACCGGATCAAAGCCAACATCGGTGTGCATGTGGCATCGTTCAATGTTGAACACAAAACTTATCCTTCAATCCAACCGCGACTTGCACTGAGATACCTGATCAGTCCGAAAGCATCCTTTAAGGTTTCGTATGTTCAGATGAAACAGTTCATTCACTTGTTGACCAATGTTGGAATTGGTTTACCCACAGACTTGTGGGTACCGGCTACGCCAGTGGCAAAGCCCGAAGACTCGTGGCAAACTGCGTCAGCTTTCACCTATGCGCCCAATTCTATTTTTGAATTCACCATTGAAGGATATTATAAAAGCATGCGCGGGCTAATCGAGTATAAAAATGGAGCCAGCTTTTTGAATCTCGACAAAGACTGGCAATCCAAAATCGAAACGGGCAACGGCAAGAGTTACGGATCCGAAATTTTCATCAGAAAAAAAGAAGGCCGGTGGACGGGCTGGCTGGGTTACACACTAGCACGGGCTTATCGTCAGTTCGATAACATCGACAACGGAAGCAAATTCCCTTTTAAATACGACCGAAGACATGACCTTGAAATTGCAACGATGTATACATGGAACAGCAAAATAGATTTTGCTTTTACATGGGTATATGGTTCCGGATTGCCTACTACATTACCCACGGCAAGATACAATGACTTCTCCGGTGGTATAGAAGGAAGCGAATATGGTGACATGTATGTAAAGCATTACCCGGCCCGGAATAATTTTCGCATGCGCGACTATCATCGGCTCGATGCTACCATAAGTTTTTTAAAAAAGAAGAAGTGGGGTGAGCGCAGGTGGGTGATTGGTCTTTACAATGCATACAACAGAAGAAATCCATTTTACCTGGGCGTGAAGCGGGGCAACGTGTACGGTGAACTGCCGAAAGTTATACAATACAGTCTTTTTCCGGTGATACCTGCCATATCATACAATTTTAAATTTTGATCTGAGATGAAAAGATATTTATGGTTTGCATGCTGTGTGTCGGCTTTGGGGGCGTGTGAAATGCAGCGGGAATTTGAAGTTGACATACCGGAAGAAAAAGAAAAACTGGTAGTGAATTGTGTTTTTGTAGAGGGACGTAAATGGACGGCAGAGGTATACCCTAGCCAGGGGATAATCTCGCTTGAGAATGACAAACCCAACAACATCCTGAATGCGGTTGTGCGAATCACGGAAGGAGATACTGAAATACCGCTTTCGCTGGTTGATAATTCAGGTACTTATCAATCATCGGCCACCGCGGAAGCCGGAAAAACATATACCATAAACGTATCTGCCCCAGGGTATGAACCCGTGAGCAGCACCGTTACATTACCGCCTGCAATTCAGATCCTTGACGTTGAAACCTCCCTATCGGTGGATCCTGAGGATCCGCGGAGTAACAAGAGAACGTTTCATATACGCTTTAAAGATCCCGGCCATGAACTGAATTTCTATGCATTTGGAATGACCCGTATTGAGTATCGAACCGCCTCCAGGAACGAAGAGGATGTTGTTATATCCGGCACCTATTTGGATCCCCTTGACCCGGCTTTTTCTAAGAACTATTACCGTGAAGACTTTCGTGTAGATTCTGTTCAGCAGTTAAATCTGTTGTTTGACGACCGTCTTTTTGACGGAGATGAATATGTGCTGAGTGTATCATGCCGCGAATATAGGCCCACCGAAGAATTTCCTGAAGAGCCTTTTCTTTACAAACTCTTCCTGAAATCGCTGACTCCGGCTTATTATCATTATCGCGTTACTTATAATCTTCAGCAGGAAACGAAGGGAGATCCTTTTGCCCAGCCTGTTCAGGTATTTAACAATATTCAAAATGGTTACGGGATCTTCGCGGGTGCCAGTCTTGCATACCGTGATGTTAGAGTGCATTAAGATTTTTTTGTTCCCTCTCGTTGAAGCCTTTGGGAACCCGAAGGCTTTTTCATTTCCCGGGATGTGTGTCTGAATACACGCAGAGAATTTTTAAAATCTAATCGCTCTTCCCTGTTATCATTTATCAAATTCCATAACTTGATACCGTTTGCCCTTTCTGTCAATTGAATTAGTCACTTCAATACATAAACCCATGAAGAATATATTGTCTTCCATTTTTCTTTTCACATTGCTTATCAATGCTGCCGATGCTCAGAAACTTCGGATCCTCACCAACCACCTCGGATACGAGACGACAGGCCCCAAGCATGCCGTTGTACAAGGTAAGTCAACCGATCAGGTTACCATGTTCAGGGTAAAGGAGTACAATACCAACCAGGTTGTGTTCACCGGAACAGCAGTAAAAAGTGGCCCTGTGCAAAAGTGGAAGGACTGGTATTTCTGGACGATGGATTTTGATGCTGTAGATAAAGAAGGTTCATACTATATCGAGTGCCTCACCAACGATGCGCCCCTCCAATCTTTTCCGTTTCTCATCCAGAAGGACCTGTTGGAAAGAAATACGCTCTCAAATGTTGTGTACTATTTCAAAGGTCAGCGATCTTCCGGTTTGCTCGACAAAGCCGATCATCACCTCAAACTCGAAGACAACGATAAAGTAATAGACGCTCACGGTGGGTGGTTTGATGCCACCGGTGATTATGGAAAGCACATTTCGCATTTGTCTTTCTCCACATATTTCAATCCACAGCAGATCTCGCTTACCGTTTGGAGTCTGTTTAAAACTTATGCGTTGATCAACGATCGGAATGATGTTGCATTCAATCAATACAAAAGGAAAGTACTGGATGAGGCCATGTTCGGTGCCGATTATCTCGTGCGCGTTAAAAATCCCTCGGGTTCGTTTTACAGATCTGTCTCTGCACCCGGCCCTGGAAAATTACCCGAGGATCGAAAAATAGGAAAAGACAGCAAAGGATATGCAATCAAAACACTGGCCACAAAAGACAAAGCCAACCCTGGTGATGTAGACCGTGTTTCAAATCAGGCAACGTATGAAGTGAGCTACAGAGCTGGTGCAGGAGTTTCGATCGCAGCATTGGCAATGGCAAGCACGTATCCGGTGTCAGGTGATTATTCTTCTGCTGACTATCTGCGGGCTGCCGAAGAAGCGTTTCAATTTTTGGAGAAAAACAATGTAGCCTATACCAATGATGGAAAAGAAAACATTGTAGATGATTATTGTGCGTTGATGGCCGCAACCGAGTTGTATAAAGTAACAAAAAAAGCAGTTTACAAAGAGGCTGCCGACAGACGGGCGAAGAATCTTGTTGCAAGATTGATCTCCATAGGCCCTTACAAAAACTATTGGCGGGCAGATGATGGAGAACGGCCGTTCTTTCACGCTGCCGATGCAGGTTTGCCTGTTGTTTCACTTGTAAATTATTTACCTGTTGCAGATGAGTACACCAGAAAGAATGTTTTGGATGTGATCCGGAAGTCGTTAGGCTTCGAACTTCAGGTTACCGCTGAGATTAACAATCCCTTCGGGTGTGCAAGGCAGCTTGTTCAGAACAAGGCAGGGGTGAAGCGCACAACATTTTTCTTTCCGCACGATACGGAAGCTGCGCCCTGGTGGCAGGGAGAGAATGCACGGCTTGCTTCTCTTGCTACAGCCGCACGCCTTGCCGCGCCATACTTTAAAGATGACAAGAATTTTTACCAGCAACTCCAGGTATATGCGTGGAATCAGTTGAACTGGATATTGGGCTTGAATCCGTATGACAGCAGCATGCTCCAGGGCACGGGACGCAATAACATCGCTTACATGTTTTTTGGAACATATCAGTATACCAATGCGCCTGGTGGAATCTGCAACGGTATAACGGGTGGTTATGAAGATGAGGACGGAATTGATTACGATCTCAGCTATTCGAAAACAGGAAAGGATGATGACTGGCGCTGGGCGGAGCAATGGCTGCCCCATGCGGCCTGGTACCTGGTTTCCACCGCGATCCGATAATAGTATATCAGCGTTCTCTGCATTTCGACACATGCAGAGAACGCCAGTAAGTTCTGTTAACCTTTAATCTCAATTATTTCAACCGGTTCTGAATTCGGAATGGCGTTGTAAAACACGAAGGTACCCGTTTCATCCGAAACAACTTCTGTTTCTTCGGTTGAGCTGCCTTGTGTTATTTTCGCTCTCTTCCAGTCGTTTTGCACGCGCGTTTTTAATGTCAACGGGAATTTGTAGAGGCTGCTGTCGAGCGTGTGTTTTAATGTAACTACAATCTTGTTATCATTTGACTTGTCAATATCTGTCCTGGCATTCATCCGCTCGCGCATGTATTTGGTTACATCCCCGAATGTGCCAACCCAAAGATTTTTTTCTTTTTCCTTCATGTAGCTAAAATACGCTTTGTGTTCCTGATGAGGTTTGGCTTCCCACCCGATACCATCCACACCGTGAAAGGTGAGCACAAGCCAGATGTTATCATGAACCAGTAATGTGTCAACCCATGCTTTCATTTCTGGCATGGTTGTTTTTTGAAGCGGACCACGCTGCCATTGCACATATTCCTTGTTGTAAGGAGAAGGGTTTTTCTTGCTGGCGCGATTGAGTTCTTCAAGATAAGGTTCTGGCATGCGGTTGCGAAGAGCCGGGTGAATTTTGTACGCATACTGCATTACCCTTTCATTTTCAGTTCCAAAAGGACATTCAGCAGAAAAAGTATGTTCAGGCCCAAGCTGATTCAATATTTCTTCTTTGCATTTTTCAAGCTCATAGAGAAGGTTAGCCTCATCGAGTACCGATAAACGCGGATGGGAAATGGTGTGGTTGCCAAACTCGTGACCGTTTTTTGCAAAGGCCTTTATTTCAGGCCAGGTGATGACTTCACCAGTCAGCAGAACAGGTCTCACTTCATCGAATGCTTTTTTCTTTCGTGCCTCGGCAAAAGCTTCATCAATAATCTTAAGCGCCTCGGCTACCTTTCCGCTTTCGTATAGTGACCCCGCACTGTTGTGACGTTCAATTGCATTTTCAACTTTCATGAAACGCAAAGCCGATGCACGCTCAAACAAATTACTCGTGTCAGTAGGAGTGGAGGAGGTTTCCTGAATAATTGCTTTGAGTGGTCGGCCAAAACGTTTTGGTAAAAATTGCGAGCCGGGTATATCTGTTGTGTTGATGAAGAACGTGCCTTTAAAACCAAGCGTATCCATAATGGGCAACGCCTGGTGAAACTGGTTGATCGTTGCATCATCATAGGTTATTGAGATCGCACCCTGTTTGTTGTCTTTCCATTTTGTGATTGTCGTCTCACCAATGTTGTCAGGTGTTTGTTTGCATGCAGTCAGGCATACAATGCAAAACATGAAACCGGAAATAAATTTGAGCTGCATATTATTTAGCGAGATCTTTGATCCTGATGTTTCTGAATTTCACCGTGGTGCCGTGACCGAGAAAGGCAATGTGTCCTTTGTGTCTTTCAAGACCCGGATGATCATGCTTGTCGAGCGTTCCGTTTTTCGAAGCTTTCTTCATATCACCTTCAAGAATCACTGTTCCATTCAGGGTCACCTTGATGTAGTCGCCCTTTACGTAAACTTCTTCGGAATTCCATTCTCCCACGGGTTTTAGAAAATCACGTTTCGCGGTCATCACTCCGTAAACAGAGCCGTGATATTGCCAGGGCTCGAGTTTGGCGTATACAGGCGCTGTGTTGTCAAGGATCTGAATTTCTTTTCCAACATAAGCAACATCGCCTTCGAGTGGTGCATGAATTCCTAAACCATTGTTTGCGCCTGGTGTGAGCTGAAATTCAAACCTGAAAATGAAATCTGAATATTCTTTTTCTGTGTTGAGGTTGCCATGACTTTCTTTTGCAGGATAAATAGCTATAACATTATCCTCAACCACATAATCTGTTTTGTTGCCAGTCCAGTTGTTGAGGTCTTTTCCGTTAAAAAGAATTTCAAATCCCTGATCTTTTTCTTCTTTCGATAATTCAAATGGCTTGTAACTTAGTTCTTTCACGTAAAGATTTCTGAAGGCCAGTTCGGTGCCGTGAGCCTGCAGTTCAATTGCTTCTTCAGCGAAGATCGGCAGCTTCCTGTCCCAGTAATTTTCCATCGTCACGTTATCAACCACCAGAACACCGTTCAGGGTTACCGTAACTTTGTCGCCAATCATTTTAATATAGAAAGTATTCCATTCTCCAACGGGATTGTCGGCCACCACCAGTGGTGTACTTTTATTCTCTTTATTGTTATAAAGGCCACCCGACCCAACCTGTGCGCCAACATCTACGCGTGAGGTATCCCAGATCTGAACCTGCGGAGAACCGCGAAGGTAAATTCCGCTGTCACCATTTTTAGAGATTTTCCAGTCTACCAGCATTTCGAAATCACCGTAAGGGCGGATCGTTCCAAGATTGGCTCCGTCTCCGCTGAACATGATCATGCCATCTTTTACACTCCAGTTGTTTTTGATTTTCGCATCGGCTTCAGCTTGTTTCCTGGCAAGTTCCTCCTTTGTCATTTTTGCTCTGGCAATCGGATTCTCGACAACACTATGCCAGCCCGTCAGATCTTTCCCGTTGAAGATGGATTCATAACCTTTCGTGTATGGAAGTTTCTGAAGATAAGTAGCAATATCGATCCTTTCGTATTGACTGTCTTCACCGGTGAGCTTATCCAGGATACGTTGAAGAATATTTCTCACTTCGGTTCCGGTTAATCCGGGTCTTGCATCCGCTGTAGGGAGCGCAATCTGCATCGCTGCACGGCTGGCTGGTCCACTTAGAGCCGGATCATCGAGATAGCCAGATACAAAGACAAGGGCGAGGAACGATCTTACTCCCCCGATCGCACGAATGGCAGCGGTTTTTTCTTTTTGCGTTTCGGCAATCGAAAGGAATTCCCGGAGCATCAGAAGTTTTTCATCGTCAGGCAAAGTTGATTTGCTCACCTGCATTACGTATGCCTGAGATGCCTGCTCGTGATATTTTTTCAGATCATTCTGTTTACGGATTTGAAGCAACGTTCTTGCAGCATCCGGATTTTGCCAGCTCACCAGTGCCTGGAATGCCGCGTCTTTTTCCTGTTCACTGCCGTGATAGAAAGTAGATACCACATTCATCAGTGCAGTCTTATCGTTTGCAAATGGGAGTATGGGAAGTAGATTGAGTTTGTTATTCTCGTATGCAGCCATCACCAACGGAGTAGAATCTTTATCAAGGCCTGCGATCACCGCACGTTGAAGTGCACGAGATTCCTGGCCGGATTTCGACTGCGCGAGCATCGACAGAAGTTGGGAAACATTTTTTCCGGTAGACAGATTTGGTAACGCATCATATGCTGCGTGGCTCACAGCCGTATCGGCCGATGTACGCTGTTTTATCGCGATGTCGAAATAATCCGTTGCACGTTTCTGTGCGAGGATCTGGAGGATTGCTATTTTATTTTTGGATGGCGCACTTTCGATCTTAGTTGCGACAACACCTGCATTTTGTTTATCCGTAACCTGAAGAAGTGCTGACTTAGCTTTCTGTAACTCAGCATCGTCACTCCATCTCACCAGGTATGCTGCCATTGCCTCAGCGAATTTTTTGTTTCCGGTCTGGCCAATTTCTTCCACAGCAGCAATCCTTACAAGGTTGTTCTTCGATGAAAGGGCGGGCAGGAGGGTAGCATTTACAAAAGCCTCATTCTTGCGGTTTGCACGACCGAGCATCGACAGGATCTCAGCCTGTGTTTCACCGGTTGATTTTTTATAGATCTTATCCCATGATTTTAATGTCGCAGGATCAGTCGCATACGGCATCGCCACATTCAACACTTCTTTTCTATATTCTGCATCAAAACGGGCGAGCTCCTGGCCGACAAGCTTCGGTGATTCCGAAGGAAATGATTTCGCAAGTTCCTTTAACGCTGCCAGCCTGAATTGTTGTTGTGATTGATCCGTGGTTCCTGCAAGCATTTTGTTTGAAAGATCGTTGAGCAGCGCCCGGTCTTTTCCATTGCTGAGCTGATGCATATACTCAACCAGGGCGTTGGTTGCCTGTGTCGGATCAGTTTTGAAAGTCACTTTTTGTGCGCGTTCGAGCAGGAGACTCGATGAAGATTCGTCTCCGATCATAGCCAGAGACCACAGGGCCTGTTTCGCAGTAGCCGCATCGGTTGATTGGGCAAGCTTTGACAAGCTTTCAAGAGCAGGTTTATATTTTAATTCGCCCATCGCTTTGATCAGCCTGATCTGTGTGTCACCCTGTTGACTCGCAAGCGCTGCGTAAAGCGTCTCGGTTGCCTGTTGTGTTCCAATGGTTACCAGTGTGCCAATCGCATGGTTCGCCACATCTTTGTCCGAAATAAAAGATCCGACCTGTTTGACAGATTGGTCTGAACCTACCAGCTGCAGATTGTAAATGAAATATGCTTTCACTTCCGGATCAGTTGACTTTGAAAGCGCAGCCAGGTAAGCGGTTTCGATTCTCGATTTTTCTTCTTTTGTCGTAGCGTAATGTGTGAGCAGCGAAACTGCATAGCGATTCGCTATACCCTCGGCAAGGCCATTGGGTTTAACGCCTTCGGTGATCATGGCAAGACCATCATCATTAAGATCGAGTACTTGTTTGAATAATCGTTTTGCTTCATCATGGTTATCTGCCGGAAGCAACGTCAGAACATCCGCGACCCTGGTTTTGGTTGTCCTGTTTTCCTGCGCCTTCAGTGCGACAGGCAGCAAAATCAGGAGAAGAACTATGCGGAGTAGAAATATATTGAGTCTCATGTTAGTAATTCGGCTTTTGGTTGGTGGTTAGATTTTCCAGGGGCCTCTCATGGGCTGATTGATCAGTCTGTTGGCTGCATCGTCATTGATAAACTCCTGCTTGACAGGATCGAAGTTCAGTGATCGGCCCAGTTGCAACGCAATTTTTCCCATGTTCACGATCGTGCATGAGCGATGACCGTTGATCTCATTCAGTCCGAATTTCTTTCGTGTTTTAACTGCTTCCGAAAACGTGGAAACCTGCGGTGCCGGGTCGGGAAGGGTATCGATAACTTTCAAAATATCCGGGATGTCAGACCTGAAGCCCCTGTATATTTTGCCCTTCGGACCTTCGATATAGGCAACATTCGTATCCTTGTTTTCTCCATCGAGTATGATCTTGCAGCCATCCGCATAGGTGTATTCAATCCTGCGCCAGGTTCCAACTGCATCATCGTGCTGCTGCGGAGAATCTACATCAACCCGGATCGGACTTGTATCATCTTTTCCAAGGAAATATTGCACCGGATCGATGTAATGCTGGCCCATATCGCCAAGGCCACCACCGTCATAATCCCAGTATCCTCTGAAATTCGTGTGAACCCGGTGTGGGTTATAGGGTTTGTATTGTGCCGGGCCGAGCCACATGTCATAATCAAGCTCTTGCGGAACAGGCATCGGTTCAAGGTTATTTTTTCCCACCCAATAAAACTTCCAGTTGAAGCCTGTAACTCCGCTGATTGTTACTTTTAAAGGCCATCCGAGTACTCCACTTTCAACCGCTTTTTTAATCGGCTTCACGGTGGTGTTCAAGCCATAGAAATTATCGTAGAGCCGAAACCAGGTGTTGAGCCTGAACATCCGGCCATATTGCTCCATCGCTTCCACTACGCGTTTGCCTTCACCGATGGTTTTTGTCATGGGTTTCTCACACCAAACATCTTTTCCTGCCTGTGCAGCCATTACCGACATGGTTCCGTGCCAGTGCGGAGGGGTGGCGATGTGTACGATGTCGATATCTGGTTGGGCGATCAGCTCGCGAAAATCTGCATAACCGCGAACGCCTCCGCCAATTTTGTCCATGGCATTTTTTAAATGCAGTTTGTCTACATCGCATACAGCAATAACTTTGGTGCCCTCGTATGGGATGTGATTCATACCCATTCCCCCAACTCCGATAATGCCCTTGGTGAGGGTGTCGCTCGGGGCAATAAAACCTTTCCCGAGAACGTGGCGTGGAACAATAGCGAATGCGCCCAGCGCGAATGCAGATTTTTTAATGAAATCCCTGCGGGAATTTCCTGATGTGGCAGCCTGATTTTTTTTCATTTCACTGTTGATAAAGTGTGGTTGGAATGCGTTTCAACATACATAAACAAAATGCAGCCGAAACCCTAATTTATATGACCGGTACGATAGCAGGATGTTAATTTAAATCATTTACATGGTATATTTAAATTTGAGCTGCCAACATTGCAGCGTGTGGTGTGGCTAAAAACACATCCCTGAATTGACTATGTGAAACTGACCGATGAAAGATCTTTATCCAAAAGTCTATCTTTATAAAAGAATTGTGCAGGCGAAGTTGTACATCGACAGTCATTTATCTGAAAAGATCGACCTTGATAATATTGCCGATGAAGCCCATTTCTCTAAGTTTCATTTTATCCGATTGTTTCGGTCAGTCTACGGGAAAACACCACATCAATATCTGACGATGGTAAGAATTGAAAAGGCAAAAATCCTTTTGCAGGAGAATCTGGCCGTAACTGATGTATGCTTTTCCGTTGGGTATGACAGCCTGACTTCATTCACTGGTCTGTTTAAAAGGCTTACGCGACAAACACCATCGGCCTACCAGCTTCATCATCAGCAAAGGCAGCAACAGATCAGAGAAAAACCGCTACAGTTCATTCCAAATTGTTTTGCTGAACAAAAAGGTTGGACAAAAAAATAGCAATTTTCAAGAAACGCGTCTAAGTCCATTTTGTGATTTTTGCTTCAGCGAAACACAAACCACCCAGTCATGATCACAAAAATGAATCACGTCAGCATATTCGTGCTCGATCAGGAGAGCGCTTATGAATTTTATGTAAACAAACTCGGCTTTAAAGTACACACCGATGCACCGATGGGGCCCGGCATGCGCTGGCTCACAGTGTGTCCGCCAGAACAACCAGACCTTGAGATTTCATTGATGGCAATCTCTGAGGGTATGATGTTTAAAGGAGAGGCCGCAAAAACGATGCGCGATCTGGTTGCTAAGGGCACGTTTGGATTCGGTGTTTTTGAATGCAATAATTTGGCGGCCACTTATGAAGAGTTGAAAGCAAGAGGCGTGGTCTTTAAAAAAGAACCGACAAAAGAGTTTTATGGATACGAAGCATTGTTCATAGATGATTCGGGAAACTGGTTTTCACTCGGTCAGAAGAAATAAAGATATTGCCGTATGGCACGGATTTTTTAATAAACTGATCGTTAAACTCTTTAGGAGTGGTCGCAAGATCTGAGAGCATATCCTGGAACTTGATCTGGGTAATTCCAGCGAAAGGAAAGAGATTAACCAAAGCCCCGGCACTTCGCGTGTTGGGGCTTTGTATTTTGCATCAGTTGTCGTTGATGGAGTATTTTTTATTAACAGGCGGCAATAATTGCAGGTATTGATAAGCGGTGAGGTTTTTTAGTTGCTGATGCCCCACACCATAGTGAAAGTATGACTTGTTGCTGATCACAGTCTCCAGCGTTTCAGCAATCACAGCATGATTGCCATAGCCCGGCAAGTATCCATCCAATTTCAGCGACAGCACGGCAAGCAGGAATTCGCGATCGAACTTGCTTGAACAGATGATGACCCGGATATTTTTATTTTGTTCTTTAATGAGACGTGCAGTTTCAAAGCCACTCATTTCATCCATCACTGCGTCCAGAAAAATAACATCCGGCTTTAGCCGGTGGTAGATGTTGATGATTTCTTCACCTGAGGATGCTATGCCGGCAACTTTCACTTGCTGCATAGATCGCAGTATCCCGATCATGGTTTTTAAAGGTGTGGATTTGATGCCTGCTACGAGTACATTGATTGTTGTTGTCATATAAAAATTTAGTGGTTGGCTGATTAGAATAAGATCATGAGATATTGCCGGTGTTTTAAAAACCAGTATATCGTTCTTCCGGACCTGGTTTTAGATTGAAGAATCAAATCTGAATAATTAGATGGAAGCGTAAGGTCAGTCGGGATGAGTGTGCGGAGGTCTTCAAAAAGATCCACTCCATTATCTGAAAACAGTATGGCGTCTGTTAACCAGGTGGAGATGCACAGTGCGGCAAAAATTATGAGGAGTAATGTCCTCCTTTTATCATTGAATTTTATGCTCGCATTCATAACTGTTCCTTTTTTACAGAACAAATCTGCATGAATGGCAAACAAAAATTCTGAGGGAGTTTTGGATTTTAAGAAATCAGGAATTGGCGGACGAAAAGCCGCAGTATTGAATCAAAATAAGGTCGCTTCAGCCACGTGGCTGCTGGTTAGAAAATAAAAGCCCGCAACCAGGGGAAAACCCTGAGGTATTGCCCTCAGGGAAACAGCCAGGATGTAGCGGCATTCCGCGCGTTAGTCGAGTGAAATAATATTGTTCTTGATCGCATAGCGCACCAGTTCGGCTGTATTTTTCAGCCCCAGTTTTTCAAGGATATTTGTTTTATGGGTTTCAACTGTCTTGATGCTGATGAAGAGATCATCTGCGACTTCCTGGTTACTTTTTCCTGTGGCAACGAGTTCCAGAACTTCGTGTTCGCGCTTGGTGAGATCGAGCATCACTTTGCGTCCGCGTTTGGGTCCTTCTTTTTCACTCTTATAGAAATCCTCAAATATCAGATTCGTAATTGCCTTGTTAAAAAATTTCTGACCCTGGCTCACGGTCCGAATGGCTTCGATCAGGGTTGCCTTGTCTGTATCTTTGGGTAAGTAGCCATCGATCCCGCATTTGATTCCTGTCGATACAAATTCTTTTTTGATCTCTGAAGAAATGATGATGACTTTCATAGCCGGGTCCTGCTCTTTGATCCAGCGGGTGGCTTCCAACCCGGTCATGCCTGTTCCCATAATGATGTCCATGAGAATAATATCAGGAGCGAAAGACTTGAATGAATTAACGGCTTCCTCGCCACTTGACAGTCCCCCGACCACATTGATGCCTTCAATCTGATTGAGCATGGTGGTAATGGCGTCTCTCAGCATGGTGTGGTCATCAACCACCAGGATTTTGGTTTCTTTTGTCATATTACTGGTTATCCGATTGCTTCACTTTTAAATGTACGGTCATGGTGGTGCCTTTTCCAGGCTCACTTTCAACAAAAAGGTTTCCGCCCATTGCCTCAACAGCGCGTTTTACAATGGAAAGGCCGAGACCTGTTCCTTTTATCTCAGACACATTCGATCCCCTGTTGAAAGGTTCAAACACCCGTGAAATGTCTTTCTTTTCGATGCCGATTCCGTGATCGGTTACGGTTATCACTACGGTATTTTCATTTTGCCAGGCAACAACATCAACCTGTTTTTCTTGTGGTGAGAATTTGATTGCGTTACTGATGAGGTTTACAAAAATATTCTTGAGCAATTTCTCATCCGTTTCTATTGCAATCTGTTCAGGGATGAATTCCGTTGTTACAAAGTGGGTGTGTTGGGTGCTATCCAGAATCTCCTGAATAAGTTTTTCGAGAAAGGCTGTGAGGTTAACATTGCGAAAATCAGGTTTGAGCTGATTGGTTTCACTCTTCTTTAGTGAGAGAATATCTTCGAGCAGGCTTTTCATATATCCGGCCTGCCTGTCGATGTTTTCCAGTTTTAGCAGATCCTGTTCATTCAGGTCTCCATGTTTCCGGATGGCACTAACGGCAGCGCTGATCGATGAAAGCGGTACTTTGAATTCATGGGATGCAACAGACACGAATCTGTTCTTCATCTCTACAAATTCTTTTTCTTTTTCCAATGCTTGTTTCAACTGCTCGGTACGATCTCTTACCTTTTGTTCAAGCGACTGCCGGTAGTTCGACAACTCCGTAATATCCTGTCCCACAAATAATACACCGATCACATTTTTTGTGGCGTTAACTTTAGGCGTTGCATTGACCAAAACCCTTACCGAGTTGCCAGCCTTCGTGCGGATAAGAAGTTCCTGGTTGCTGACTGGTTCGTTTGTCAAAACGCTTTTCAGTATCGATTGAAACCTGTCCTTCGAAATTTCGTCTATCATCACATCGATCTTTCTTGCCAGAATATCATTTTTTTCAAAAGCTGTGAGACGTGTACACTCCTTATTCCATTCTGTGACATATTCGCGGCTGTCTACACTGAAGATAAGGGCGTTGGCATTCTCGATCAGGTTTGAAAGTTCGTTTACCAGTTCAAGTGTTTTTCTTTCGAAAGTTTTTTCGTGTGTTATTTCTCTGGATACAATACAGATCTGTGAAGTATCATTCGCATTGTTGAGAATAGGATGATAGGTAACCTCAAAAAAAAGCGATCTCCCTGAAGCATCTTTGTATTCAGCTTCTGAAGTCTGTGATTTTTTAATAGTCTTTACATTTTCCAGAATGGAGTTCACAAGGTCTTTCCTTTCAGAGGCGATCATGTCTGTAAAACGGACGCCTGGCTGCAGTTCCTTTTTAAGCAGTTGCGAGAATTTCTGGGCGCTCTTATTGAAGAAAAGGATTTCACCGGCTCCATTCAGAATAACCATGGATTCGGGAACCTGGTTGAAGATCTTATCGTATCCAAAATCTTTCACGCTGTATGCATTCCTGTGTTTGAATATGTGCCGTCCGACCAAAGTAACGGTATGGCTATACTTTCCATACCATAACCTATTTAAATAATGTCAAAAAAACAATAGCCCATCCGTGCAATTCATCATTGCCAACGGATGGGCTCCTGAATAAAGATATGAATTTTTAAAATCACATAGGGCTTAAACCTGCTAAATTTTCAGTTTTGGGGAGAAATTTGCGGGTATTTTTGGCCTGTTTCAGGCCTTTCCCTGATGGGGTTTCCCTGGACGGCAAATCCGGTATTGAACGGCACTTGTTCGTGTGGCCTTCTGTATTTCACGTAATCATCGGAGTTTGGGCTGGATTACGGCCTTTTTTTGCTGATTATTTTAATTCAGGATTTCCCCAATCTTTTCTGCTGTATGATTGCTGAAATTTGAACTGTCAAACAAACAAACTATGGAAGCCAGGATCAAAGAAAAGAGCATTACCGCAGTAATCTTCTTCAGTGTTTTATTGGCTACGGCCATCTGTTCATATTCAGCGAAAGCGAAATCGGTTAAGATTGAAAAAATGTCACTTCGTAATATTGCAATTCAGCAATGCCAATGAGTGATTGAAAATCAGAATTGTCAATCCGTTGTAAACGCCCATTCTTTACATTTTAATTTCCGTTTTAAGGTTATCGTTGCATTAAGGTGTGAGGGTACCGCTTTTTTTCGGCTGAGTCAGTATGATACAAATGCATTTCGTTGCAACCGATGTAGTGCGTTGTATTAAGCTTTTTTTAGTGTTCTCCAGTTTGCTTAAAAAAAATTCCGCAAACGTTATTTCTTTTAACATGCTAAAATTTTTGCCGCGGGTGACAGCCGGTGGTAAATTCTGTGCGTACATTTGCGCATCGAATATTGAGAAATCAATCAGTAAGGTGAAAGTTAATCATTTCATCAGGGGCACCTTCAGTTTCATGTGCCCTTATTTCTTCCGGAAAAACAATAATTGAATCCGGATATTTTAATTAAAATCAACTGGCTATGAAAAGAGTTGTGTTTACTGTTGCGGTATTGCTATGCATTGCCATGATGATGACTGGAATGGACATCCGCACCCTGGTAAAAGTGAGAGAAAAAGGAAAGTTTAAAAAGAATTGCGTGGGCTACACCATTCTTGAAGTCGACAAGGGAATTAATTGCGATGGCGACACCGTAAGACTTACCAAAGTGCATGGCTACTATGAAGTAGTAAGCACAGACGAGATTGCTGCGAACCATTAGGAATTCGCAAATTATTCATGATACCGACAGAGAAATTTCTGTCCGGCATCGGTAAATAAAAAGCGGCACTGATTGAATCGGTGCCGCTTTTTTGTTCTTTGGATATTTATTTTGCCTTCTTCGTGAGGTCAATGTTGTAACCCAACAGCACCTGGAAGCCCACGTTATTTTCCTGTTTTGCTCCGTTAGATTTGATCAGCAGCTGATATAGAAAACCACCTTGCAGCGCAAAATCTTTTGTGAACTGGTAGCCCAATCCCGCGAAGATCCTGTTCTGATCAGGCTCATGAAATGTAACCGCTTTTCCAGTGCTCAGAAATACTTCATCATACGTGCTGGCGAAGAGGGTTTTGGGATCAAGGCCAGCATGGTTAAGGGGAAGTCTGGCCATGAAGCGATAGCGGAATCTTACCTGGTGGTTGGAATAGCCATCGTCATGAACAACATTATCTTCATCTTTTGTATGCACCTGAATCATTCGCTCTTCGACACGAAGGCGGTGATCAATTTTGAGTCTGCTGATGGAATGCTTGTAGAAAATTTGTTGCCAGATGCGGTGTTCATTATTTACAAAAGCATTTGGTTGTTTACCATACAGGTAATTCCAGGTGTAGACATAACCTAAAGGAATAACAGACAGGTGATCATTGACTTTAAAGTCTAAGGCTGTGCGTGCCTGGTTTTGCATCGGGTCGAACGATTCAGCAAATCTTATCTGCGCATCCAAAACCCAGGTGATCCGCTTGTGAATTTTCAAATTAGAAGTGAGTGAAAACCATTGAATCGGTTGATTAACAATGGCGCGGCCGGCTGGCTGTGCTATCAGCTGTGTGGCTGTTCCTGCAAGGAGCAAACACAGGGCTAATCTGATCGTTTTTGACATGTTGTTGGTTTAGTGGTGGAAACAGCTTCCTAATCCTCAACAAGTTACGTAGTAGGATAGTGGAATCTTCCGCAAAAAAACTTAATTATTCTTTAACTTTTTCATCACCATGGCTTAATTAACATAAACTTAATTATTACTTCTCTTACTTAACATAAACTTAACATTGGACTGTTAAGTATCCTCCACAAGGCGAGTACCTTTGCCAGCGAATTTCTAAACCACACAAGACTATGAATTCTGCAACCAGGCTTTTTTCAATTCTGCTTTCCGTTGTTTTACTCTCTGCATGCGGCTCAAAGAACAGCGATCATGTTGAAGGCGAAGCTCAGAAGCTTACCGGTGAAGTTAAGATAGATGGGTCGAGTACAGTGTATCCGATAACCGAGGCTGTTGCTGAAGAATATCGCACTCAGCAACCGGATGTTAAAGTAACTGTTGGCGTTTCAGGAACGGGTGGTGGTTTTAAGAAATTTGGCCGCGGAGAAACTGATATCAACGATGCATCACGTTCAATCAAAGAACAGGAGGCTGCCACTTGTAAAGAAAGCAAGATCAACTATGTGGAACTTAAGATCGCCTTCGATGGTCTTGTAATTGTTGTAAATAAAGAGAATAAGTTTGTCGATCATTTCACGGTGGCCGAGCTGAAAAAAATGTGGGAACCAGATGCCCAGGAAAAGATCACGAAATGGAACCAGATCAGGCCTGAATGGCCTGCAGAAGAGTTTCATCTGTACGGCCCTGGCGTTGCATCCGGAACTTATGACTATTTCACGGAGGCTATTGTAGGGAAAAGTGGTTCGAGCAGGGGAGACTACACGGCCAGCGAGGATGATAACGTTCTGGTTCAGGGAATTGCCGGAGATAAAAACGGGATTGGTTTCTTTGGACTTGCCTATTATGAAGAAAATAAAGACAACCTGAAGCTTGCTGGTGTTGACAATGGAAAGGGTGTTGTGCTTCCAACTGCCGAAACAGTGAAAACCGGAACTTATGCTCCGCTGTCGCGCCCTGTGTTCATCTATGTGAGCGATGTTGCTGCAAAGCGCGCTGAAGTGAAGGATTTTGTCAACTTCTATCTGACCCATGCATCTTCGCTTGTGACCGATGTTGGTTACATACCGCTCTCCGGAGAGGAATACAATGCTGAAACCACCAGGTTTAAAAATTTCAGCGGGCAATAGGCATTGAGGAAATTTACGCTGAGGTTCTGCACGGTTCACGTTATCACGCATTATTGAATTACCTTGAAAAGGTCAGGAGAAAAAATAATTGAAAGTGCCCTTGCCTTCAGCGGGTTTGTTACCATTCTCACAACCATTGGTATCATCTGGGTGCTTGTCTCCGAGTCATGGGGTTTTTTCGCAGCAATTCCGATTAACGATTTTCTGTTCGACACCGAATGGACGCCTTTGTTCACTCAAAAGCATTATGGAATACTTCCGCTGCTGTCCGGAACATTTCTCACCACGTTTATTGCAATACTTGTAGCGCTTCCTTTCGGGATTGTGATAGCTGTTTATCTGAGTGAATATGCCCATAAAGATTTCAGAAGTGCGGTGAAGCCTGCGCTTGAGATTCTCGCTGCAGTGCCAACTGTTGTGTATGGTTTTTTTGCGCTTACCGTTGTTACACCTTTCCTGCAGACTTTCATTCCCGGGCTAGGAAGTTTTAATGCATTGTCGGCCGGGCTGGTGATGGGTATTATGATCATACCTGTAATTTCTTCCCTGAGCGAAGATGCCTTGTATGCTGTTCCGAAATCGCTTCGTGAAGCATCTTACGGAATGGGCGCAACAAAATTTCAAACGTCATTTCAGGTGATAGTGCCTGCAGCATCATCCGGAATTCTGGTATCAGTGATCCTGGGTATTGCACGCGCTATCGGTGAAACCATGGTTGTGGCCATTGCAGCAGGGCAACAACCCACACTGACTTTGGATCCGCGACAAGCGGTTGAGACGATCACAGCCTATATTGTTCAGGTGAGCCTCGGGGATGTGCAGCATGGATCAATGGAATACAAAACAATTTTTGCAGCGGGTATCACACTGTTTGTATTTACGTTCCTGTTGAATAATGTGAGTTTCTGGATCAAGAAAAAGTATCAGGAGCAGTATGAATAGTATCAAATTAAACAGACGGGTAGACAGGGCGTTTAAATACGTGGGCATCTTCTGTACACTATTCGGTATTGTCATGCTCATGGTTTTCATTGGCAACATCCTGGTTGATGGCATCAGCAGAATTGATTGGGGTTTCCTTACCAATCTCCCTTCACGAAGAGCATCCAAGGCAGGTATTCTCACCGCATGGACGGGCACTGCGTGGATACTGGGACTAACAGCCATTATTGCCATACCACTCGGAGTGGCTGCCGGAATTTACCTGCAGGAGTATGGACGCAAAAACAGACTGGCCTATATTGTTGAATTGAATATCGCAAATCTTGCGGGCGTGCCTTCAATCATTTATGGATTGCTTGGACTCGAGATCTTTGTGCGCATTCTGCAATTTGGAGGGAGTTTGCTAGCAGGCGCATTTACCCTCGCCCTCTTGATTCTTCCCATTATCATCGTAGCAACACGCGAGGCGCTCAAGGCTGTTCCAAATTCCTTACGGGAAGCATCCTACGGAATGGGCGCAACCAAATGGCAAACCATCTGGTACCAGGTATTGCCTGCGGCTTCAGGCGGAATTCTCACCGGGATCATTCTTGCATTGTCACGCGCAGTCGGTGAAACTGCTCCGCTCATTGTGATCGGTGCGCTTGCGTATGTGCCCTTCGTTGCCGATAGCCCCATGGATGAATTTACAGTGATGCCGATTCAGATATTTAATTGGGTATCGCGGCCGCAACAGGAATTCCTTGTAAATGGCGCTGCCGCAATCATCATACTGCTGATCATTACGTTTGTGATGAATGGAATTGCAGTTTACCTGCGAAACCGTTGGCAGAGGAAAATCAGCTGGTAAGCAAAAAATTGTCAGGATGAAACCGATCGAAGCTAAAAATGTTAATGTCTACTATGGTGATAATCACGTACTGAAAGATGTATCATTGTCGATCCGTGAGAATACTGTAACGGCTTTCATCGGTCCTTCGGGCTGTGGCAAGTCAACGTTCCTGCGCACATTGAACCGCATGAATGATTACATAGACACCTTTCGGAAAAAAGGAAAGATCTTCATTGATGGAAAAGAGATCTACGAGAAGAAGGTAAGGGTAGAGGAGCTGAGACGCAAAGTCGGGATGGTTTTTCAGAAACCCAATCCATTTCCGAAATCTATTTATGATAATGTTGCATACGGACTGAAAATTCATGGGCTCACCGATAAATACGAGATCAACGAAACGGTTGAAAAATCGCTGAAGCAGGCTGCACTATGGGGCGAAGTAAAAGATAAACTTGACAAACCAGCACTCTCGCTCTCGGGAGGTCAGCAACAACGTCTTTGCATTGCCCGTACCCTTGCAGTAAAACCTTCTATTATACTGATGGATGAACCCGCTTCTGCACTTGACCCGATCTCGACTGCGAAGATCGAAGAGCTGATCCAGGAATTAAAGGAGAAGTATACGATCGTGATCGTTACACACAACATGCAACAGGCTGCACGTGTCAGCGACCGCACCGCTTTCTTCTACATGGGTGATCTTGTTGAATATGACAAGACATCAGAATTGTTTACCAATCCAAAAAACAAACAAACCGAAAATTACATCACCGGAAGATTCGGTTAAAAAATGCCAACTTACTAAAACACTTTCATCATGCCAGCCATCGAACCGGAACTACAGGCTTTAAAAGATAACCTTCTGGATATGTTATCGCTCGTGCGCAGCCAGGTGGTAAAATGCAAAGATGCCATTGAAAAGAATGATGTATCGCTGGCAGAAGAAGTAATGGATGATGAACGCAAGGTGAACATCCAGGAACTGGCCATTGACCGTGACTGCGAAAGTATTCTGGCACTCTACACGCCTGTCGCATCTGACCTGCGCCTTGTGCTGGCAACACTCAAAATTACCAACGACCTCGAGCGTATTGGCGACAACGCAAAGAATCTTGCAAAATTTTTGTTGAGCAATCTTCAGAAAGGCAAGAATAATTTGCTGGCCGAATTTCATATCGTGGAAATGCTCGATGTGCTGATCAACATGCTGAAAGAAATGGGTGAAGCGCTTCGGAAAGAAGATACCCGGCACGCGCTAAAAACGACCAAGAAAGATGAGGAGCTGAACGAGTACAACAAAAAGGCTTTCAAGACAACCGCTGAGCTTATCAAATCGAAACCAGAGGAAGCTAAAAACCTGTTGACCTTGTTTTCACTGGTGCGTGACCTCGAGCGAGCAGGCGACCTTACCAAGAACATCGCAGAAGAACTGGTGTTTCACATTGAGGCCCGCGTAGTGAAACATAAAAAAGATCAGAAGTAATTATTTTTTCAATTCGTGAAGCAACCCATTGAGGTCGAGTGGCCGCGTAAACATTTCAATTGAGCCATCGTCTTTTTTTGGCCACTGATCTTTCGGCCTGTCCCAATACAATTCAACTCCGTTTTCATCCGGGTCATTGAGATACAATGCCTCAGACACGCCATGATCTGAAGCTCCTGTTAACGGATAAGCTGCGGTGTGCAGCCTGTTGAATATAAAAGCAAGGTCTTTTCTTGTCGGATAGAGTATCGCAGTATGAAAGAGCCCGGCAGCGTGAAGCGGTGCGGGTCCAGCGTCTTTGCTGTACCACGTGTTCAGGCCGATATGATGGTGATAACCGCCAGCGGAAATGAATGCAGCCTGATGTCCGTACATGGTGATGAGTTCGAATCCAAGAAGCCCGACATAAAATTTTAAAGAACGATCGAGATCAGAAACCTTGAGATGGACGTGGCCGATGCGGGTCTGGGCAGGTATTTTATAATTACTTTCCATGCGTTCAATTTACCGAATATGAAAGCATAAAAAAAGGGCAAGGTTTCCCTTGCCCCCTCCGGTTCCCCAACCGTTGATTAGTATCCTTCGTTCTGCACCAGTGTGCGAACTCCATTCTTGAAACTGTTGTTAATGGCTATTTCAGGAATCGGCACATAAATGTTATACGTCTTGAAAGTAGCTGCAGCGAGGTGCGGTCTCTTCGGTTTTTCTTTCACGAGATAATCTGTGATCACCTGTTCTGCAATTCCCCATCTCACCAGGTCGAAGAAGCGATGTCCTTCCATGGCGAGCTCAAGTTTCCTTTCAAATCTTACCGCTTTTACGGCAGCTGCCTGATCACTGAAACCCGGATACAAACCAACGAGATAGTTAGCAGCAGGCGTGGACGAAAATCCTTTTGATGGATCAGCGGGATCCGCATAGGTATAGATCGGGCTGTTGCCCGCGCGTGCCCTGACCAGGTTTACGTAATATGCAGCCCCATCAGCAGCATCGAGGTTACCGGCTGCAGCTTCGCACTCAGCAGCAAAAAGGAGCAAGTCTGAGAATCGCACCACAGGATAATTCAGTGCATTTACCGGGAAGCCCCAGCCCGCAGATCCTGCCAGCTTGTCTTGCAGATCTTTTTTGTAGTATGTATTTTTTTTCGGGCTATACGGTCCGCCATTGCTGACGTTCCTGATCCAGTCTCTGCCGGGGTGAGTTCCCCAGTCATAATACGGTATTCCGCGTCTGCCCACGGTCCAATCGAGGCGTGGATCAACTGTTCCTGCGTAAGGTGTGAAAGGCTGACTTGATGATACAGCTTCATCGTTCGGAACGTCTGTGTCATTAAACGAATCCGGCAATGGAAGACCTGACGCATCAGTTTTGTATGAGTTCACCAGATTTTGCGAAGGCTGAAAAAATCCGCAGCAACCGCCTGGCTTGTTGCCTGAGTTGTGCGGATAGTCAAGGGCGTAATCGTAACCTCCGTTTGAAACGGTTCCATCGTTAACCGAGAACTGCACGGAGAAAACAATTTCTTTTGAATTCTCAAGTCCCACTTTGAAATTATCTCCGAAGCTTTCGTTCAGTCCGTATTTCGTTCCATTGCTTGTAGTGCCATTGGCGATCACATCTTTCAGCACCACCAATGCAGCAGCTTCCTGGTGATCGAACATAAGCGCCTTGGCCAGCAAAGCACCGGCAGCCCATTTGTTCACTCTTCCGACAGCGCTTTGTGTTGACGGCAGGTTTTCATAACCAAATTTGAAATCAGCTTCAATCTTATCTAAGATGGCCACGTCATTTGGAATGTAAAAGTCAGTTGCATTTTCATCAACATAAGGAACTTTGGGTCCGAAAACTTTTACAAGCTCAAAATGCTGCATGCCCCGGATGAACCTGGCTTCGCCCTCGATCCTCAGCGCATCGGCAGAAGAAATATCGGTAGCTTTCTTTAATGAGTGCAATGTCTGGTTGGCGCGTCCGATGCCATCATACGCAGCCTGCCATTTGTTGAGCAATACCGGATTGTTGGGCAATACCGTGTGGTCTTCGATTGCGTTTACGTCCTGCTGATCGGTGGGATCGCTTCCCTTGTAAGCTTCATCCGCGCGGATGCTTCCCCATACCCAATTCACCACACTTCCATACCATACGAGCTGACGTCCGTCAAGTGTTGCATATGCGGTAATGAGCATGCCTTCCACACCCTTTTGGTTCGAGAGTGTATTCTCATCATAAACGCCTACAGGCTTTTGGTCGAGAAATGAATCCTGACATGAAATGCCGACCGTGAGCAACACGAGCGACATCAGTGTGATGTATAATATTTTATATTTTCTCATATTGATTTTTTAGAATGTAAAGTTTAAACCGACAAGCACAATCCGCGGATTCGGGAATGTTCCGCCATCCACACCCATGAAAAGATCAGAATCATCTGACGTCTGAAGTGTGAGGTCAGGATCGGTGCCCGTATATTTTGTAACGGTAAATAAATTCTGTCCCTGTACATACACGCGTGCTTTCGTCATTCTCATCTTTTCCATCAGGGAAGAAGGAAGCTTGTATCCGATCTGGATAGTCTTCGCGCGCAGGTACGAACCTGATTCAATGTAATTGGAGTTCACAGACGAGCGAATGAACGAAGTATATCCTTGCTCGAGGTTTGGTAATCTCGCATTGCGATGACCTTCTGTCCATCCATCATACAAAACATCCTTTGCGACACTGCCGGGAAACAATCCCATTTCGGTGAACAGTTTGTTTGAGTTAAACAATTTGTTTCCATAATTCCAGAAGAGGAAAGCGCTGATATCGAAATTCTTGTACGACAGACTCAGGTTTGAGCCCAGTTGAAATTTTGGATTCGGACTTCCAAGATATACCCTGTCCTTGTCGGTGATCTGGCCATCGCCATCTGTGTCGTTGAATTTCCAGCTTCCCACAGTGGCGCCTGGCATCGTTGGCTTTCCAGCACAGTGGGATCCGAAGCTTGGAATTCACGTGACTTGAAGTCGCGGC
>JADMIO010603962.1_pt1 | contig 60531 bp, 49 predicted proteins | sample 8958161 | NCBI WGS metagenome assembly JADMIO01 (sample SAMN16585339, study PRJNA669376) | soil metagenome | isolation source: Crop rotation soil | place: USA: Cullars Rotation, Alabama | collected 2011
GCGACAACTTGTCCACGTGGAATTCTAAGCTTAGGATCCCAATGTGCTGGAAAGGTCGGTCTCGTCGGGTGCGGCGATTTCTTCGACGTCGGCGAGTTCGTCGGTCTCGTCGGTCTCGTCGGGTGCGGCGATTTCTTCGACGTCGTCGGTCTCGTCAGTCGCGTCGGGTTCGGCGATTTCTTCGACGTCATCGGTTGCAGAGATAACCGCCGCCGGGGCCACGGTTTCGACGAGTTCGTCGGTCGCAATGGCTTCCTCGGGCTGGCGATGTTGAGGAGTTCGACCAAACCGGCGCCGCAAACGGAGTCGGAGCGGCAATGGCGCTGACCGCGGTTCTTCGTCGAGGGCCGTGGCCGGGGCTCCTGCTTCGGCGAGTTCCTCGGTCTCGTCGGCGAGTTCGTCGGACTCGTCGGGCGCGGCGAGTTCCTCGACGTCATCTGTCTCGTCGGCGAGTTCGTCGGTTTCGTCGAGGGTCGCGGCAGGGGCCTCTGGTTCGGAGAGTTCGTCCGTGTCGTTGGGTGCAGCGAGTTCTTCGACGTCGCCGGTTTCGTCAGTGCCGGAGACGGTTGTCGGGGCCTCGGGTGCGGCGAGTTCTTCGACGCCGCCGGTTTCTTCGGTTTCGTCGAGAGCGACGGCTGGGCCTTCTGTTTCGTCGGCCTCGTCGGCCTCGTCGGGTGCGGCGAGTTCCTCGGCGTCGTCGGTTTCGTCGGTGTCGGAGGCCGTAGTCGGGGTCTCGGCCTCAACGGGTGCGTCGACCTCATCAACGGCGGCCGGCACGTCGGCGGTTTTGGCGGCGTCGTCAGCCTCGGTGGCTTCGTGGCCTTCACCGGTTTCGTCGAATTTGCCGAGTTCCAGGGCATCAAGTCCGAGGTCGTCGAGCCCATCGAGGTCGTCGAGTCCGAGGTCGATGTCGTCGAGATCGCCAAGCTCATCAAGGTCGCCAAGATCCTCGAAATCCCCGAAATCACCGAGGTCATCGAGATTGCCGAGATCGTCGAGTTCATCCGCATCTTCGGGTACCACGGTGTCGTCGGCTTTGTCGGTCTCGGCGACGACCTCACCGTTGTTGAGAGCCGCGGCGTCCTCTGACGGCTCGGACTCTTGAGCGGGCGCCTCGATTTCTTCAGGCGCCTCGGCTGTTTCGGCGGTATCAGCTGGTTCGAGCGCTTTGGCGGCCTCGGGCGCGTCGGTAACTTGGGATGCCTCTACGGCCTGAGGTGCCTCAGCTTCCAGGGGCGCCTCGGCATGCTCGGGCGTCGCTTCAACGGTGCTCTGAGCCGTCTCCTCGACACCCTGAGGTGCACTGACCGCCTTCTGGCGTACCCAAGCTGCGGCCTTGGTGGCCCTGAACCCTCCCCCTAAGCGCACACCCACCGTCCTGACCTAGTCGGCGATTGAAACCGACATTGCTGAACCAAGTTGTGAACCGAATCACCATACATAGTGTGTGCGCGCTGAGTATGCACAATCGTCACTCCAGATACACATCGGATGTTCATGCGCAGTATGTGAAAACGCACAATTTCAGGGCGAACGGGTTGCCCGGCGCTCGGTCCCATCACCCCTCGGTGGCTTGGCCTTCTTCTTGGGGGTGTCGGCAGGCCGCACCTCGTCGAAGCCGGCGCGCAGTTCGTCGAGTTCGCGACGCAGGTAGTCGCGGGTCGGCACCTCGCCGATGGCCAGCCGCAGCGCCGCGAGCTCGCGCGCTAGATACTCGGTGTCGGCCTTCGTCTGCGCGGCGCGACGGCGATCCTCGTCCAGCGCCACCCGGTCGCGATTCTCCTGTCGGTTCTGTGCGAGCAGGATCAGCGGCGCGGCGTAGGCCGCCTGAGTGGAAAACGCGAGGTTGAGCAGGATGAACGGGTAGGGATCCCAACGCAGCGAGATGGCGAACAGGTTCAGCAAGATCCAAATCACGACCACGACGGTCTGGATGAACAGGTAGCGGCCGGTGCCCAGGTACCGGGCGATCGCCTCACTGATCCGCCCGACTGCTTCAGGGTCGACGTTGACGCCGATCCGCCGACGCGACGGGCGGGGGGTGTCGAGGCGCTGGCGCGAGAACAGTTCGCTCATAACGCCCCTTCGGCAGTGCTCTTCTGCTCTTCGCGCAAGCGCTCACCGCCGGACAGCTTGGGCGCCTCGATGTGAACGCGCCAGTCGTCGGGCAGCAAGTGATCGAGAACGTCGTCGACGGTGACCGCGCCGAGCAAGTGATTCTGCTCGTCGACCACGGGCCCGCACACCAGGTTGTAGGCAGCAAAGTATCGGGTCACGCCCGCCAGCGACGTCTCGGGAGTCAGCGTGGGCAGGTCCGTGTCGACGATCCCGCTGACCAAGGATGCCGGTGGCTCGCGCAGCAGGCGCTGCAAATGCACGCAGCCCAGGTAGCGGCCGGTGGGCGTGGCCGTCGGAGGGCGGGCCACGAACGTCAACGACGCCAGCGCCGGAGTGATGTCGGGGTCGCGGACCCTGGCCAGCGCCTCGGCCACCGTGGCGTCGGGGGCAAGCACCACCGGATCCGACGTCATCAGACCGCCGGCAGTGTCGGGGGAGTGACGGAGCAGCCGTCGCACCGGCTCGGAATCCTCGGGATCCATCCGCCGCAGCAGCACCTCGGCCTCGATGGGGTCGAGGACGCCGAGGAGGTCGGCGGCGTCGTCGGGGTCCATCGCCTCCAGGACGTCGGCCGCCCGTTCGATGTCAAGCTGCATCAGCAGGGTGGTCTGCTCGTCGTCGGGCAACTCCTGCAGCACGTCGGCCAGCCGCTCGTCGTCCAGTGCCCCGATCACCTCGTTGCGCCGCTTCATGGGCAGCTCACGGATGGCTTCTGCCACCTCGATCGGACGTAGTTCCTCGAACTGATGCAACAGTTGCGCTACTCCCTGGCCCGGCATGGCGAGCGCCGACGGGGTCAGCCCTTGCACGTGGTGCCAGTCGACGATGTGGACGGTCGTCCGGCGGCCAAGCCGTCGCTGACTGCGCACGGCCACACGCGTCACCATCCAGTCGCGGGTTCGCATCTGCTCGATGCCGAGATCCACCACCACGACGTCGATTCCGGCCAGTTCGGGCATCTCCGGATCGTCGACGCGAACCCGGGTCTCGAGGACCTGGCCCAACACCAGGACTTCACCCGGCCGCTGCGAGAACCGCCGCAGCGAGACGTTGGCGGTGGTCAGCGTCACCGCGTTGGGCTCGATCGCCGTCACGCGCAGGATAGGAACGAAAATCCGTCTGCGGCTAAGCAATTCGACAACCAAGCCCAGAACCCGCGGCTGCTGGCGGACGATGCTGATGCTGACCACGACGTCGCGCACCCGCCCGATCGACTCGCCGTCGGGGCCGAGCACGGCCAATCCGGCGAGTCGCGCCGCGTAGACCCTGTTCACCGCCGCCATGACTGAAAGGGTAGGAGTGAACAGGTGGAGAACGCGTATCGGCCCCGCCGAACCTGTCTTTCGGTGCCGGGCAGCAGCCGCAAGATGATCGAGAAAGCCAAGACGCTGCCCGCCGACGAAGTCTTCCTCGATCTCGAGGATGCGGTGGCGCCCGATGCCAAAGCGGCGGCGCGGGGAGACGTTGCGGCAGCGCTCGCCGAACCCGGGTGGGGGGGCCAGTTGCGCGGCGTCCGGGTCAACGATTGGACGACGCCGTGGACGCATGCCGATGTGATCGAGGTGGTCTCGAGGGCCGGGGCCGACATCGACATCGTCGTGCTGCCCAAGGTGACTGACGTCAGGCACATTCACGCGCTCGATCTGTTGTTGACTCAGCTAGAGCTGACGCACGGGCTCCCGGCGGGCCGGATCGGCATCGAAGCGCAGATCGAGAACGCCGAAGGCCTTGTGAACGTCCATGCGATCGCCGGCGGCCCCCGTGTGCAGGCCGTGGTGCTGGGGCCGGCGGATCTGATCGCCAGCCTGCGCATGCGGACGCTGGAAGTGGGCGAGCAACCCGAAGGCTACGACGTCGGCGACGCGCACCACCACGCGCTGATGACCATTCTCGTCGCGGCGCGCGCACACGGAATCGCCGCGATCGACGGGCCCTACCTGAAGGTGCGCGACGTCGACGCCTTCCGCAGGGTCGCGGGTCGGTCAGCGGCCCTCGGCTACGACGGCAAGTGGGTGCTCCATCCGGACCAGGTCGCCGCGGGCAACGAGATCTTCAGCCCACGCCAGCAGGAGTACGACCACGCCGAGTTGATCCTCGAGGCGTACGAGTGGCATACGTCGGCCTCTGGCGGCGCCCGCGGCGCAGTGATGCTGGGCGACGAGATGATCGACGAGGCAAGCCGCAAGATGGCCCTCGTCGTCGCCGCGCGGGGCCGGGCGGCCGGAATGAGCCGCGAGGGCGAGCGATTCACGCCACCGCGCTGAGTGGATGACGGTCCGCTCTGGTGTGCCTATTGAGCGAGCCCGCCGCTCGCCGCCATTGCCACCGACAGGATGAGGTAGAGCGCGTAGAGCGCGACCACAGCTCCGCCGATGATGGCGCCGGCCAACGCCAGTCCGTAGCCGTCCTGGCCGGTGGACTTGGTCTCCCGCATGGCCATCACGCCCAGGATCAGCCCGGCAATGGACGGCAGCCCGCAGCATAGGAACCCGACCAAAGACAGGACCAGCGCCGCGATCGCCTTGCTGTTGGTGCCGGGCGGTTGGACGGCCCGATATGGGTCGTACGGGTCATATCCCGGGTATGGCGACGGATAGGCGGGCGAATATCCGGGCAATGGCGGGGGATAGCCGCCCGAGGGCGGGATGTAGCCACTCGATGGCGGCGTGTAAATGGGTGGCGGCAACGGCGAGTACCCGGTCGGATAGTCCACCGGCGCATACGGATCCGGCGACGGAGGGTACTGCTCGATTGGGGGGTATTCGCCTCCGCCGAACGGTCGCTCGGGCTGGCTGGTCATCGGGTCAACTCATGAAGCACTGAACCAGAATATGTTCCAGATCAAACTGATCACCAACGTCGCTATGCCCACCGCGATCCCCGCCACCGCCAGGCCGTGCCCGCCTTCACCGCGCTCCTTGATCTGGTTCAGTGCGACGAAGCCCAGCACAATGCCGACAATGGCCGGAATCCAGCACAGCAACCCGATGAGCGATGCCACCAACGACCCGATCGCCAGACTGTTGGTGCCCGACTGCTGTGGCGCTCCGTAGGGGGAGTAGCCACCACCGCCCGGGTATCCCCCGGCCTGTGGGTACGGGGACGGCGTCGGCGCTCCGTAACCTGGCTGGCCGCCCCACTGAGGCTGGGCCGAATAGGGCGGCGGCGGTGGGTAGCCGGTTTCTGAGCCGGCCGGCGGAAACCCTTGCGGCGCCGAGTAATCGGGTGGCGGGCTGTAGTTAGGTGGCGAATAGTCGGGCGGCTGTGTGTAGCCGGGTGGCGGATAGCTTGGCGGCGGATAGCTCGGAGGCTGATCGCCGCCCGGCAACTGATGGCCGCCCGGCGACTGATGGCCGCCCGGAGACTCGTAGCCGCCCGAAGACTCATGGCCGCCCGGCGACTGATGGCCACCGGCCTCCGAGCCGCCCGAGGACGGCTCGTAACTCGATTGACTTTGCGATTGCTCGATCGGCGGGGCCTCGTACGCTCCGCTCGATGAGGAGCTGCCGGACTCGGACCACGACTTCTCGCCAGAGTCCCCCGGATTTGTCATGCTGATCAACCTAGCGCATGGGCTGGTCGTGCGGGGCTGTGGATTTTTTCTGGCGAACGGCCGAGAGCCCGCTCACGGAAGTGAGTAAAAGCGCCGCATGAAACCGATCCGGCGGGGTAGGAACGAGGGACGTACTGGCCGGTCTGGACGACGGGGGCACCATCGCGCTGGGTGAGGCGTTGTCATGATGACGACGTTGTCCGAAGGACGGCGTGCCATGGCCCGACGAAGTGCACGCGCCCCAGCCGTTGATGAGAGGAGTGAACCATGACCAGCCCGTTTCGAGGTTCCGGTACAGGTGCGACGCCCTCCAGCGCGGGTGCCCCCGCGCGAGGACCGTCGCTGCCCACGCCGCCGAAGGGATGGCCGATCGGCTCCTACCCGACCTACGCCGAGGCCCAGAAGGCCGTCGACTACCTGTCCGATCAGCAGTTCCCGGTCCAGCAGGTCACCATTGTCGGCGTCGACCTGATGCAGGTCGAGCGGGTCACCGGCCGGCTCAGCTGGCCCAAGGTGCTGGGCGGTGGCGTGATCACCGGTGCGTGGCTGGGCATGTTCATCGGCCTGGTCTTGAGCTTCTTCGCGCCCGACCCATGGGGCTCACTGCTCACCGGCTTGATGGCCGGCGTGGTCTTCGGGTTGATCACCTCCGCCATCCCGTATGCAATGGCGCGCGGCACGAGGGATTTCAGCTCGACCATGCAGCTCGTCGCCGGCCGTTACGACGTGCTGTGCGACCCGCAGAACGCCGAGAAGGCCAGGGATCTGCTGGCGCGTCTGACGCTATAAGGAAGCGGCGCAACGCCACTCGTCTGCGCGCCCCGGACGCGGCTCCTGCAGGGAAGGGACAGTCGATGGCCGAGATCGTCCTGGACGGGGTGACGAAGAGTTACCCCGACGGCGCCGGTGGCGTCAGGGACGCCGTGAAGGACCTCTCGGTGAGCATCGCCGACGGCGAATTCCTCATACTCGTGGGCCCGTCGGGCTGCGGAAAGTCGACCACGCTCAACATGATTGCGGGGCTGGAGGAGATCACGTCGGGAGAACTCCGCATCGACGGTGAGCGCGTGAACGAGAAGACACCGAAGAAACGCGACATCGCGATGGTCTTCCAGTCCTACGCGCTGTATCCCCACATGACTGTTCGCCAGAACATCGCATTCCCCCTGACGTTGGCGAGAGTGAAGAAGAGGCACGTCAACGCTATGGTCGAAGAGACCGCCAATATCCTTGACCTTCAAGACCTTCTGGACCGCAAGCCCGCAGAGCTGTCCGGTGGTCAGCGCCAGCGGGTCGCGATGGGACGCGCCATCGTGCGCAAGCCCCGCGCGTTCCTCATGGACGAGCCGCTGTCGAACCTCGATGCGAAGCTGCGCGTGCACATGCGGGCTCAGATCGCCCGGCTCCAGCGTCGGCTCGGCACCACCACCGTCTACGTCACGCACGATCAGACCGAGGCGATGACCCTGGGGGACCGCGTGGTGGTGATGCGGGCCGGCGTCGCCCAGCAGGTCGGGACGCCGCAGGAGTTGTACGACCACCCGGTCAACCTCTTCGTCGCCGGGTTCATCGGGTCACCGCCGATGAATTTCTTCCCGGGCCGCCTCACCGAGTTCGGTGTCGTCCTGCCGTTCGGAGAGATCACGCTGACCGCGGAAGCAACAGACATGATCGGCCGCCATCCCCGGCCCGGCAACGTCGTGGTCGGCGTGCGGCCGGAGCATCTCGAAGACAGCGCCCTGATCGACGGATACAAACGGCTGCGCGCGCTGACGTTCGAGGTCAAGGTCGACTTGGTGGAGTCGCTGGGCGCCGACAAGCACGTGTATTTCGCGGTAGCCGTCGACAATGGTGAAAAAGACTGTGTGGCAAGGGTTCCCGCCGCGTCTAAGGCCACGGCGGGACAGCCGGTGGAACTCGCGCTCGACACGTCGAAGGTCGCGATCTTCGACGCCGACACTGGGGTCAACGTGACGATCCCGCGCCAGAGCGCGTGAGCGAAGTCCTCGCGCAGGTGCGGGCGCATCTGGACGCGCACTTCTCGGCCGCCGGTGTCACTTCCGCGCCCCACACCGCCTCGATCACGTTCGTCGGCGTGGAACCCATTGACGTGGTGCGCTTCCCGCCGGACCCGGCCGGTGTCCTTCACCACGTTTCGGTGGGATGTTCGCGGCATCCGATGGTGGATCCCGCCGCGGTTGACGCGGACCCGCAACGTGGACCGCGGGCGGAGGTCGTCCTCGCCGTGAAACCCTTCGTCGCGCTGGACGGGTTGGCCCGCAGCGTCGCGGTGGTGGCGGCGGCGCCCGCGGTCGAGGGGCTGATACTCGCGCCAGATGCCCTGGTGGATCTCGGGCAGCCGCTGTGGCGGGGCGCTCCGTTCACCGCTTTTCTCTTGAGCGCCAGCGATATCCCGGCGTTCTCGCTCCCCTTGCCTGCGTCGCCGGTGACCTTCATCGCCGCGACCCCGATCACCGCGACGGAGGCGGCGTGGGTGCGCCTGAAGGGTGCGGAAGAACTGCACAGGGCGTGGCGGCAGGACGGGGTGGACATCCTCGATCCGAGGCGCCGGGCGAGCTCGGCCGGCTACAGCCAATGATTGCGGCGGAACGTGATGTACAGCGACCCGCAGATGATGAGCATGAGTGCGAGAACCATGTAATAGCCCCACTCCCAACGGAGTTCGGGCATGTGGTCGAAGTTCATCCCGTAGATGCCGGCGACCATGGTCGGCACCGCGGCGATGGCCACCCACGCGGAGATCTTCCGCATGTCGGTGTTCTGCTGCATCGTCACCTTGCCCAGAGCGCCCTGGACGAGTGAGCTCAGCATCTCGTCGTAGCTCGCGATCTGTTCAGAGGCCCGCACATTGTGGTCGAGCACGTCGCGGAAGTAGCGGCGGATCTCCTTGGCCAAGCGCTCGTCCTCGGTGAGGCGCTGCAGCGGCAGCGTCAGCGGCGTGACAGAACGGCGAAGCTCGACGATCTCGCGCTTGAGCAGGTAGATCTGCTCGATCTGGGTGGACCTGCCGGGCGAGAAGACGTGCTCTTCCATCAGGTCGATGTCGTCTTCGACCGACAGGGCGACATCGAGATAGGTGTCGACCACATGATCGGCGATCGCGTGCAGCACCGCGTAGGGGCCGAGGCACAGCCTCTCGGGAGACTCGTCCATCTCCTCACGCACATGAACCAGTTCCGTGTGCTCGCCGTGGCGGACCGTGACCACGAAGTGCGGGCCGACGAAGACCATGATCTCGCCGGTTTCGACGATCTCGCGGGCCTTGGCCATGGACTCGTGTTCGACGTACTTGACGGTCTTGAGCACCATGAACGCCATCTCGTCGTAGCGATCCAGCTTGGGCCGCTGATGCGCTTGCACGGCGTCCTCCGCCGCCAGCGGATGCAGACCGAAGACTTCGGCGACAACTTGCATCTGGTGGTCGTCGGGCTCGTGCAGGCCGATCCACACGAACGCCGCTTTGCCTTCCGTCGAGAGCTCGTGCACTTTGGCCAGCGCGGCTTCGTGGGTGAACTTGCCTTTGAGTCGCTCGCCGTCGACGTAGACCCCGCAATTGACCGTGGCTCTGGCGAGGGGAATGTGGATGGCCCGCGGGTCGGGTTGCGGCGACCGGACCGGTGGCCGAAGTGACGGCGGCAACGGCGGAAATGTGGGCATCGGGTGTCTCCCGTCGCAACGCAGCCTGGGTCGAGCGCTGGTGAAATGCTACGCGCCGGATGTGTGTTTCGATCCGGCGGTTTGAGGTCGGGGTGGGTGCGCTAGTTTCGTCCGGAAGCCAACTGCATACAAGGAGCAACGGACGTGAGCACAACCCCTCTGAAGGTCGCCGTCACCGGCGCCGCCGGCCAGATCGGCTACAGCCTGCTGTTCCGTCTGGCGAGTGGCTCCCTGCTCGGCCCCGACCGTCCCATCGAATTGCGTCTGCTCGAGATCGAGCCTGCGCTCAAGGCGCTCGAGGGAGTGGTCATGGAACTCGACGACTGCGCCTTCCCGCTGCTCGCCGGTGTCCAGACGGGCGCCGACGCGAACAAGATCTTCGACGGGGTCAACCTGGCGCTGCTCGTCGGCGCCCGTCCGCGCAGCAAGGGCATGGAGCGTGGTGACCTCCTGGAGGCCAACGGCGCCATCTTCACCGCGCAGGGCAAGGCCCTCAACGAGGTTGCCGCCGACGACGTCCGCATCGGGGTCACCGGCAACCCCGCCAACACCAACGCGCTGATCGCGATGAGCAATGCACCCGACATCCCGCGCGAGCGGTTCACCGCGCTGACCCGCCTCGACCACAACCGGGCCATCGCGCAATTGGCCCGCAAGGCCGGCACCGCGGTGACCGACATCAAGAAGATGACCATCTGGGGTAATCACTCCGCCACCCAGTACCCGGACGTCTTCCACGCCGAGATCGGCGGCAAGAACGCAGCCGAGGTGGTCAACGACCAGGATTGGATCGAAAACGACTTCATCCCGACCGTCGCCAAGCGCGGCGCGGCGATCATCGACGCCCGCGGGGCGTCGTCGGCCGCATCGGCGGCCTCGGCGACCACCGATGCCGCCCGTGACTGGCTGCTCGGCACCCCCGAGGGCAACTGGGTCTCGATGGCGGTGATCTCCGACGGCAGCTACGGCGTGCCCGAAGGCCTCATCTCCTCGTTCCCGGTGACCACGAAGGACGGCAACTGGTCGATCGTCCAGGGTCTCGAGATCGACGAGTTCTCCCGTGGCCGGATCGACAAGTCGACTGCCGAACTGGCCGACGAGCGTAGCGCCGTGACGGAGTTGGGCCTGATCTGAGGCGATTAGGTCGCCTATGGCTCGGCCAGTAACCTAACCCCGTGTTCACCAAGCCACCGCAGGATAGCCAGAAGGTCGTCGTCACCGACGAGGAGATCTTCGAGGCGCACGTAGGTGGCAAGCTCGGCGTCGCGCTGAAGTCGCCGCTGAACACGCAGCGCGCCCTGTCGTTGGCCTACACCCCGGGCGTGGCGCAGGTCAGTCGCGCCATCGCCGCCGACCGCACCCTGGCCGCGCGGTACACCTGGGCTAACCGGCTGGTGGCCGTCGTCAGCGACGGAACCGCCGTCCTGGGTCTCGGCGACATCGGCCCGGCCGCCGCGCTGCCGGTGATGGAGGGCAAGTGCGCGCTGTTCAAGGAGTTCGGCGGCCTCGACTCGATCCCGATCGTGCTGGACACCAAGGATCCCGATGAGATCGTCGAGACCCTGGTGCGTCTGCGGCCGACCTTCGGGGCGGTGAACCTCGAAGACATTTCGGCGCCGCGCTGTTTCGAGATCGAACGACGGCTCGTCGAGGCGCTGGATTGTCCGGTGATGCACGATGACCAGCACGGCACTGCCATCGTCGTGCTCGCCGCCATGCTGGGCGCCACCACCGTGCTCGACCGCGACATGGCGTCGTTGCGCATGGTGATCTCGGGCGTCGGCGCGGCCGGCATGGCGTGCGCGAAAATTCTTCTGGCCGCTGGTGTTTCGGATATGACAGTGCTCGATTCGCGCGGCATCCTGCATCCGGGCCGAGACGACCTGACGCCGGTCAAATTCGCGCTCGCACAACAGACCAACCCCGACGGACTGTCCGGCGGGATGGTGGAGGCGCTCAAGGGTGCCGACGTGTTCCTCGGAGTCTCCGGCGGCATCGTCCCCGAAGAGTTGATCGCGACCATGGCTCCCGACGGGATCGTGTTCGCGCTGTCCAACCCCGATCCGGAGATCCATCCCGGACTGGCGGCCAAGCACGCCGCAGTGGTGGCGACCGGACGCAGCGATTTCCCGAATCAGATCAACAACGTGCTGGCGTTCCCCGGAGTGTTCCGCGGCGCGCTGGACGTGGGGGCGCGCCGGATCACCGAGGAGATGAAACGGGCCGCCGCAGAAGCGATTTTCTCGGTCGTCGGCGACGACCTCACGCCCGACCGGATTGTGCCGAGCCCGCTCGACCCGCGCGTGGGGCCGGCGGTGGCGGCCGCGGTGGCCGCCGCGGCAGAGGGGTGACGCGCAGGCTCGTCGCCTGGGTTGTGCTCGCCGTGACGGTCGGGCTGGCGGGCTGCGGAACACACCACGACGCCCGTGAACTCGTGGTGGGCACCCGCCCCGACGCGGAGTCCGTACTCCTGGCCGAGGTCTACGCGGCAGCGCTGCGGTACTACGGCACGCCCGCGCGTGTGGAGAAGATGGCCGATCCGGTAAGCACGATCGGCAACAGCGACGTCGACGTGGTCGCCGGCTTCACGGGCCGGCTGCTTGCGACGTATCAGCCTGGCGCCGCGGCGATTCAGCCGCAGTCGGTCTACCGGCAGATGGTTGCGGCGCTGCCGGAGGGCGTCGCCGCCGGCGATTACACGCCCGACGCACAGGACAAGCCTGCCGCGGTCGTCACGAAAGCCACGTCGGCGGCGTGGGGTAGCGAGGAACTGATCGGGCTCGTTCACCAGTGCCGGCGGCTGCGGCTGGGCACGGCCGACGGGGTGCGACCCCCGGCCGAGCTGGGTGGGTGCGCGCTGCCACCGCTTCAGCAATTCCCCAGTGACGCCGCACTATTCGATGCTCTGCGGGCGGGCCGCATCGACGTTGCCTGGAACACGACCGCCGATCCCGACGTTCCCGACGACCTCGTGACCCTGGCCGATCGCAGGCCACCGCTGGTGCCTGCCGAGAACGTGGTGCCGCTCTACCGGCGAAACGAACTGGGCCAGCAGGCGGTTCGGGCACTCAACGAAGTCGCCGGCGAGTTCGACACCGCAGCGCTGATCGACATGCGCCGTCAGGTCGCCGACGGCGCCGACCCGCGTCAGGTCGCCGAGGCGTGGCTGGCGGCGCACCCGCTGGGTCGGTAGCCCTACGCGCGACGTCTCGGGACGCTCGGCACCGTTCGCGAGGTCACCGCGGAAACGAGGCGCTGGTAGTTGGAGCCCATGACGCGGACGATGGCGTCCAGGGCCTTGGCGTCGGCGCCGACGAGCACGCGCGCCCGGTTCTTGCGCACGCCGTCGAGGATGACGCGCGCGGCGGTCTGCGGAGACGTCCTGGCGAGGCGCTTGTCGAACATCTTCGCCATATCCGCGATATCGATGCCCTCTGCGGTGGTCATGCTGCGGGCGATCGAGGTCTTGATGCCCCCGGGATGGACGCAGGTCACCTTCACCGGGTGACCCGCCAGGATCATCTCCTGGCGCAGCGCCTCGGTGAAGCCGCGCACCGCGAACTTGGCCGCGTTGTATGCGGCCTGGCCGGGCACCGAGAACAGGCCGAAGACGCTCGAGACATTGATGATGTGGCCGTCGCCGGAGGCGATCAGATACGGCAGAAAAGCCTTGGTGCCGTTGACCACTCCCCAGTAGTCGACGTCCATGATGCGTTCGAGGTCCTTGAACGCCGTCACCTCGATGTCACCGGTGTAGGCGATGCCGGCGTTGTTGTAGACCTGGTTCACGGTGCCGAAGTGCGCGTTGACCGCGTCGGCGTAGGCCAGGACGGCCTCGCGCTCGGTGACGTCGAGACGGTCAGCCTTGACGGCTCCGCCGAACGTGAGTGCGCGTTCTTCGGTCGTTGCCAGACCCTCGGTGTCGACGTCGCAGATCGCCACCTTTGCGCCTGCGCGGGCAAGTTCGATGGCCAGCGCCCGTCCGATGCCGGAACCCGCCCCGGTGACGACGACGACCTTTCCTGCAAACCCGTCCACTGCCACCCCCGTGTCCGCGCATGCCGGGCATCGGCCCGCACGCTCTCAGTAGTCACCCTACGTGGGGGCAGCGAGCGGCCGCGCGGGCGAGGACACCGGCAGCGGATGGACCGCCGTGCGGGGCCAGGGACTGGCCGACGGCCCCCCTGGGGCGGCGAACCACTATGTGCTGCAGGCGGTGGTCGCGTTCCCCGCCGCCGTGTGTGGGTTCGACATCACGAATCAGGGCGCCACGCTGGCTGCGTGGATCACCGGCAAGATGCCGACCGTGTGATCTCGCCGGCCTCCGTGATGGGCCGAATCAACGATGTTGTGTGACCTCGTAACGACCCGGGCTCCGACAGCGATGCCCAAGTCATGAAAAGCAGGCTCCTGGCAGCGGTCGGCTCACTGGCAATCTCGGCGGGCCTCATCGGCGCGGCGACGTCGGCGGCTGCCCCCGCGCAGGCGGACCCGATCACCGACACGCTCGTGTCGTCGCTCGCCACTGCCGGCATCCAGGCGGTGTCTCCGACGGTGGCGTCGGTCACCGCGCAGGCCGTCTGCACGATCGTGTCCCAGCCCGGCGGAGCCGACGTGGTGAACTTCGTCATGGATGCCGTGGGCTTGCCGTTGGGCGCAGCGGGGATGTTCACGGGCATCGCGATCTCGCTTTTCTGCCCGACGCTGGTGTCGGCGGTGGTCCAGCAGATGCTCGCCGAAGGCATCCCGGCGATACCCCTGCCGATTTGAGGGTGATCGTCGTCACCGGAGTCCGTCGGCGGCTTGGGTAACGCCGCCGGCCCTCGATACGATGCCCACATCATGAATCACAGGCGATCTAGGGCCGCGGCGTCGCTGATGCTCTCGGTGGGTCTCGTCGGCGCAGCGGGAGCGATGGCCACCGCGGCACCCGCGCAGGCCGACCCCGTCACCGACTCGTTCCTCGCTGCGCTCGCGGGCGCCGGCATTCCGGCGATCGACGAAGCCACCGCCGTGTCTGTGGGTCAGTCGGTGTGTCCGATGCTGGCTGAGCCAGGCCAGAACGTCGCCAATGTCGCGGCCACGGTTGCCGATGCGATCGGCAAGCCGCTGGGCCCCGCAACCATGTTCACCGGCATCGCCATCAGGTTGTTCTGCCCAGGGATGATCGCCTCGCTGGGCAAGGCGATGCCCACCCTGCCGCTCGATCTACCCGGGGTCTGATCTCTTCGCCCAAGCGGCTCATCGGCCGCCTGACCCTCAGCCGAACGCCTCGTCGAGAATCTCCTGCTGCTCCACCGCGTGAACCTTCGCCGACCCCGAAGATGGCGCCGACATCGCGCGACGTGAGATGCGCTTGATGCCGGTCAGCTTCTCCGGCAGGAGCTCGGGCAGTGCGAGCCCGAACGTCGGCCAGGCGCCCTGGTTGGCCGGCTCTTCCTGCACCCAGAAGTACTGATCGACGTTCGGGTAGCGGTCCAGCGTCGCGTCGAGCCGGCGCCGCGGCAGCGGTGCGAGCTGTTCGATGCGCACGATCGCGACGTCGTCGCGCTTGTCCTTGGCCTTGCGGGCGGCCATCTCGTAGTAGATCTTGCCGCTGGTCAACAGGATTCGCTTGACCTTGCTGCGGTCGCCGTCACCTTCCTCGTAGGTGGGTTCCTCGAGCACCGAGCGGAACTTCAACTCGGTGAATTCACGCAGGCCGCTGACGGCGGCCTTGTTGCGCAACATGGACTTCGGCGTCATCACGATCAGCGGGCGGTGGATACCGTCCAGCGCGTGCCGGCGCAACAGGTGGAAGTAGTTACCGGGGGTCGACGGCATCGCGATGGTCATCGACCCCTCGGCCCACAGCTGCAGCCAGCGCTCGAGGCGGCCGGAGGTGTGGTCGGGGCCCTGGCCCTCATGCCCGTGCGGCAGCAGCAGCACGACGTCGGACAGCTGGCCCCACTTGGCCTCGCCGGAGCTGATGAACTCGTCGATGATGGACTGCGCGCCGTTGACGAAGTCGCCGAACTGCGCTTCCCACATCACGACCGCTTCCGGATCGCCCACCGAGTAGCCGTATTCGAAGCCGACGACGGCGAACTCCGACAGCGGCGAGTCGTACACCATCAATTTGCCGCCGGTCGGTTTGCCCTCTTCGTCGTTGCCCAGCAGGTCCAGCGGCGTGAATGCTTTGCCGGTCTTGCGGTCATAGATCACCGCGTGTCGCTGGCTGAAGGTGCCTCGGCGGCTGTCCTGACCGGTGAGGCGCACGGTGCGTCCCTCGGACACCAGGGTGCCCATGGCCAGGAGTTCCGCGAAGGCCCAGTCGACCTTGCCCTCGTAGGCCATCTCCCGTCGCTTGTCCAGGACAGGCTTGACGCGCGGGTGGATGGAGAATCCCTCAGGCGTGTCGAGGTGCGCATCCCCGATGCGGGCCAGCAACGACTTCTCGACGGCGGTGGACAGCCCGCGGGCGATCTGCTGCTCGGATTCCACCGACGGGCTGGGTTCGATGTCGTGCTTCTCCAGGTCGCGAACCTCGTTGAACACCTGCTCCAACTGGCCCTGGTAGTCGCGCAACGCGTCCTCGGCCTCTTTGATGGAGATGTCACCACGGCCGATCAGCGCCTCGGTGTAGGTCTTGCGGACGCCGCGCTTGGTGTCGATGACGTCGTACATCTTCGGCTGGGTCATCGACGGATCGTCGCCCTCGTTGTGACCGCGGCGGCGGTAGCACAGCATGTCGATGATGACGTCCTTCTTGAACTTCTGGCGGAAGTCGACGGCCAGTCGTGCCACCCAGGCGCATGCCTCGGGGTCGTCGCTGTTGACGTGGAAGATCGGCGCTCCGATCATCTTCGCCACATCGGTGCAGTACTCGCTGGACGTGGAGTCGCTCGGCGACGTGGTGAAGCCGATCTGGTTGTTGACGATGATGTGGATGGTGCCGCCCGTGCGGTAACCGCGCAGCAGCGCCAGGTTCAGGACCTCGGCCACCACGCCCTGTCCGGCGAATGCGGCATCGCCGTGGAGCATCATCGGCAGGACGGTGAAGCCGTCAGGCCCGTCGCCCTTGTCCAGCAGGTCCTGCTTGGCCCGGACGATGCCCTCGAGCACCGGGTCGACCGCCTCGAGATGGCTCGGGTTGGCCACCAGCGACACCTCGATGTCGTTGTCGCCGAACATCTGGATGTACGTGCCGTTGGCCCCGAGGTGGTATTTCACGTCGCCGGAGCCGTGCGCTTGCGACGGATTCAGGTTGCCCTCGAACTCCCGGAAGATCTGCGAGTAGGGCTTGCCCACGATGTTGGCCAGCACGTTGAGCCGGCCGCGGTGAGGCATGCCGATGACGACCTCGTCGAGCGCGTGCTCGGCGCACTGGTCGATGGCGGCGTCCATCATGGGGATGACGGTCTCGGCACCCTCGAGCGAGAACCGCTTCTGTCCAACGTATTTGGTCTGCAGGAAGGTCTCGAACGCCTCGGCGGCGTTCAGCTTGGACAGGATGTACTTCTGCTGTGCGACGGTCGGCTTCTCGTGCTTGACCTCGACGCGCTCCTCCATCCACTTCTGCTGCTCGGGTTCGAGGATGTGCGTGTACTCCACGCCGACGTGGCGGCAGTACGAGTCGCGCAGCAGCCCGAGCACCTCGCGCAGTTTCTTGTGTTCCGCACCGGCGAAGCCGTTGACCTTGAACACGCGATCCAGATCCCACAACGTCAGCCCGTGGTTCTGCACGTCGAGATCGGGGTGGCTGCGGAAGCGCGTCTTGTCCAGGCGCAGAGGGTCGATGTCGGCCATCAGGTGACCGCGGTTCCGGTACGCCGCGATCAGTTCGATGACGCGTGCGTTCTTGTCGACGATCGAGTCGGGGTTGTCGGTTCGCCAGCGCACCGGCTCGTAGGGGATGCCCAGCTCGCGGAAGATCTCGTCCCAGAAGTCGTCGGAGAGCAGCAGGTGGTGCACGGTGCGCAGGAAGTCGCCGGACTCGGCGCCCTGGATGATCCGGTGGTCGTACGTCGACGTCATCGTGATGAGCTTGCCGACGCCCAGTTCGTTGATCCTCTCCTCGCTGGCGCCCTGGAACTCGGCGGGGTACTCCATGGCGCCCACGCCGATGATCGCCCCCTGGCCGCGCATCAGGCGCGGCACCGAGTGGACCGTGCCGATGGTCCCGGGGTTGGTGAGCGAGATCGTCACACCCGAGAAGTCCTCGGCGGTGAGCTTGCCGTCGCGCGCGCGGCGCACGATGTCCTCGTAGCCCGCGACGAACTGGCCGAAGCGCATGCTCTCGGACTTCTTGATGCCCGCCACGACGAGCTGACGATTCCCGTCCTTGCCCTGCAGATCGATGGCCAGCCCGAGATTGGTGTGTTCCGGGGTGACGACGTTCGGCTTGCCGTCCACCTCGGCGAAGTGGCGGTTCATGTTCGGGAACTTCTTGACCGCCTCGACCACGGCGAACCCGATCAGGTGAGTGAACGAGATCTTGCCGCCGCGGGTCCGCTTGAGGTGGTTGTTGATGACGATCCGGTTGTCGATCATCAACTTGGCCGGAATCGCGCGAACGCTCGTGGCCGTCGGCACCTCCAGGGACGCCGACATGTTCTTGACGACGGCCGCCGCCGCGCCGCGCAGAACCTGCACCTCGCCATCGGGCGGGGGAGACGCGGCCTTCTTGGCGGGCTTCGCCGGCTGCTCGGCGGCCTTCTCCTTGACCTCCGCCGGCGCGGCGGCCGGGGCGCCGCCGGACGACGGTTTCGTCTTCGCGGGCTCCTCGGCGCGGGCCTGCTCCGCGTCGGACCGACCGTTGCCCGTGGGTTCGGGAGAGTAGTCGACCAGGAACTCGTGCCAGCTGGGGTCCACCGAAGAGGGATCGTCCTTGAACTTGCGGTACATCTCTTCGACCAGCCACTCGTTTTGCCCGAATGGGGAAGGTGAACTGCTCACAGCAGCTACTCGCCTCGATTCTCTTGTCTGGTAACCGCCGTCATGGCGCTCACCACCTATCGCAGCGAGCGGAGCTTAATGCGTTCCGCTGCTGTTCCGCCGCCTAAAGGCTAACGCTTCTGTCGTGTCGGGGACCACGACTGCGCAGGGCCGCCCGGAAGAAAATCCCGCGGCTACGGGGACGCCTGCGCGGAGGGCAGCACGTGCAGGATTACCGGCCATCGGGCGGGCGCGGGCCCGAACGCCTCGCGCGCGTTCTTGACGATGCGCTTTCCCATCACGCGGTTCCCGCCACCACCGATGACCGCCCCGATGCCCATCGGCAGCACCTTGCCGAACATCATCACTCCGCGTTTGAGCGCGTACCGCTTGACGAAGTACCGCAACAGCCGGTTGTTGAGTTGCGAGACCATCGGCAGCGGCAACGACGCCGCCGACTCACCCAGCCACGCGGTGCTCTTGGTGCGTCCCGGGCCGACCAGATCTGCGATGGCCCGCTTGCTGTCCTCGCCTACCAGCACGGCGAGCACCAGGGCACGGCGGCGCTCGTGGTCGGTCGCGGGGATGGAGTGGACCTCGGCGACGGCCAGCACGAACACCGCGGTGGCCTCGAGGAACACGACGGTCTCACCCGCGACCGCGGACAAAGCGGTCAGCGTGCCGATGCCGGGGAACGCGGCCGCCGAGCCGACCGCCGCACCGCTGGCCATGACCGCCGCCAGGTAGCGCTTCTCCAGCTTGGTGACGATCTCCGCCGGCGACGCCTCGGGATGAGCCCGCCGCAGCCGCTGGACATACGCCTGCACCGCGGGCGACTGGACGCGCGTGCCTCGCTCGAGGACTTGGGACAGCGCCCGTGCGGCCATGGTGGGCGACTCGTCGTCGGCCGTCTGCCGCGCCAGTTCTTGTCCCTTACGTGCGGCGTTCATCTGGCCTCCTTGCCAAAGGCGTGCTTTTTAGAGGTTAGCCGGAAGAAATTCCCCGCGTGCGACGCTGTTAAGAGCCGTGGCGTCGACGCGCGCCCGGACAAGATGAGGAGACCGCCCTGTGAGCCCCCCGACCGATGTGACAGACCTCCGCGACGCGCCCGCGCGCATGAGCCGTACGCGGATGATCCTGCTGCTCGGTGCGCTGGTGGCGCTGGGACCGCTCACGCTCGACCTCTATCTTCCCGCCCTGCCCGCGCTTGCCGACGATCTGGGCGTGTCGTCGTCGACGATCCAGCTCACGCTGACCGGAACGCTGGTCGGCCTCGCCGCGGGCCAACTGGTGGTGGGCCCGCTGTCCGATTCGCTCGGCAGGCGTGTGCCGCTCCTCGGCGGGATCGTGCTGCATATCCTGGCCTCGGCGTTGTGCCTGGTGGCATCGAACATCGCCGTGCTCGACGCAGCGCGTGCCCTGCAGGGTTTCGGGGCCGCCGCGGCGATGGTGGTGGCCATGGCCGTCGTCGGCGACCTATTCGAGGAATCGGAGGCCGCGACCGTGCTGTCGAGGTTGATCCTCGTGCTCGGCGCGGCCCCGGTGATCGCGCCGTCGCTGGGGGCTGCGATCCTGCTGCACTGGTCATGGCGGTGGGTCTTCGCCGTGCTGGCGGTCATGGGCTTCGCGTTGCTGGTCATCGCGGTGCTCGCGCTGCCTGACACCCTGCCGCGCGCTCACCGCCGCCCGTTGCGCCTAGGCGCCGTCGCGACGACATACCTCGGGCTGCTGCGCGATGCGAAGTTCGTCATCCTCGTGTTGGTCGGCGCCCTCGGCATGTCCGGCCTGTTTGCCTACATCGCCGGCGCATCGTTCGTCCTGCAGGGGCGCTACGGCCTGGACCAGCAGATCTTCGCGATCGTGTTCGGTGCCGGGGCGGTGATGCTCATCGGGGCCACGCAGTTCAACGTCGTGCTGCTCCGGCGGTTCACGCCGCTGACGATCATGGTCTGGGCGCTCGGCGCCGCGGTGCTCGCGGGCGGGGCATTCATCGGCTTGACTGTCGCGCACGTCGGCGGGCTGGCCGGCTTCGTGGCGCCCGTGTGGACGATCCTCGCGGCCATGGGCTTCGTCATCCCCAACGCGCCCGCCGTCGCTCTGTCGCGCCACCACGAGGCGGCCGGTACCGCGGCAGCCCTGCTCGGTGCCACGCAATTCGGTCTGGGCGCGGCGGTCTCGCCGCTGGTCGGGGTGCTGGGCAACGACGAGGTCGCGCTGGCGCTCGTCATGACAAGCGGTGTGGTGATCGCGCTGATCGCCCTTCTGGCCACAGTCTGGCGTCAACCCAGCGAAGTGCCCGCCGTCGCGGTGGCCGACTCGTAGACCCACCCGATCGCTGCTTGGCTGACCGCATTACGTACCGTCGCAGCGGGCTACTTGTCTCGAGTAGTCGCAGGGGCCTGTACGAGGTGGCAAATGGACGCGACAGCCGACGTACGACCGTGGCGCGCGCTCTGGTCGATGATGATCGGCTTCTTCATGATCCTCGTCGACGCGACGATCGTCGCCGTCGCCAATCCCACGATCATGGAGCAGCTCCGGGTCGACTACGACTCGGTGATCTGGGTGACCAGCGCATATCTGCTCGGATATGCGGTGCCGTTGCTGGTCGCCGGCCGGCTCGGCGACACGTTCGGCCCGAAGAACCTGTACCTGATCGGGTTGGGAATCTTCACCGCCGCGTCACTGTGGTGCGGCCTGTCGGGCTCCATCGAGATGCTGATCGCGGCGCGGGTGGTGCAGGGCGTGGGTGCGGCGGCGCTGACGCCGCAGACGCTGTCGACCATCACCCGCATCTTCCCGGCCGAGGGGCGCGGCGTGGCGATGAGCGTCTGGGGGGCCACCGCCGGCGTCGCCACGCTGGTCGGCCCGCTGGCCGGTGGTGTGCTGGTCGACTGGCTCGGGTGGCAGTGGATCTTCTTCGTCAATGTCCCGATCGGGGTTATCGGGCTGGCGCTCGCGGTCTGGCTGGTGCCCAGTCTCCCGACGCGTCGGCATCGATTCGACATCCTGGGCGTGGCACTCTCGGGCGTTGCCCTCTTCTTGATCGTCTTCGCGCTGCAGGAGGCGCAGGCCAACGACTGGGCGCTCTGGATCTGGGGAATGCTCGTGGGCGGCGTGGTCCTGATGGGGCTGTTCGTCTACTGGCAATCGGTCAACCCTCACGAACCGCTGATTCCGCTGAATCTGTTCGGAGATCGGAACTTCTCGCTGTCGAATGTCGGTGTCGCCGTCATCGGGTTCGTGGTCACCGCGATGGTGCTGCCCGTCATGTTCTACGCGCAGGCGGTCTGCGACCTGACACCCGCGCGGGCCGCCCTGCTGATGTCGCCGTCGGCAGTGTTCAGCGGGTCGCTCGCCCCTCTGGTCGGCCGCATCGTCGACCGAACGCATCCGCGTGGCGTGGTGGGCTTCGGCTTCGCGATATTGGCGATCGCATTGACGTGGTTGTCGTTCGAGATGACTCCCATCACGCCGATTTGGCGACTGGTGCTCCCGTTCGCCCTGATGGGCGTCGGCATGGCGGGCATCTGGGCGCCCCTGGCCGCCACCGCGACCCGAAATTTGTCCCCGCATCTGGCCGGAGCGGGATCGGGGGTCTACAACACCACTCGTCAGGTCGGCTCGGTCCTCGGTAGCGCGAGCATGGCCGCATACATGGCCTCGCGGATCAACGCCGAGATTCCCGGGGCGGCGTCGGCCAGCCCGCGTGCCGACACCGCACAGACCATGCTTCCCGACTTCCTGCACGCCCCGTTCGCGGCGGCGATGTCGCAGTCAACTCTGCTTCCTGCATTCGTGGCGCTGTTCGGCGTCGTGGCGGCGCTGTTCCTGCTGGACGGCCTGCGGACCGCCGCGGTTCCGGCGCAGATCAGCGATCCGGTGAGCGACTGGGTTCAATCGTTGACCGACGCGCACGAGGTGATCGAGGACGAGGAGTATCACGAGCTCGCCCCCGACTGCTACGGCCTCGACGACGTGGCCCTGGCGGACGCGGGTTTCGAAGGGCGCGATCTCGCGGAGGCCGACTTCGCAGAGGTCGACCTTGCCGGAGAGCTGGAGCCCGCTGGTGAGCTTGAAGACATGGCGGATCTCGAAGAAGCCGATGTGCAAGGCCACGTCAGCGAGCCGGATCTTGTCGCCGAGCAGAGTGTCGTTCCCGGGGAGACCGATGTCGTCGGGGCGGACGAGGTTGTCGCGCAAGAGGAGGTGGTCGAACTCGAGCCTGCCGCGCAAGAGGATGTGGTCGAACTCGAGCCTGCCGCCGAGCAGGAGTTTGTCGCTGAGCATGACGTTGTCGTTGAGCCGGAACTTGTCGGCCAGGAGGACTCTGCTGCCGAACCGGAGTTCGTCGTCGAACCTGAGTTCGTCGCCGAACCGGAGTACGTCGTCGAACCTGAGCCCGCCGTCGAACCTGAGCCCGTCGCCGAACCGGAGTACGCCGCCGAACCGAAGTACGCCGTCGAACCAGAGCCCGTCGTCGAACCTGAGCTCGTCGCCGAACCGGAGTACGTCGCCGAGCCGGAGTACGTCGCCGAGCCGGAGTACGTCGCTGAACCGGAGTTCGCCGCCGCAGAACCAAGTTATGCCGTCGAGCCGGAATATGTCGGCCAGCCCGGCCTCGTCGGCCAGCAGAGCTATGCCGGCGAGCCGGAATATGTTGGCGCACAAGATTTTTCCGATGACCGGCATCTCGTCGGCAACCAAGCAGACCTTGGTGAGCCCCCGGCCGACGACTTCGTGACCGAGCCGCTGCTCACCAGGGGCGATCTCCCGCCGGCCCTGCCAGTGCCGATTGAGCCGCCGCCACCACCCGTCGAACACATCGAACCCACGCCCGTCAGCCGCTGGCTCGACGAAAATGCCGAGCTCGCCGAAACGTGGCTGAACTTCTCGGTGGCCGGCGACGAACACGACGACCGCTACCTCGGAGGGCATCCTCGAGAATTCGGCCCCGCGGCAGATGACGCCGAGACGGATACCTTCCCGCGGTACGAAAGGCGCGGGCGCGACTAAGCCGAGGGCGACAACGCCAGGAAGGCGCCGAGCGCCACCAGACCGTCGGGAGTGGTGGGCAGGTAATCGGTCAGCAGCGGCGATCGTACGATGACGGCGAGGTACATGGCCCGGCTGATCGCTACGTTGAGGCGATTGCGGTGCAGGAGGAACGTCATTCCACGGGGAACATCGGCGATGGTCGAAGCGGCCATCGACACGAACACCACCGGTGCTTGCTGGCCCTGAATCTTGTCGACGGTGCCCACCCGCACGCCGTCGAGTCCGGCATCGCAGAGATGCCGCCGCACGCACAGGACCTGCGCGTTGTACGCGGTCACGACGAGAATGTCCTCCGCAGCCAGTGCCCGCGGGCCCCCGTCGCCGGTCCACACGGCGCCGAGAATTCCGCGGATCTCCTGCACAATGCGTGCGGCCTCCTCGGCGCTGGCGGTGTCGTTACCGGTGTGCTCGACGAATATGGTCCGCACCCCCGGAGCGTGGCCCTGCAACGTCCGGCCGTCGGCGTCCGGATGCGGAAGCAGACGGCCGCCGTAGGAGAGTGCCGAAACAGCTTGGCACACAGCGGAATGCAGTCTATGGGTGTATCCGAGGAAGTAGCCGAACTGGTCGGGGAGCACGTCGCACCCGGCGAGCAACCAGCCGAGCGCCGACGTGTCCACCGGCTCGGGGTGAGTACCCGTGCTCACCTCGGCGAGCTGCTGAGGGTCGCCCAGCAGCAACAGATTTCGCGCTGCCGCGGACACCGCGATGGTATTGGCCAGCGAGAACTGACCCGCCTCGTCGATGACGAGGAGATCGAGACTGCCTGGTGTGACCCGGTTCTCGTTGGAGAAGTCCCATGCGGTACCACCGACCACGCAGCCGGCGTGGTTGTCGATGAAGCCGGCGTACTGCCGTTCGGGGATCACCTGCCACGAGGGTGACGAGCACTGCGGTGCCTTCTTGCCTACCCGCGTGGGGTCCACACCGGCGTTCACCACCTCGGTCAAGACGTTCTCGACGACGGCGTGTGACTGCGCGACCACTCCTATGCGCCAGTGCTTTTCGTTGATCAATCGGGCGATCACCCGGGCCGCCGTGTACGTCTTGCCCGTACCCGGGGGTCCGTGCACCGCGACGTAAGAGCCATCCAGGTCGAGCAACGCCGAAGTGATCGAGTCGATGTAAGCACCGGCCCGGGGGAGAGACTGGCCACTGACGGTACGCGGCGGCCGCCGACACAGGATGTCGACGACCGCGCACTGGGGCAGCCCGGGCGGTGAGTCCTGCAGGGTGTCGGCGGTCTGGCGGGCGAGCGCTTCGACGGCACGCTGCTGGCTGTCGGTAGGGAAGGGGGTACCCGGGGTCAGTGCGATCGGCAGGTGATCGAACGGGCCGGAGTCGGGCTGCATCTCCTCCACGATCACTTCGACGGGCACGCCGGCCACTTCCCGCGCGACGTCGACCAGCGTGACATCGCCGGCCGCACGGCGGTCGGGATGGGCGTCGTCGAGTCCCGGAGGAGCGGGCCGGTCGTAGAGCGCACGCATCCGGGACGACGCCAGCCCGCCGCTCAGCAGAGTGCCGGTGAGCCGTAACTTGCGGCGGGGCTTGCGTTTACGCGGCGGGAGATACCAGCCGACCGTGACCTCAGCCCGCTCGACACAGAACACACCTGACGTATCGCCCCATTCGTCGACCGCGTTGTTCAGGCGGTCGAAGTGAGCCCACCAGTACGGTTTTCGTTCACGGACGTAGTAGCCGCGAGCGGCGTTGATCAGCGCTGCCGCCGTCTGCTCGGGCGTCCGCGTGGTGCGTGCCGACGGGTCTCCGGCGAATCGGGTGAGGACACCGGACACATCGTCATCGGCCGGGACCTGCTCTGCCGGGCGCACATGCCTGTTCGGCTGGGCGGTGCCGTGCTCGAACGCCATCAGCAGCAGACGCCGCAGCAGATGCTGCGTCGACCGGCAGTCGACGCGGTTGTAGTCCTCGATCTCCTTGAGCAGGCCGGCGGCCTCCTCGGTGCGGCCCGTCTGCACCAATGCGGTGTAGTGGGCGTACTGGGTGATGGAGTCGGTTGCCGTGGTCACCTCGCCGGAGCGTCTGCCCGCGAGGTACAGGCGTTCCAGGGCCTTCAGGCTGTACGACTCGGCGCCCACCCGAATGCTCTTGCGCACCACCGAGAACAGGTCGACGAGCACGCCCTGGCGCAGCAGGTCGTCCACCTCGTCCTCGCCGACACCGTATCGGGCGGCCAGCCGCAGCAGGGCCGACTTCTCATATGCGCCGTAGTGGTAGATGTGCATCTTCGGATAGCGCTTGCGGCGCCTGCGGACCAGCTTCAAGAAGTCCACCAGGGCCTTGCGCTCGCTGGGCCGATCGTGCGCCCACAACGATTGGAACGTGCCGTCGGCGCCCAGCACGCCGAACAAGTACTCCAGGCCCCAGGTGACGCCGTCGTCGGTCCACAACGGATCGCCCTCGAAGTCGAAAAACAGGTCACCGGGGCTGGATTCGGGCAGCACCCCGAGAGGCTCGGGGTCGAAGACCTCGAACTGCGGCTCACCGGATTCGCGTTGTGCGACCTGGAGTCGCGCCTGTGCCCGCAGTGTTGCCAGGGTGCTCTCGGCCATGCCGTCGACCCGCCTGGGATGGGCGGCGAGCCGGCCGACACTGGTGATCCCCGCGGCCATCAACGACTCGCGCTGGCTCAGCCTGATATTGGCGACGAGCACCAGGTCGTCGTCGGCGCGTACGTGCGGTTCGCACGCCGGACAGCGCAGGCACGCGCCGACGTGAGGGTTGCCCCATTCGACGGGGGCGCCGCCGGCGAGATGGTGGTCCAGCAGCCGCTCGAGCGCCGCGCGCTGCTGCCTGTACACGCCGACAAGGTCGTCGACCGGGTAGTCGAGAACCCTCCGGTCGCCCAGAATCAGACCGGCGGTGGGCGCGACGGCGACTCCCATGGCGCGCAGGGCATCGGCATACGCCGCGATCTGCAGCAGGGCCTCGACCTTTGCGTGCCGGGCCAGTTTGGTGTCGAGCACGCGATACCGATCGCCGTCCGGAGCCCGGCAGCGGACCACGAAATCGGCCGACCCCACGAACCGGCCGTCGAACAGGGCCGCCTGGTACACCACGTCGGCACCGCGCGCCAACGCGCTGACGGTGGCACGGGCAGCGGCACGGTAGGCGGCGACGGTGTGGGCGGGCCGGCCGAGCCTCACTACGCCGTCGGGGTAGCGGGCGACGAATTGTTCGAGCACGTGAAGTTCGTGCTTGCTGCCCAATGCCGCCGTGCGGTGCAGCAACTCGTCGTCACCGGTCTCTGCCGGCGGCCCCCAACCGAGGCGCGCGTCGAATTCCCGGAGTAGCGCGTATTCGCACCGTGCGGCGGCGGAGATGTCGGATGCACTGACGATCACCCGACCGTCAATTCCGATGTGGCCCTCCGCGGGCTCCGCCACGAACACGGTGCCACTGTAAGTGAGCGCTCCGACAGCTCACGCGCTGTGTTGACCTCAAGTTCGGCTTGCCCGGGGCGGCCCTCACGTTCGAGATCGTCGAGGCGGACGAACCCGTTGCAGTCGACAACTTCGAGCAACTGTGTCTCTACTTCCCCGACCGGGAGACACAACAGGCCGCGACAAGGCGCCTTCGAGAGGCGAACATGGTGCCGGTGGCGTCGCACCCGTTCTGGGCCGCGACGGGCGCCGAAACGTACCGCGACCCGGACGGCCGCGAGGTCGTCTTCGCACCATTCGTTTTCGGAGTCAACCCCCCTGCGGTGACGGATTCGGCTGCCCCGCAGTCGGGTTAGCCAGCCGAGGCCCCTGCTGCGATGGACGCAAAGCCCCGTGGGAACAGAGGTGCCGCGTGCGCTACCCGTTCGCCGGGTGAGTTTCTGGCTCGGTGTGATCGGCTCCCTGAACGGAGTCGTCTTGGCTGCCGGAGGAATTCGTCGTGGCAGGGGTGTCTTGCCCTGCGGCCGTGGCGCGATTGTTCTCGTGGGTGATCCTCGGTGCCACCGTGGCCGGTGTCACGGCGGTGGCAGGTTCCGAGTCGGCGTCGCTGATGAGATCTTTCATCGCGCGGGAGTGATCGGCGCTGGGCGCGGAGTTCGGTCTCGCCGTGGAGACCGAGGCAACGTCCGGGCTGGCGTCGGGGCTGTTGACGACGGGCGGGAAGCCTCCCGAATCCGGCGCGGGGTCGAGCTCCGCCGCGTTCGTCGACGTTGTACCGGCGGCACTGGGCGCGGTCGGGGATGCATCGAAGGTCGTGTACGTGGTGTCAGCGGCAATCGAGGAGGCGATGAAATCACGCACCGCGAACGCGATGTTGAGCGGGCCGGGGAACTGCGGCACATCTGCCATGCCCAAAACCCCGTCGAGTGCGTTATTGCCGACGATCGCCGGCGCCGCGACCACCGCACCGAGCAAACCCGCCGGGTCCAGGGAGGTGACGGCGTTGAGCACGTTGCCTCCCGCGATGCCCACCCCCCGGACAACGGAGATCGGCATTTCGAGGACTCCTCCGGCGGCTAACAGTGCGATCACGGGAGTCGAGAGCGCCAGACCGACGACGTTGCTCGTCACCCTGCCGCCCACATATCCGAATCTCAGCGCGACGATGTCGTTGAAGTTCGCCATCTGATTCGCCAGCAATTGCCGCAGGAGGGGAAAGGGTCCGGGTGGGTCTGCAACCGTGAAACGGAAGAGATTCTGCACCCGGTCCAGCGTGTCGGTGAGAACCTTGGAGTAAGCGGCGACGACCTCACTGGTGGTCAGGGAGGCCGTGCCGCTGCTCGCCCCGACCACCCTCCCGGTAGACCCGACGCCTCCCTGCGCGGCGGCGACTGGAGCACCGGTGAGACTTGCCAGTCCGAAGAAGCTGCCGACGAAGTCGACTCCGCCCCCGATCAAGTCGCTCCACAGAAGGTTCATGGCCGCGAAACTGAGGGAGTCGGATGCCGACCAGTAGTGGTTCCAGTCGGACGAGAAGTCCTGCCAGGTCTGCGGGTTCGGATAGCCGACGAGTACCGCCCAGTCCTGCGCTTGCGTTGCCAGCGCTTGTGCCTGGATCGACAACGCGTCGAAGACTTCGCTGGTGCCGGCGGCCACACCGTTGACCCAATTTCCGAACGCCTCGGCCGGGTCCGCGGCGGCGACGGATGGAACGGCGAACGGCGCGCCGACTGGTACGGCGATGGAGACTGCGCAAGCGAGCGCCAAGGACGACCGGCGTGCACCGGCTACCCCCATGATGACTCCCGAGCCTGGCAGGGGCCGACTTGTGACTGCCTAACTATAGAACTGCAACGGGGCGCGCACTCAGGTCAGCGGGTGTTGGCGATGAGTTCGACGCCGTTGCCGTTCCACCGGAACCGCACGACGCTGTCGAGCCCCGGTAGCGCGTAGGAGTACATCAGCGCCACCGTGTCGCCCGTGCTCGCCGCCTTGTCGATCGCATTGAACCCGAACGTGTCCGGTACACCGGTTGGGATGAACTTGCCCAGGTGGAACATCACGGCCCGCGTCTGTGGGTTGCCGGCGTTGGTGTTCGCCTTGACGATCACGGCCGACAGCTGAGCGCATTCGTTGTAGTTGCCGGCCAGCGGTTCGGGGTTCCAGCCCTGCCCACTGCGCGGATCGCGGGGAAGCTGAGTGACGGCGTGTGCGATTTCCGGAGCGGCCAGATTCACCGAACACGGATCGGCGGCGGCCGGCGTAGGGGGCGGCGGCTCGGGGGGCGGCGCGGGAGGGGCTACGGGTGTGGGCGCGGGTGCGGCCACGGGCGGGGCGGCGCTCGTTGCCGCAGTCGTGGGTTCAGGGGTCTTGGCGACGGTGGAGTCACCTGACGTACAGCCCGTCGGAACGATGGCTACTGCTGCGGCAAGGCTGGCCGCGAGAACGGACATCCTCCACATGTGTGCGCACGGTACCGCGCCACAGCCCGGTCATCCGGAAGGCGCGGCTACGGCGTGTGCAGTTTTCGCCACCGCATCCGGTTGACATCACGCCGGGGAATTGTCGTACACGTGTGGCATGATCGAACACATGTTCGAAACACTGTTCGTCGACGTGCCTGATGATGCGTTGGTAGGTGTGATCGAGCAGCTTGCCGAGGAAGAAGCGCGGCTCGGGGCGCGGCGGTTGGCGGCGATTGCGGAATTGGTGCATCGCACGGTCGATGAGGATGACGAGCGCGGTCTGTGGGCGTTTGACCCGTGGGACGGCACGGCCGCGCGGGTGGCCGCGGCGCTGAATGTGGGACATCGGCGGGCGTCGGGCCAGATGCGGATCGCGCGCGCTCTGCGGGATCGGTTGCCGCAGGTCGCGGCGCTGTACTGCCGAGGCGTGGTCAGTTCTCGGGTGGTCTCGGAGATCACGTGGCGCACGCATCTGGTCGACAGCGATGAGTTGATCGCGGTCATCGACGCTGCGTTGGCGGAGAAGGCGCAGCCGTGGGGCACCCTGTCGGAAGCACACCTGGAGCGGGCGATCGACGCGGTGATCGAGCGCCATGACCCCGAAGCGGTCCGGCGCAGCAGAGAGCTGACCCGTACGCGGGATCTGCAGATCGGCGCCAGCGATGATCCGAGCGAGATCACCGCGTTGTGGGGTCGGATGTTGGCAGCTGATGCGGCGGTGCTGGAGCGCCGCATCACGGCGATGGTCGGCGGAGTGTGCGAGGCGGATCCGCGCAGTGTGGGGGAGCGACGGTCGGATGCGTTGGGCGCGTTGGCCAACGGTAACGATCACCTCACCTGCCGGTGCGCTGCGCCGAACTGCGCCGCCACGAAGCCGACTGCGTCGAGCATCGGGATCCGGGTGATCGCTGATCAGGCCGCCGTCGATGCGGCGCGGGCGCTGATCGCGGCCGAGGACGCCGAGCGGCGGCGGAAATCGACCAATCCGCCCGCGCCCGACGAGTCGTCGCCCGCGCCCGACGAGTTGGCGGTGTCGGGGGATTCCGGGTTGGCGTTGCTGCCGGGGCGGGGGGTGATGCCGACGGTGGTGATCGCCGAGGCGCTGCGGGGTGGAGCGAAGGTCGCGCCGTTGCGGCTGCCCGGCCCGGACCCTGAGCCGGCGTATCGGCCGTCGACGCGATTGGCCGAGTTCATCCGGTTACGAGACATGTTCTGCCGGTTCCCCGGCTGCGACGTGCCCGCCGAGCGCTGTGACCTCGACCATGTGATCCCCTGGCCCTGGGGGCCGACGCACGCGTCGAACATGAACTGCAAGTGCAGGACCCATCATCTGATGAAGACCTTCCTGCGTGGGCCGGGCGGGTGGCGCGATGAACAAGAACCCGATGGAAGGGTGACCTGGACGGCACCGGACGGTCGGGTCTACACCACCGATCCGGGAAGCCGGTTGTATTTCCCGAAGTGGAACATCACCACGGCCGACCTGCCCCCGCCGGCCTCGGTTCCGCCGAGCGACGCTGCCCTCAGAGCGATGATGCCCCGCCGACGACGCACCCGCGCCGCCGATGAAGCTGCACGCATCAAAGCCGAACGCGCACTGAACAATTGGCTGCTGGCAGTGACATCGCGCGAGTAGCGCTCGGGTGGATCGACCGATTCACCATCCGTCTGCCGCCCGCGACGAGCGTGGCGAGCAGAGCGCCCACCGCCAGCGAGGCGATCACACCCGTGAGCGGATCGGGCAGCAGGGGGTAGACCTGCCAGTGGGTGAGGTAGATGAACAGCGACGCGTCGGCCACAATCCCGGTGATCACCACGAGCGGTCGGGGACAGACGATGGCGGGCACCCAGATCAGTGTCGTCAGGCCCGCCATCACCAGTGCCTCACGGTGGCCGTCGCCGAAATAGCCGATGATTCCCGCGGCCAGCACCGCTGTGACGGCCAGCCGTTGCCCGAAAGTGGTGGCCTTGGCCGCTGCCCAGCCGAGGGCGAAGAACCAGAATGCGAGCGGCGAGTAGCGGGCATCCGGGCCGGCATGCCAGCCGAACACGTCGAATCGCATGGCCATCCCGGCGGCCAGCGCCGCCATTCCCACACCGAACGGCCATCTGCGCTCGAGGTGGTCGAACGCCGGAACCCACAACAGCACGGCCAGCGCGACCAGGAAGTACACGAGTACCTCGACGAACCAGAGGTGGCCCGCCGTCGGGTGGTCGGGCGGCCCTAAGACCTTGTACAGCAGCAGGATGTTCGACGGCAGGTACTGGTCGGTGACGACGAGCATCAGCGCGATCCACGCGATCGACGGCACCGCGATCCAGGCGATCGTCGAGCGCAAATGCCGGACCCGGTCGCGCCGCCCCGCATCCGTCAGGCAGAACCTCCCGAAGTTGTAGCCGGCGACGCCGAGCAACACGTGTGCGCCGCCCCACCACCTGAAGAGTTCGGAATGTGCGGCGACCACCAGGATGATCGCAGCCGCGCGCAGGGCGACGCTCGTCTCCAACGTCGCGCCGAACCGGCGCCGCGGACGCGCCGCCCGTTGCAGATCGACGATCGTCATCCGCGGCCAGTCGGCCGGAAGGCGGCCCAGGGTGCGCTCGAGTCGCACCGACATCGCCACGTACGACAATGAGTCGCCGCCCAGCCCGACGAAGGTGCTGTCGGGTCCGACGGCTTCAGCCTCGACGCCCAGCACGCTCGCGAAAAGCATTCGCAGGTCGGCGTGTTCGTCGCTGCGCCTGTCCGGAGCCAACGCTCGCACCGCGCCGTAATCCGGTTTTCCCGAGGGCAGCCTGGGCAGGTCCTCGACCGTCACGGCCGCGACGGCCGCCGCCGGCAGGCCGGCCGCACTGGCAACCAGCGCCTGGGTGGTGCCGGCGTCGCCGTGACCGGCGGTCGCCACCACCAGCCGGTCGTCGTCTTCGACGCAGCAGGCCACGACGCCATGTCCGGCCAAGGTGGTCTCCACGCGCTGAAGGTCGATCCGCAAACCGAAAACCTTGGCGAAGCGAGCCCGCCGCCCGATCACCTCGAAGAGCCCGTCGGGGCCGCGACGGGCGATATCGCCGGTGCGCAGCGCGTCGAGGGCCGGGCCGCGTGTGAGGTCGGCGGGTGACTGCGCGTAGCCCATCATGACGTTCGGCCCGCGGTACACCAGCTCGCCGACCCCGGGCTCGGTCCAGCCCTCGGTGTCGAGGGTCAACGATCCGCCCGGAATCGCGCGTCCGATGGCATGCGGATGCGACTCCGCCAGGTCCGCGGGAAGATAGGCCATGCGGGCCGTGGCCTCGGTGGCGCCGTACATGACGAACAGCTGCCATCCGTTCCGGCGCCCCGACGCGGCGAAGCGCCGCACGCGATCCGGCGGCATCCGTCCCCCCGCCTGGGTGATGAACCGCAGGTCCGGGAGGTCCATCGCGTGGAACCCGATGCTCTCGAGCAGCTCGAAGGTGTACGGCACACCCGCGAAGTTGGTGCCGCGTTCGCGGCTGAACAGACGCCAGAACTCGTCATCGACCACGCTGCGGTCCGTCAGGATGAGGCCGGCACCGCGCAGGAGGTGGCTGTTGATCACCGACAGCCCGTAGGAATACGACATGGGCAGCGTGGTCGCCGCCCGGTCGCCGGGCCCGATGTCCAGATACCGGCCGATGGCGTCCGCGTTGGACAGCAGGTTGCGCTCCGACAGGCGGACGAGCTTGGGTGAGCCCGTGCTGCCCGACGTGCTCAGCAGCACGGTCAATTCGGGGTGCAAGCGGTGTCCGACCGCGCCCGCCTGCTCGCGGATCACGCCGTCGGTGACGACCACGTCGGGCCGATAGACCTCGTTGATCGCCGAGTGGTCACGGTCGGCGAGCACGGGCATGACCACGTGCCGGCCGGCCATCGCACCGAGGTAAGCGACGAGTGTGGGAATGTCGTTGCGCGCTTCGATCGACACCAGCCGGCGCCGGGTACCAAGCCGATCGGCGACCGTGGCCACACGGCCGGCGAGGGCGGCGTAGCTGAGGCGTTCGGTGGCGGTGGTCACGGCGAGATGGTCGCCGCGACTGGCGAGGCACTCCACGATTCGGCTGACCACGCCGGTGTTTCCCTTTCAGGCAACGACTCGAAGGCTTACTTAGGTTTCCCATACCTTACTGGGTACACACCGGAAACCCACACGCAACCGGTGCGGCGCGTGGACGCCACTAGACTCCTAACGCGATGACCTCCTCGGATCCGGACGAAGGGCCGCCCACGGCCAGCTTTGCCGACCTGCCGATTCATCCCGCCGTCCTCAAAGCAGTCGAGGAGGTGGGCTATGAGACGCCGTCGGCAGTTCAGGCGGCCACGATCCCGTCCATGATGGACGGCGCCGACGTCGTCGGTCTCGCGCAGACCGGGACCGGAAAGACGGCGGCATTCGCGCTGCCGATCCTGTCGAAGATCGACCCGTCCGTCCGCGACACCCAGGCGCTGGTGCTGGCGCCGACACGTGAACTCGCGCTGCAGGTGGCCGAGGCCTTCGGCCGCTACGGCGCCCACTTGCCCAAGGTCAATGTGCTGCCGATCTACGGCGGGCAGTCTTATACGGTGCAGTTGGCCGGACTGAGGCGTGGCGCCCACGTGGTGGTGGGGACTCCGGGCCGCATCATCGACCACCTCGAGCGGGGGACCCTGGACCTTTCGCGGGTGGATTACCTCGTGCTCGACGAGGCCGACGAGATGCTCGCGATGGGCTTCGCCGAGGACGTCGAGAAGATCCTGGCCGAGACGCCCGAGTACAAGCAGGTGGCGTTGTTCTCGGCCACCATGCCGCCGGCCATCCGCGCGATCACGTCGAAGTACCTCCACGACCCGGTCGAGGTGACGGTCAAGGCGAAAACTGCCACGGCCGAGAACATTTCGCAGCGCTACATCCAGGTGGCCGGACCGCGCAAGATGGACGCGCTGACCAGGGTGCTGGAAGTCGAGCCGTTCGAGGCGATGATCGTCTTCGTGCGCACCAAGCAGGCCACCGAGGAAGTGGCCGAAAAGCTGCGGGCGCGCGGGTTTTCCGCGGCGGCGATCAACGGCGACATCCCGCAGGCCCAGCGGGAGCGGACCATTGCCGCGCTGCGTGACGGTGGGCTCGACATCCTCGTCGCCACAGACGTCGCGGCCCGCGGCCTGGACGTCGACCGTGTCTCGCACGTCCTGAACTACGACATCCCCCACGACACCGAGTCGTACGTGCACCGCATCGGGCGCACCGGTCGCGCCGGCCGCGCCGGGGCCGCACTGCTGTTCGTCTCGCCGCGGGAGCGGCACCTGCTTAAGGCGATCGAGAAGGCGACCCGCCAAAAGCTCACCGAGACACAACTGCCCAGCGTCGAGGATGTCAACGCGCAACGCGTCGCGAAGTTCCGCGACACGATCACCGAGGCGCTGAGTGCCCCCGGCGTCGAGGTGTTCCGCAAGATCATCGAAGACTACGAGCGCGACCACGATGTGCCGATGGCCGACATCGCCGCCGCGTTGGCGAGCGCGTCGCGCGACGGCGAAGAGTTCCTGATGTCTCCCGAGCCGGAGCCGGTGCGGCGCGAACGTGACCGCGATCGCGAGGAGCGGCGCCCGGCGAAGCGGGAGCATGCGGGCAAGGGGCTGGCCACTTATCGCATCGACGTGGGTAAGCGGCACAAGGTGGGTCCGGGTCACATCGTCGGCGCCATCGCGAACGAGGGCGGGCTGCACCGCAGCGACTTCGGCCATATCACGATCCGGCCCGACTTCTCGCTCGTCGAACTGCCCGTCAAGCTGTCGGCGAAGACACGCAAAGCCCTTGAGCACACCCGCATTTCGGGCGTGCTGATCAATCTGCGTCCCGATCGCGGGCCGGCGAAGCCGCGGTCGGCGAAGAAGAACCGGGCCGAGTCGTGACCCTGTCGAAGGACGTCGCCGCAGAAGGCGGACTCGAATCGGTCACAGCAAAGGGCCGTGTCGCATCGCTGACCGGAATCCGTGGTGTGGCTGCGCTTCTCGTGGTGGCCACTCATGCGGCGTACACCACCGGCATGTATCCGAAGGGCTATATCGGTCTGGTGTACTCACGCATGGAGATCGGTGTGCCGATCTTCTTCGTGCTCTCCGGGCTGCTCTTGTTCGGGCCGTGGGTGCGGGCCGCCGCCACTGACGGGCCGCCGCCGTCGGTGAGTCGCTATGCCTGGCACCGCGTTCGGCGCATCATGCCGGCCTACGTGGTGACCGTGCTGGCCGCATACGTGATCTACCACTTCCGTGTGATGGAGCCCAATCCCGGGCACGACTGGACCGGGTTGTTCCGGAACCTGACACTGACCCAGATCTATACCGACGACTACATGTACGACTTCATCCATCAGGGCTTGACACAGATGTGGAGCCTGGCGGTGGAGGCCTCGTTCTACGTGGTGTTGCCGCTGCTGGCGTATCTCCTGCTGGTTGTCCTGTGCCGCCGTCGATGGCGCCCGAACCTCCTGCTTGTGGGTCTGGTGGCGCTGGCGGCAATGTCGCCGGTGTGGCTGGTGCTCGTCCACCGCGAGGGGATGTTGCCCGGAGGGGCGCGGTTGTGGCTGCCGACCTATCTGTCGTGGTTCGTCGCCGGCATGATGCTGGCCGTCCTGCAGCAGATGGGCAAGCGTGCCTACGCGCTGGCGTGCCTGCCCTTCGCGCTCATCTGCTACTTCATCGCGTCGACGCCGATCGCCGGCGAGCCGACCACCTCGCCGGCGGCACTGACGCCGGCGGTGATCAAATCGGCGTTTTACGCCGTCATCGCCGCGGTGGTGGTGGCGCCGCTGGCGCTGGGCAACGTGGGCTGGTACCCGCGATTCCTGGCGAGCCGGCCGATGGTGTGGCTGGGCGAGATCTCCTACGAGATCTTCCTGGTGCACCTCATCGTCATGGAGATCGCGATGGTCGAGGTGCTGCACTGGCACGTGTACACCGGCAACATGTGGGGGCTTTTCGCCGTCACGACCGTCGGGACGATCCCGGTGGCCTGGGTTCTGCACCGCTTCACCCGGGTGCGGTGAATCGAGGCCTTAGGGCGTGGCCACGGCGGGGACGACGATCGGCACCACGAACTCCTCGAGCATTGCGCGTTCTGCGGCATCGTCCTCGCCCGGGAACACCAGCAGCGAGGTGATCACCCGCACCACCCACCGCGCCCGCCGTTCGACCGCACGCGCGTCGTCCCGGTTCAGGGACGTCAAGAAGCCCTGTACCAGTGCCTCGATCACCTCGGACCGCCCGGCGTGGTCAACGCCGATCGGGCGCGCGGTGTGGGTGAACCAAGAGGCAAGTGCCGGACGCTGCCGCACCCGTTGAAGCGCCGCCAGGATTCCGGAGACCAGCCGTTCGCCCGGATCCGCCAGCCCGCCGATCTGCTCACCGATCTGCTGGTAGAGCCGGTAGGTCTCGCGGTTCACGTACGCGGTGAAGAGGGCATCGCGGCTTTCGAAATACCGGTAGAGCGTCGCGCGTGAACAACCGGCCGCTCTGGCGACTTCGCGCATCCCCACAGTGGCGGCGTCCTGCTCGGCGAAGAGCCCTTCCGCCGCGTCCAGGATTCGATCGGCAGCGACCTCGCTGCGCCGGTCCGCGAGCCAATCGCCGGGCATCAGCGGCGCTGAGCCGCCGGGCCGCCGACCACAAACGGCACCGACAGTGGACGTCGCACGTAACTGCCCCCGGCCCAAATGATCCCGGACTCGTCGATCTCGAAATCGGGGCAGCGCGCCAACAACTCGGTCAACGCGACCCGCGACTGCATGCGGGCGGCGGCCGCGCCCAGGCAGTGATGGGCGCCATGACTGAAGGTCAGGATGTTGCGCGGCCGCCGGGTGACATCCAATTCGCCTGCATCCGAGCCGAATTGCCGCTCGTCGCGGTTGGCCGACCCGTACAGCAGAAGCACCTTCCGGCCGCACGGGATCGTCGTGTCCCCGATCGCGACGTCGCGGGTGGTGGTTCGGGCCAGCCCCTGCACCGGTGAGGTGAGCCGGAGAAACTCGTCGACGGCGTCGGTGATCAGCTCCGGGTGGTCGGCGAGCAGCCGGCGTTGATCGGGGCGTTGGTGCAGCAGCTGGACCGATCCGCCGAGCATGCCGGTGGTGGTGTCGTTGCCTCCGGTGACCATCGTGAACGTGAACGCCAGCACCGACAGAGTGCCGGCGATGTCGCCGTCGGCGCCCACGCCGGCTGAGACCAGATGGGAGACCGTGTCGTCGCCGGGCTCTCTGCGGCGCCTTTCGATGAGTTCGGTGAAGTAGCCCATCATCGACATCACCGCGTCGCCGACGCTGTCCAACGCCCCGGCGATGCCGCCGTCGGCGGTGCTCGCCGCGACGATGGCTTCTGTCCAGCCGTCGAACCGGTCCCGGTCTTCTTCCGGTACGCCGAGATAGTGCGCGACCACCATCGACGGCAGCGGCTTGAACAGTTCGGCGACGATGTCGCCCCCGCCGGCCGCGATCAGGCGGTCGAGGCGCTCGACCACGAACTCGCGCACCGCGGGCTCGACGGCCTCGACCTGACGCGGTGTGAATCCGCGGGACACCAGCTTGCGAAACTCGGTGTGCACCGGCGGATCCTGCATGACCATCGGTGGATTGTTCTGCAGCCCAATGAGTTCCAGCTCGTTGTAGTTGACGGTGAGGCCCTGGGCGGACGAAAAGGTCTGGTTGTCGCGGGCGGCGGCCCAGACGTCGGCGTGCCGGGACAGCACCCAGTAGTCGTCGTCGGGGTTGTGCGGCGGGACCACATGGTGCACGGGATCGTGGTCCCGCAGCGCCCGGTACATCGGCCACGGATCCGGCCAGGTTTCCGCGGTCCCGAGGCGGAACTCGGCCGGCGCTTCCTGAGACACATCAGCCGTCATGTCTTATGAATACGACACTTGCCATCTGATGTCAACAAGCCGGTAGCCCGGCCCGTTCCGGTCTGTAACCAAGGTCCCTATTTCCATGTGACCTCGACCGTCGACGAGACAGGAGTTTTGACATGCGTGTATTTGCCTACGGCACAGCCTTGTTCATCACCGCGGCCCTTACAGGCGCGGGTGTCGCACAGGCCGCCCCTACCGGCGGGTCGTCGGCGGCCGACGTCATCATGCGTCTCCAGGACGCCGGGTACAACGTCCAGATCAACGGCACTCCGACCGGCTCACTCTCGGCATGCACGGTGACCGGGATTCACGGGCTCACCAACACGGATTCAACCGGCCAGCCAGTCCAGTCCGGCAGCTTCACCACGGTCTATGTCGACATCGACTGCCCGTCCAGCAACAACTGACGCCGGCCGCTGGCGGCGGTCAGCCCGGGACGTAACCCAGGGATCGCTAGATGGCGGCGCCGGGATTGAGGATGCCGGCCGGGTCGAGGGCCGCCTTGATGCGGTGGTTGAGGTCCATCGCATCGGGACCGAGTTGGTCCGCGAGCCACGGCCGCTTCAACCGGCCGACACCGTGCTCGCCGGTGATCGTGCCGCCGAGGCTGATCGCCAGGTCCATGATCTCCCCGAAGGCTGCCTCGGCCCGCGCCGACATCGCCGGGTCAGCGGGATCGAACAGGATCAACGGGTGTGTGTTGCCGTCGCCGGCGTGAGCGATCACCGAGATCGTGAGATCGCGCGCCGCCGCGATGCGCGCGACGCCGCCGACCAAGTCGGCCAGCGCCGGAAGCGGCACCCCGACGTCCTCGAGCAGCAGGGAGCCCTTGGCCTCGACCGCCGGGATCGCGAACCGCCGCGCGGCGACGAATGCCTCGCCCTCGGTGGGGTCGTCGGTGGAGAACACCTCGGCCGCCCCGTGTTCGCCGAACACCCGGGCCATGAACTCGGCGTCCTCGCGAGCCGACGCGCCGGGCTCGTCCGATCCGGCGACCAGCAGTGCCGCGGCGGTGCGGTCCAGCCCCATGCGGAGCTTGTCCTCGACGGCGTTGACCGCCACCGAATCCATGAATTCGAGCATCGCCGGGCGGATCTTCGCGGTGACCGCGAGCACGGCGCGCGCCGCCGCCTCGACCGAGGCGAAGGTGGCCACTACGGTGCTCGACGGGCGTTGGGGCGGCAGCAGGCGAAGCGTGACCTCGGTGATGACTCCGAGCGTTCCCTCGCTGCCGACGAAAAGCTTGGTAAGACTCAGTCCGGCAACATCTTTAAGCCGTGGACCGCCGAGTCGCACCGCCGTGCCGTCCGCGAGAACCACCTGCAGGCCCAGCACGTAGTCCGTCGTCACTCCGTACTTCACGCAGCACAGCCCGCCGGCGTTGGTCGCGATATTGCCGCCGATGCTGCAGATCTCGAACGACGACGGGTCCGGCGGGTACCACAGGCCGTGCTCGGCGACCACCTTCTTCACCTCGGCGTTGAACAGCCCGGGCTGCACCACTGCCGTGCGGGTCACCGGGTCAACCGTGATGTCGCGCATGCGTTCGGTCGACAGCACGATGCCGTTGTCGAGCGCGGTCGCCCCGCCCGACAGGCCGCTGCCCGCCCCCCGCGGAACCACCGGCACCCGGTGAAGGCTGGCCCACCGCAGCACCGTCTGGACGTCCTGCGTGGTTCGGGGCCGCACCACCGCCATCGGTTTGCCCGCGGAGGGGTCCAGGGCACGATCCTGCCGATAGGACTCGGTGATCGCGGGGTCGGTGATGACCATGCCGTCCGGTAGCTGGGCGGTCAGGTCAGACAGCACATCGTCGCGCACGAACGCGATCCTACGAGTCTGGGCGCACGACGCCGCAATGCGCCGTTACCGCTTCAGGTTCCGCAGAAGGTTTGATAGGGCCCGAACTCGGCCGGGGCGGGAGCGGCATAAGGCTCGAGGCCCGGTCGCGGCCGGTAAGCGTCCAACACTGCATCGAGGAGGCGCTGCAGAGGATCGAGGTCGCCCGCTGTCGCGGCGGCCAGGGCCATCTCGACCCGGTGATTGCGTGGGATGTAGATCGGGTTGACCCGGTCCATCAAATCGGCGTCTGGAACCAGTGCGCGCCAGGCCGACTCCAGTTCGTCGAATGCGGTTGTGTCCTTGAACAATTCGCGCACATGGTCGCCGTCGCCCCGAGCCGCTTCACCGAGATGCCGAAAGAACGAGGTGTAATCGACATGGTTCTGCTGCAGCAGGGTCAGCATCTGGTCGACCAACGGCGTCACTGCAGCGCCGTCGATGTCCGCGGATAGACCAAGTTTCGCCCGCATGCCCGACAACCAGGCGGCATCGTACTGACGCCGAAACCCTCCGAGTGACTCCTCCGCGAGAGCGATCGCGTCCTCTGCGTTGTCTGACAACAACGGCAGGAGCGCCTCTGCGAACCGGGCCAGGTTCCACAGAGCCACCGCCGGTTGATTCCCGTACGCGTAGCGGCCCATCACATCGATCGAACTGAACACCGTCGACGGGTCGTACGCGTCCATGAAGGCACACGGCCCGTAATCAATGGACTCACCCGAGATGGTCATGTTGTCGGTGTTCATCACTCCGTGGATGAATCCGACCAGCATCCACTGAGCGACCAGGGACGCCTGAGCATGAATCACGGCCTCCAACAGGGCCAAATAGGGCCGGTCGGCCTCCATCGCGCCGGGGTGGTGCCGCGTGATCGCATGATCGGCAAGCCGCCGCAACAGGCCGGCGTCGCCGGTGGACGCCGCATACTGAAAGCTGCCCACGCGGAGGTGGCTGCTTGCCACCCGAACGAGTAATGCTCCGGGAAGAACGGCCTCGCGATATACCGAGCGGCCCGTACGGATCACCGCCAGCGATCGCGTTGTGGGAACGCCTAGTGCATGCATCGCCTCACTGACGATGTACTCGCGCAGCATCGGGCCCACCACGGCCAGCCCGTCACCGCCACGCGCGAACGGCGTGCGCCCGGAACCTTTCAGATGAATGTCGCGGACGCAACCGTCTCGGTCGATGAGTTCGCCGAGCAACAGGGCGCGCCCGTCGCCCAATCGCGGAACGTAGCCGCCGAACTGATGCCCGGCGTAGGCCTGGGCTACCGGGTCTGCACCCGTGGGCACCAGCGTGCCGACCAAGAACCGCAGCCCGTCATCGGTCCGCAGCCACTTGGCGTCCAGGTCCAGATCCGCCGCCAGCGGTTCGTTGAGCACGAGCAGCTGCGGATCAGGAGGAGTCTCGGCTTGCCACGGGACGGCCAACTCCGGCAACTCGCGGCGGAACCGGTTGTCAAGGGCCACCGCCGCTTCCGGTTGGACACTCACGTCACCCAGACTACGGAGAAGTCAGATGACCGCCGGGGCAGCTGAGGTGACCACCTCGAATGTTCCGGAGTCCGTGGACTGGTAGACGGTTCCGTCGGCGGCCACCACCACGCCTCCGACGGGGCTTCCCGAAAACGGTCCGGTGGTGTGCAGCTCACCGTCGGCCGCAACGAACGTGACGTACGTCTGCGCTCCGCCTGAGGACGCACCCGTCGTGTAGTACAACGTGCCGTCCGCGGCGACGAGGAGATTGGTGGTCGGCCACCCGACGATGGGGTCGCTGTCCCCCAGAGATCCGTCCGGCCGGATGGCCGTCACAATCGACGACAGGGTTTCGGAGTTGGTGGTGACGACGTAGAGGTTGCCGTCGGCGCCCAGAGCTGCTCCCCCCACCTGCTGGTAGCCCGGCACGTCGACCACGACGGTGTCGGCACCGGGGATGACAGTGATCACCCGTGTGATGTCGGTGTTGCCGTCGTAGGTCGCGATCGTCTGGTGAGCAGTGCCATCGGACCTGATGACGAGCGTCTGGTTCACCGGTATTCCGTCCACCGGGTCGCCCACCACGACGTCGCCGTTGGGCGCGACGGCCGTCACATACGTGCGGTACGTGCCTGCCTCGTAGGCGTAGGACGTTTGATACGCGGAGCCGTTCGGCCCCCACACCAGACCCCCGTCGGAGGGTTGACCGGGAAGCGCGATCGTCGTGTGCACATCGCCGTCCGGGCCGATCAGCGTCACGTACGTCTGGTAGTCGGTGGCCGAGCCGTTGATCTGCGCGGAGCTGGCCTGGTACACCGTGCCGTCCGGGCCGATCACGGCATTGCCCTGCGGGAGCCCGGGAATCGGCGCGGTGGTGGTGACGCCGTCCGGCCCGATCGCGGTGATGTAGGTCTGCCCGTCGGAGAAGCCTCCTTGCGACGTCGTCTGGTAGACGGCGCCGTCAGCGCCCACCACGGGACCACCGAAATTGGGTGATCCCGGCAATTCGACTGAATTTGTGCTGCCGTCGGACGCGACGACCGCCACGTACGTGGCGTATCCGTCGGCGGTCGAGCTGAAGCTCGTCTGATAGACGGTGCCATCCGTCGCTACCACCGCTCCGCCCAGCACCTGGCCCGGCAGGGGATCGCTGGTGTGGGCAACGCCGTCGGCTCCCATGGCGGTGACGTAGACGGTGCCGCCGTCGACAGTCGTCTGGTACGCGATGCCGTTGCGCCCGACCACCACGCCGCCGACCGGCGACCCGGCAAGGGCATCTGACGTGAGGACGTCGCCGTCGGCGTCGATCACATTGAGGTACACCCCGTTCGCATCAAACGTGGCCTGGTACGTCGTCCCATTCGCCCCCGCGACCGGGCCGCCCGACGGTGAGCCGGGAAGTGGGTCGCTGGTGAAGGCCGACCCATCGGCTCCCACCACGGTGACGTACGTCGTGCCCGCCGCGGCGTTATAGCTGGTCTGGTATGCGGTTCCGTCAGTGCCCACCACCAGCGCGCCCTGCGGCTGTGCCCCCTCGGGCACGGCAATCGTGGTGCCGCGTGCGGGGAAGACGGGCGCGGTCACCGAAATCGGCGTGGCGAAGGTTCCATCGGTGGCGATGATCGTGAACGTGATCGCGTCGGGCCCGGCGCCGTAATAGGCGGCATTGCGGGCTTCCGGTGTCGGGGTGAATGTCCAGTTGCCGGTGATCGGATCGACGTCGACGTCAAGACCGGCGTTTTCCGGGTCCAGCGCGAAGCCCACCAGATCGCCGTCGGGATCGATGACGTCCACCGAACCGGTGACGGAACCATCCTGGCCGATCGACTCCACAGTGAAGGCGGGGTTGCCGGCGACCGGGGCGCGGCGAAGCTCCCACGACGACGGGTCGAGGATCCAGGTGCCGGTGTCGGTGGTCTGGTAGACCGTGCCGTCCTGCCCGACGACGATGCCGCCGTGGGGATAGCCGCTCAGCGGCTCGGCGGTGCGGACACCGCCGTCCGGGGACACGATGGCGAGCTGTGTTGACCCCTGACCGGTGACGGGATGGATCGTGTACGTCGTGACGTATACGGTGCCGTCCGGCCCCTTGACCAACGGACTGTCGGCCGGAACCCCGGACAGGGGCGCGGTGTGGACGGTGCCGTCGGGGTTGATCACCGTCACGTAGGACCGCTCGGCGCTCTGGTCCACGGTGACCTGGTACACCGAGCCGTCCGGACCGACCGTGGCGTCCTGGAAGAACTGAGGTGCCCGGTCCACCGTGGTGGTGTGCGGGATGCCGTCGGGGCCGATGACCGTCATGTGCGTCTGGTATTGGTTGCCCGACAGCTCGTAGGTCGCCTGGTACCACGTGTTCGCACCCACGTGAAGAAGGGGCCCCGCGGCGTTCCCGGGCAACGGCGCGAAGGTGCGCACCGTGCCGTCGGGGTTGATCACGGTGACGTACGTCAGGTTCTCGTACGCGCCGTTGGCATCGCGCGGAGTCGTGTACTGCACCACCCCACTGGGACCGACCTGGGGGCCGCCGTAGTTGAGCACGCCGGGAATCGGGTCGGGGGTGTGGACGATGCCGTCGGGCGTGACGACGATGACGCCGGTGGTGTTGGAATCGTCGCGGTAGAACGTGTGGTACACCGTGCCGTCCGGGCCGAGTACCGGACCGAAGGCGCTGGTGCCTGCGAAGGCCTGGGTTCCCACGACATGCGCGTTTGCGTCGACAGCCGTGAGAATCGTCTCGTTCGTCAACCAGTCGTACGAGGCCACGTAGGCGATTCCGCTCGGCGCGACGACGGCGGGACCCATCGTCTGGCCGCGGATCGGATCGCTCTGGTGGGCGGTGCCGTTGGCATCGACGACCGTCACCACGGTCTCGTTCGGGCCGTACGTGGTCTGGAACGCCGTTCCGTCCGAACCGATGACCACCCCTCCGGCTGATTGCCCGGGCAGCACCGCGGTGGTCTGGGTGTTGTCGTCGGGATCGATCACCGTGACCAGGGTCTGGGTAACACCGCCGGTCGTCGCGGACGTCGTCAGGTAGCCGGTGCCGTCCGGGCCGATGCGCACACTGGAGGCCGGCTGGCCGGCGATCGGCTCGGTGACCGAGACGGTGCCGTCGACGGTCACACGCGTCACGTAGCTCTGGGCTACGCCGCCAGCGGAACCACCTGACCCGCCCGAGCCGCCCGAACCGCCCGAACCGCCCCCGGCGCCGCCTGAGCCACCAGCGCCGCCCGGGCCGCCCAAAACGTCCGTATCCGGGGGGGCGGGCACGAACGTCGTCTGGTACGCGCTTCCATCTGGCCCGACGACGATGCCGCCGAGAACCTGTCCGGGCGCGGCGGTGGCAGTGGTGGTGGCGCCGTCGCGGCCGATGATGTTGACGTAGACCTGTCCCGTCGCCTGATCGAACGTCGTCTGGTAGACGTGACCGTCCGGCCCCGCAACGGGGCCGTCGAATGTCACGCCAGGCAACGGCGCGCTGGTGTGCAGGCTCCCGTCGGCGCCGACGATGGTGACGTAGCTGTGGTTCGTCGACGCGTCGTGGCTGGTCCGGTACACGACACCGTTGGCACCGAGCACCAGCGTGCCCGTCGGCGTCGCGCCGTCTTGCAGCGGAATGCTCTGTCCCCGAGCCGGATCGATGGGAGCGGTGACGACCACTCGCGTCGAGTACTGTCCGTCGTCGGCGACGATGGCGAACGTGACCTCGTCCGGGCCGGTGCCGAAGTAGGCGGCGCTTCGCGCCTCTTCGGTGGGCGTGAACGTCCAGTTCCCGGTGCCGGGGTCGACGGTGACGGAGCCCGGTGCCGCGGTGCCGCCGTTCTCGAGGGCATAGGTCAGCGCGGCACTGTTGGCATCGGTCACACGCACGGTGCCGGTGACTGATCCGTCCTGCCCGTCGACGCCGAAGACGGTGAACGCCGGGTTGGCGGCAACCGGCACCACGGCGTCGGGTTGCGGCGTCCACGCCGCCGGATCGAGCAGCGACGTTCCGGTGCTCGTGGTCTGATACACCTTCCCGTCCGCCCCGACGACGACCCCGGCGGGAGGATCACCCGCCAGGGGCGCTGACGTGTAAGTGCCGCCGTTCGGGGCGATCGACGACACGTAGGTGTTGTAGTGGCCGGCGGCAGCGTCGTAGGCGTAGGTGGTCGCGTAGACCGTGCCGTCCGGCGCCATCACCAAAGCGGCGTTCGACGGGCTCCCGGTCAGCGGCGAACTCGGATCGACGCGCCCGTTCGAGTGGACGGCCGTGACGTAGGTGGTGTCGGCATAGTCGCTGCTCATGACGTACACCACGCCCTGTGGATCGACCACGACGCGGTTGTCGAGAGGACTACCCGGCAGGACGGAGGTGTGGGCCACGCCGTCCGTGCCGATGACCGTCACCACCGCGCGCGTGTGGTTGTCGACCTCGACGTAGGTCGTCTGGTACACGGTGCCGTTCGGGGCGATCACCAGGGATCCGTTCACCGGATACCCCGGGAGCGGGTCGCTTACTGCTGTGGTTCCGGCGGGGTCGATAGAAGTGACGTAGGTCCGGCGTCCCGAGGCGTCCGACACGGCGGTGGTGAGGTAGGCCTTGCCGTCGCCGCCGATCACCACGACTCCCTCGTCGAACGGCGTGCCCGGAATGGCGTCGGTGTGGTGCACCACTCCCGCCGCGTCGACGACGGTGACGTACATCTGCTGCGACGCGTCGTCCACGCTGCTCTGATAGGCGGCGCCCGTCGCGTCGAACTTCACCGAGCCGCGCGCGGCGGCCGGCAAGGTGTGGGTGTCCAGCGCGTCGCCCGGGGTGAGGGTGGTCAGGTAGCCGTGCCACTCGGTGCCGTCGAAGAAGTTGGTGGTCTGGAAGACGGTGCCGCCGGACGCCATGACGGGGCCGCCGACCGGGCTGCCGGTCACCGCCATGGGGGTCGCGTTCCCGTCGAGATCGACGATGTAGAGCATGGTCTGGCCGGTGGCGTAGTCGTACGTGGGCTGAACGGCGGTCCCGTCGGGGCGCACGACCATGGCGAAGGCGTCGCCCGCGAGCGGATCCGTCGTGACATGGCTGAAGTCGGGGTCGATGATCGTCACGTACGTCTGCGCCAGCCCCGTGTCGGAGTCGGTGGCGACGGTGGTCTGATATCCGGTGCCGTCGGCGCGGACGATCACGTCTCCGAGAGGCGTTCCCGGCAAGGGGCCCACCTCGTGCGGGGTGCCGTCGGAGTCGACGACGGTCACGTACGTCTCGCTGGCGCCGCCGGCGGGTGCGTCCGCCGCGCGGAGCGAAGGCCCGGCGAAATCCGTTGCCGCGGAACGCAAGCTCATGAACGTGAACGCCTGCGGCGCGCTGGAGACAACGCTGGTGACGTAGGCGTCGCCGGTGGGACCGAGCACGATGTTGCCCTGCACCTGGCCCCGCACCTCGTTACTGACGGTGACGCCGGCCGGGGTGACGACGTTGATGTACGTCTTGTCCGCGTCCTGGTCGAACGTGGCCTGGTAGACCGCACCACCGGCGACCGCCACGGGCCCGCCGACGGGAGCGCCCGGCATCGGCCCGCTGGTCCGCACCACGCCGTCCGAGCCGATCACGGTCACGTACGTCAGGTTGTTGGCCTCGTCGCGACTGGCCTGCAGGACGGAACCGTCGGAACCCACCACCGGGGCGCCGGCCGGCGCCGTCCCGTCGGGCAGGGCGACGGCCTCGTCGCGTGCGGCGACGGTGAGCGTGACCGTGCCGGTGGCGGTGTTGTTGCTCGCCGCAGAGCCGTCGGTGACGGTGTACTCGAACGAGTCCGTCCCGTGGAAGTCGGCGGCCGGGCGGTAGACGAAGCTGCCGTCGGCCTTCACGGTGACGGAGCCGCCCTCCGCGGTCGCCTTGGTGACTTCCACTGCGGTCAACGTCGTGCCGGCGTCGGGGTCGGAGTCGTTGGCCAGCAGACTGGGTGCTCCCGCGGCGGCGGAGTCGAGCACCGTGTCCTCGACCGCGTCGTAACTGTCGTCGGCGGCCACCGGCGCCTGGTTGACCGGGCCGGCCGGGCTGATTGTGACGTTGACGGTGACGGTGTCGGTGTGGCCCTGGCCGGGCGCGTGGATGTGGAATCCGCTTGCGTCGCTGGCGATCAGCGTGAAGCTGTCCGGGCCGGCGTAGCCCGCGACGGGGGTGTAGGTGACGGTGTTGCCGCTGATGGCCACGCTGCCGTTCGCCGGACCCTGGCCCACGCTGTAGGTCAGGGTGTCGCCGTCGGCATCGGTGGCCGGCAGCGACGGCACCGCCGCGCCGGTTGCATCCTGTGCGACGTCGAGGCTGATGGTGTCCTGTCCGATCTCGGGGCTCTGGTTGGCCAGCAGCTGGGTGCTTTGGCGTCGCACCCACGCGAACACCGCCCACAACGCCGGGTTGTCGAATGGTGCTCCGGGACCCACCAGGTTCTCGAACAGCGAGATGCCGAAACTGAGCACCGCGTTGACCACTGTGGCGGGCGCCGCCAGGATGTCCGCGACCGGGTCGGATGCCGCGTCCGCGGCGCTCAGCGGATTCACCTGCGCCGGCGGGGCGCTGATGCCCTGGACCGCAGCCAGCTCGGTCGACGCCGGGGCGACGCGGGCCGCGGGCAGGTCGTCCGCCTGTGGCACGGCCGCGTTGTCGAGGCGCGCGGTGGCAGCCGAGGACGACGGGGAAGCGTCAGCGCGCGCGGCCCGTTCGGTAACGGGGCGCTGCTGCGACGGGTCGCGTCCATCGGTCACCGCATCGGGTTCCGGGTTCGCCGATGCAGTCCCCGCGTCCGGGGAGACGGCCGTCTCGTCGCCGGCTGTGGCAGTCGAGGTGACGTCGGTGGGCAAAGGATCCTCGGTGGGCAAAGGATCCTCGGTGGGGTCCTCGGCGCCGCCGTCCGCTCCTCCCGAGTGGCTGACCGACACCTGCGGAGTGGACCCCCCGCCTATCGTCGTGGTGGTTTGCGAGGAGGGTGCATCCGCCGGGCCAGGATCATCGGACGGCGACGCGTCGCTGGTCGCGGCCTCTCCGTTGCCCGGCGTCACGGCGGTAGCGCTCGGGGAGGTCGGATCGCTGGTCGACGGCGAGGAGTCCGCCGCCGCCGAACCCGCGCCCGCGGTGTCGTCGGCGAAGGCGATACCGGGCATGGTCGCCACGGCCATACCCACGCCCAACGCCACCGCCAGAGCACCGACCCGGCCGATGTGACGGGCATAGATCTGCTGTGACGGCGTGGTCGGCATCGCGAAAGCCATGGGACTCCTTGAGGAAATTGGTCATCGCAGAATTTGCGGCGACGCGGCCGGGATGCCCGGCTCGCGCTAGCGTACGGGCCTCGCACCCTGAAGTTGGCCATTTTTGCGCAAAAAGTTAGAGTAACTTACGACACCGTTGGATTTGCTGCGGCGATGACCTCGCCCGGTACGCCGACGGAACGCGGCGCTTGCTGCAGGCTTGAAGACCGTAAGACTGCCGCCTACCTCACACTCAGCTGTTTCGACCGATGGGGGCGGCGATGAGCCGGTTCAGCACTGCTTTGGCCGAGTCGGGGAGGATCCGCGCGACCAAGCCCGTTGCTTTGGTCGTCACGGATTCCGCCACGACTTTCCGGTCTCCCCGCATCAGGGCTTCGAAGCCTTGCCGGGCCACCTTCTGTGGGTCGTCCTTCATCGGCATCTTGCCCAGCGGGGTGTCCAGCATGCCCGCACGCCGGAAGAATTCCGTGTCGGTCGGTCCGGGCATCAAGGCGGTGACCGTGACGTCGCTGCCGCGAAGTTCGTCGCGGACGCCTTCGGCAAACGATTGGATGAAAGACTTCGAGGCGTTGTACACCGTCTGGTTGGACCCGGGGATCATCGCGACGATCGACGACGTGAACAACACCTTCCCCGCTCCGCGAGCCGCCATGTCGCGGAGGACGAGCTTCGCCAGGTGAACCGTTGACCGGACATTCAGGTCGATGATGTCGAGGTCGGTTTGCACGTCCTCGTCGACCAACTTGCCGGCGCGGCCCGTGCCCGCGTTCAGGGCCGCGGCGTCGAGAGGCCGGCCGTCGATGTCGGCCTGCTCCTTGAGCCACACGACGTCTTCGGGCTTGCGCAAGTCCACCTGCACGGGCCTGACCCGCACACCGGTCGCCGACAACTCTTCGGCGGCGGTGTGGATGGCGTGGTCGTCGGCGGCCACGATGAGGTCGTACCCGTCGCCGGCGAACAGCTTGGCCAGTTCGAATCCGATGCCGCTCGAGGCGCCCGTCACCAACGCCAGTTTGGGTGAATCCTGCATGGGCTGCGGCTTACCCCGCCCGGCGGCTGCTGAATCTGAGCTGTCAGTCGCCGGACTGCGGCGGGTACGGCAGATCGAATTCGTCCGCCAGCAGACTCTGCGTGATGATCATGGCGGCGGCCGAGCCCGCGGCGATCGCCCCGGCGACGGACGGCTGCTCCGTGCACGTGTCACCGGCCGTGAAGACGGCTTGCGTGCTCGTGCGGTGCAGTGCGTCCACGCCGATCGCGTCGGACGCCAGCGGCCCTTGGACGCATGCGGCCCCGAGTTGCTCGGCCAGCCGAGATCGCTGACGCAGCGGTGCCTCGACCAGGAGCCCGTCCCGTTCCAGGCGATCGCCGTCTGCGAACACGACGGCGGTGAGCCGATCGTCATCGCCGCTCAACTCGACGATGCGCCGGTCGTCGACGACCACCTTCGCCATGTCCAATCGGCGCTGGTCGTCCGCGGTCAGGCCGGTGGCTCCGTCGGTGAGCAGGACGACGTCGTCGGTCCATCCACGCAGCATCAGAGCGGCATGGACGGCCTCGTCGCCGGCCGCAAGCGCGGCGAGCCGTTTGTCCCGCATCTCCCATCCGTGGCAGAACGGGCACTGGAAGACCGTTCTGCCCCACAACGGCTCCAGGCCGGGAATCTCGGGTGGGCAATATCGCATCCCGGTGGCCAGCAGCACGCGGCGGGCGGCGATCTGCTCACCGTCGTCGAGTTCGAGCCTGAATCGATCGTCGACGGGCTCGCCGCCCACGACCTGCCCGCGGCGATATTCGACGCTCGGATACGCCGCCAACTCGCGCCGACCGGTCTCATAGAGGTCGGCCGGCGGGCGTTGGTCGTGGCCGAGCAGCCCGCCGACACCGCCGGCCATCCGATTGCTCTGTTCCCCCGCGTCGACGACGAGCGTCCGGCGCCGCGCCCTGCCCAACACCAGCGCGCCACTCAATCCCGCCGCGCCTCCGCCGACCACGACGCATTCCCACTCCTGGTTCACGTCGCACGCTTTGCCGATGTGACCGCCGGTCAAACGCGGCACGGCTCAACCGTGCACAGTGAACGGGTGCTTCTGCCTCATCCCCGCACCCATGCGCGGTTCGCATCGCCGGTCGCGCCGGGATCCGGGTGGCCGGGTGACCCCGCGACCGCCGACACCGCAGTGGCCTCGTCCCCGGCCCAGGTCGTCGGGCTGGCCGACAATGTGGAGTCGGTCGCCCAGCTCGACGCGCTGGTATCCGTGTGCCGCGCATGCCCTCGGCTGGTCGAGTGGCGCGAGCAGGTGGCCGTCGCCAAACGCAGATCGTTTGAGTCCGAGCCGTACTGGGGCAGGCCGATCCCCGGGTGGGGCGCCGCACGGCCGCGGCTGCTCATCGTGGGCCTGGCACCCGCCGCGCACGGGGGCAACCGCACCGGCCGGGTGTTCACCGGCGATCGTTCCGGCGATTTCCTGTTCGCGGCATTGCACCGGGCGGGGCTGGCCAACCAGGCCGGCTGCGTCGATGCCGCCGACGGCCTGCAACTGCGCGAGACGCGGGTGGCGGCCGCCGTGCGCTGCGCGCCTCCGGGCAACGCACCGACCCCGGCCGAGCGGCAGACATGTGCCCCGTGGCTGGCTGCGGAGTGGCGGCTGGTGGGTGCCGACGTGCGGGCCGTCGTCGCGCTCGGTGCCTTCGCGTGGCGCGCCGCGCTGCAGTTGGTGTCCGCCCCACCGCCTGCGCCGAAGTTCGGTCACGGAGCGACGGCGACGCTGCACACCGGGCGCGGCGACGTGCAGCTCGTGGGCTGCTATCACCCCAGCCAGCAGAACACGTTCACCGGGCGATTGACCCCGCAGATGCTCGACGACGTGTTCGAAGTGGCCAGGGCGGCCGCGGGCATCGGGGACTACCGCGACCGTCCCCGGCGTTGAACGAGGACATGCGGCTTTCTGTTCTCGATCTCGTCCCGGTTCGCACCGACCAGTCCACCTCCGATGCGCTGGCTTCCACGGTACGCCTGGCGCAGACCGCCGACCGGCTCGGCTTTACCCGGTACTGGGTGGCCGAGCACCACAACATGCCGTCGGTGGCCGCCACGAGCCCGCCGGTGCTCATCGCCCATCTCGGCGCGCACACGTCGCACCTGCGGCTGGGCTCGGGCGGCGTGATGCTGCCCAACCACGCCCCGCTGGCGGTGGCAGAGCAGTTCGCCCTGCTCGAGGCGGCGTACCCGGGGCGCATCGACCTCGGCATCGGCAGGGCACCCGGGTCCGATCCCGTGACGTCGTACATGCTGCGGGGTCCCGCAGGGCGTGACGATCGCGACATCGAGAACTTCCCTGACTATCTCGACGACGTCCGCGCACTGATGAGCCGGAATGGCGCGCGCGTCGCGATCCCGCGACAGCAGTACACGCTCAAGGCCACCCCGGCTGCCGTCACCGAGCCGCGGCTGTGGCTGCTCGGATCGTCGGCGTACTCTGCGCATCTTGCCGCCGCCAAAGGCCTGCCCTACGTGTTCGCGCACCACTTCACCGGCGAGGGCACCGACGAGGCGTTGCGGATCTACCGTTCCGAGTTCGTTCCGAGCGAACTCGCGCCGGAGCCCGTGACGTTCCTGACGGTCAACGCCGCGGTGGCCGCCACGCGCGACGAGGCCGAGGCGTTGCTGCTGCCGAACCTCCAGATGCTCGCGCGGCTGCGGACGGGTGACCCCCTGGGACCTCTCGATCTGGTCGAGGACGCCCAGGCGGCCCGGCTGTCCCCCGCCCAGGAGCGCATCGTCGCGGCCGGCATATCCCGGGCCGTCGTCGGGACCGCGTCGGAGGCGGCCGAGCAGGTTCGCGCGCTGGCGGAGCGGTTCGGCGTCGACGAGGTGATGGTGAATCCGGCGGCATCCGCTCGGCGCGGCACCGATCCGCGCACCGCCCCCGGCCGGGAGACCACGCTCGAACTACTCGCCAAGGAATTGTTCTGACGCGGGCAGGACCGCCGGTTTGAGGTAACTAAGCCGGTCCGCCGTACTGCCAAACCAGGCCGTGCGTTCCCGTCATCATCGAGTTGCACCACATGGTCTGGCCGTCAGCGTCGGTCGTGGTCTGGTGCAGGACCGAGCAGGAATCACCGGGCGAGGGCGGCTGGGAATGGGCGACTGCGTTTGTATAGGCGGTGGCGGTGATGGCGATCGAGCCCGCCAGCGCTGCCGCCGCGACCGTCGAAGAGACGATCAGGCTGGCCGACTTCTTGATCCGGGTGCGAACGGGTGTGGTCATCTGGCTCTTCTCTCGTGATGCCGCCGCAGCGGCGTGAAGTTCGATGTGCTCAGATTCGTATTCGCCTCTTGGCGGATTCTGGACGAATCCTTGGAGCCCGCCTCCCCGGATGCGATCGCTGTCCAGGCCGCGAGTTTGCGTAAGTACGGGATGGTGTTGGCGGGACTGGTCGACGGCAGCCGGTGGGCGCGCGGTGCGTGGTCGACCATCGCCAGGCGGGCGAAGTTCTTCTCCGCCGCCGCGCCGTTGAAGAACAGCGTGTCGACGTCATGGTGCCGCCGGAAGAATACGGCGAAATCGTTGGCCACCATGGAGTTTCGCTCGATCGCCGCGTCGAGGCTGCCCACGCGCCGGCACGAGCGCAGCACGTCCCAGACCGCCACACGCTGCTCGACGAGCCGGGCCACCCGCTGCTCGTACGGCTCGTGCACGTCGAACCCGAAAACGTCGGCCATGATCCGCCAGAACGCGTTGCGGGGGTTGGCGTAGTACTGGCCGGCTGCCAGCGACATCGCGCTGGGCATGTTGCCCAGAATCAACGTGCGGGCCCCATCCCCGACGATCGGCGGGAATCCCGCGAGCGAGGGCGCAGTCACCTGCGCGGTGTGAGCACGAAGACCGGGATCGGTCGCGACGTCCGGCGCTGGTAACCGTTGTAGAAGTTGTAGTTGTTCTTGTTGACGATCCGCCAGAGCCGGTCATAGTCCGGTTCACCCGGCATCACCCGCTGTGCGCTGACCGCCAAACGCTTTGTGCCGACGTTGATTTCGGTATCGGGATGCGCACGAAGATTGTGGTACCACGCGGGGTAGCGGGGGGCGCCGCTGTTCGAGGCGACGACCAGATAGTTGTCCCCGTCGCGGGCGTAGGTCAGCGAATTAGTCCGCCGCTGACCCGTTTTCGCTCCGATGGTGCGCAGCAGCAGGACTGTCGGCATGCCCGGAAACCAGTGGCCGATCCGGCCGTTCGTCTTCTGGTAGACCGTGTCGTGCATCCGCAGTAGCGGTCCGCCGACGTTGCGCTCGAGCCACCTGGTGACGTCCATGAGATCAGTCTTACTGGCCCGCGTCGATGTGTGCCAGGGCCTCCCGCAGAATCCGGCCGGTCTCCTCCCGGTCGGAGTCGTGCCGGAACAGCATGCCCTTCGCGAACGACAGCTTGTCGCCGTCCCGGCGTGGGAGCACGTGCAGATGGATGTGAAACACGGACTGGGCCGCCGCTCGTCCGTCGTTGATCACGACGTGATTCCCGTCGGCGTGCAACCCCGACGCGCGTGCTGCACGAGCGATCCGCTGGCCGGTCTTGACCAACGCGGCACACGTCTCCGGTGGGGTGTCGGTCAGGTCGACGGTGTGTTGCTTGGGCAGGACGAGAGTGTGCCCGCGCGAGAACGGGCGGATGTCGAGGATCGCCAGGTACTCCTCGTCTTCGTAGATCCGGATCGCGGGTGATTCGCCCGCGACGATCTGGCAGAACACGCATGACATTCGGCCACCGTACTGGGTGCGGGTCAGTTGCCGTCCGGGGGCACGAGCGCGCCAAAGTGCTTGCGCAGTCGACGGTGACGGTGGCGGAACAAGATCGGCACCGCCCCGCGGTAGAGCGCTCCGAAAACAGGGGTGCGCCCGTCCCACTGCAGTCGGTCGGTCAACCGGCTGCCACCGGGAATCGGCTCGACGAGCCGCTCGTGCCACCAGCGTCGTTGGGTGAGCATCGACGACTGTTCGAAGAAGCGATGACCCGGGCCGCGCTCGGCGATGACGAGGTCGTCGTAGTCGACGGGCAGCACCCCGAAAAGCAGGATCCAACTGCGGCCCACCGGTTGACGCAGCGTCAGGTCGTCCAGCGTCGCGTCCGCCATGCCCTTCGGCACCGTCATCCGCATCAGCGGCATCAGTTCGCCGTTGACTCCGGACAGGTCGGTGACGCGACGCCACACCACATCCGCCGGCGCGGCGAGGTTGGACACAATGTCGAAACGGTGCACGTAATCCGTTGTACGTTGTCGCGGTGGCGGCCGAGGTTGATATCGAGGCGTTGGGGTTACTGGACGGACTTGAGGGAGAGGCGCGCCGGGAGCGTGCGGAGCTGATCGCGTGGCTGCTCGGCCATGGATTCTCCGTCGACCAGATCCGGTCGAGCGTGACGCCGGTCCTGTTGCCCGCCAACCGCATTCTGGGTGACGACGGCCAGTTCGTGTCCGCGCGGGAGGTCTGTGAGAAGACCGGGGTCGACTTGGACCTCCTCCAGCAGCTTCAGCGCGCGGTGGGATTGCCGCGGATCGATGACCCTGACGCCGCGGTGCTGTCGCGCGTCGACGGCGAGGCGGTGGCGCGGGCCAAATTCTTCCTCGACGTTGGTATCGAGGACAAGCAGATGATCATGGCGGTGCGCCTGCTCTACGAGGGGCTCGCGCACGCGGCGGACGTGATGCGCCTCGGTGCGTACGCGACGATACTGCGGCCGGGTTCGACGGAACTCGAACTCGCTCGGGCTTCCGAGGCGCTCGCGCAGCAGGTCCGGCCGCACATCGGCAGGATGATCGAAGACCTCCTGTTGCTGGTGCTGCGCCACGGTTTCGAAACGGACACCGTGACGGCGGCGGAGCGCGCCGCGGGTGCCCTGCCGGGCGCGCGTGAAGTCGCCGTGGCGTTCGCCGACCTCGTCGGGTTCACGAGTCTGGGCGAGGAACTTCCGCCCGAAGAACTGGAGGGCGTCGCGAGCAGGCTCGGCGACCTGGCGCGAGACGTCGTCGAGGCACCGGTGCGGTTCATCAAGACGATCGGCGACGCGGTCATGTTCGTCAGTCCGGACCCGGTTGCCCTCCTGAATACGGTGCTGGACCTTCTCGACGCGGCCAGGGCCGACGACTTTCCGCGGTTGCGTGCCGGCGTGTCGTTCGGCTCGGCGGTCAGTCGCGGTGGTGACTGGTTCGGTAGTCCCGTCAACGTGGCCAGCCGTGTGACCGGTGTGGCACGGCCGGACTCCGTCCTGGTCTCCGGGTTCGCCCGGGACGCGATCGGCGAGGCCGGCGGGTTCGCCTGGTCCTATGCCGGCGCGAGGCACCTGCGCGGTGTCCGCGGAGAGGTCAGGCTCTACCGGCCGCGGCGCCCGGACCCTGAAGGAGGGTGAGCCGGGCGCTCACTCGCCTAGGCCGCGTGCGTCCACCGGGTTGTTCCGCGTGACGATCAGCGGGTCGGTGTTGGTGAACGGGAACCTCGGCAGGTCGTCGATGTGCGTGTTGAACGTCGCGGCCAAGACCTCGCGCGAGTAAGCACTGGCCGACGCACGGTAGCCGATGTCGCCGGGTGTCGGCTGGTCGAAGAAGATCAGGAAGTGGATGTCGGGCGAATCGACGACCTCGATGTGGTGCGGATAGGCCCGCGGAATGAAGTAGACGTCGCCTTCCTCGAGGTACCAGGTATCAAGTGTGCCGTCGGGATCCAGCACGGTCATCCGGCCGGATCCTCGCTGCACATAACCCATCTCGGCGGTGACCGGATGCCAGTGCGGTTCCCGCATGCCGTCTTCGCGGATGCGTAACGAATACATCGACAGGTCTTTCAGGGCCGGCCAGAACTGGACCCGCGCGAGCCGCGCCGAGCCCACCGCGATGCTGATCGGAGCCGACTGCGCTTCGACGGCGAACTTGTGCGGGTCGTTGAAGTGCGCGGTCGGCGGTACCACCGGGTCGCCGTCGCGCGCGGCCAACTGGGTGTCGGCGAGATTGCGGCGCAGCGCGGCGAAGTCGGCGGCCGGGAGGTCGTAGGTGTTGCCGAGCACCGCGTCGGTCATGGCGCCGAACGACGCCGCGAGACCGAAATCCTCGGGACGCTCGTGGCGGAACGCGATGACGAACTCCGCCGGCTCGTCGCCGATGTTTTCGATGTGATGCAGCGAGCCCGAGTCGATGTGGAACATCTCGCCCGCGGTCACGGTGAACGACGAGAACTGGCTGTAGGTGTCGAGCACCGACACCAGCGACGTGCCGGACAGGCAATAGGTCAGTTCATTCGCGTTCGCATGCCAGTGCGGCGTGCGCATGGCGCCGGGATTGACGACGACGCGCTTGATCGACAGCCCGCGCAGGATGGGGAAGTGGTCCGCGGTGACGCGAGTGATCGAGCCGAGTTCGGACTGAGTGACGATCTCGCCGTTGGTCAGAGAGGTCGCATGACGCGTGTGAGTCTTGGGCATGAGGAGATGTCTACTGAAATCTGCCCGGCTTCGTAAGGTGGTTCGGTGACACTTCTGCTCGGTCCTGCCCTGCGGCACGTCTCCGATACCACCGCGGTGATCTGGGTGCAGACAGAACGCCCCTCGACGGTGGAGGTCCTGGGCTGCTCAGCGCGGACGTTTTCGGTTCAGGGTCATCACTACGCCCTCGTCACGGTCTCCGGCCTGGCTCCCGACACCGTCACCGAGTACGACGTCAAGGTCGACGGCGAAGTCGTCTGGCCCTCTGCGGACTCGGCCTTCCCGCCAAGCGTCATCCGCACCCGCGGACCCGAGTCGACTAATCGGCTACAGGCCATCTTCGGGTCGTGCCGGTACCCCAAGACCGACGACGACAAGGTCGACTCCAAGCTGGGGCTCGACGCGCTGGACTCGTACGCCACCCGCATGGCCGCGCTGCCGATGGACGACTGGCCGGAGGCACTCATCCTGCTCGGCGACCAGTTGTACGCCGACGAGCTCACGCCGGAGGCGAGACGGCGCCTGGCCGGCCGGCGCACGCGCCGCCGGCATGGTCAGCGGCCGCCTGACGAAGTGGTGAGTTTCGCGGAATACGAACGGCTGTACCGCCACTCGTGGAGCGACCCGGAGATCCGGTGGCTCATGTCCACGGTGCCCACCGCGATGATCTTCGACGACCACGACATCAGGGACGACTGGAACACGTCGGCGTCGTGGCGAGTGGACATCAACAAGGAGCCCTGGTGGCGCGACCGGATCAGGGCCGGGCTGGCCTCCTACTGGGTATATCAGCACCTGGGCAACATGAGCCCGGCAGAGCTGGAACACGACGAGGACTACGGGCGCCTGCTGGCGACGGACGGCGACACCTGGCCGCTGCTCGTCGAACTCGCCGATCGCGCGGACAAGGAGGTCGACGCCACCAAGGGCATCAGGTTCAGCTATCGATGGGATTTCGGCCGCACCCGCCTCATCATGATCGACTCACGCAACGGCCGGATCCTGGAATCTGGCGAACGGATGATGATCGGGGAGAAGGAGTTCGGCTGGGTGGAGACTCAGGCCACCGACGGCCTCGACAAGCTGGACCATCTCATGCTCGCTACGTCCGTCCCGTGGCTGATGCCGCCGGCGATCGGGGACATCGAGGCAGTCAACGAGCGAACTGCCGACCGCCCCGGCCGGCGCGGTGCACTTGGCGAGAAGATCCGTCGCGCAGCGGATTTCGAGCATTGGCCGGCTTTCTACAAGTCCTTTGACCGGCTGGCCAAGATGGTTGCCGGGGTCGCCAGGCATCCCGACGGGCCGGCGACCATCAGCGTGCTGTCCGGAGATGTGCACCACAGCTATGCCGCCCGTGCGCAGTGGGTGGGTGAAATCGCGGCGCCGGGCGGCGCGTCCGTCCATCAACTGGTGTGCTCGCCGGTGCACAATTACGTGCCGCTCTACGTCAAACCGGCATTCACGCTCGCTTGGACGCGTCCCGCCGCCTGGCTCGCCCGATGGTGGGCGCGTCGGCACGGTGTCCCGCCACTTCCACTGAAGTGGGTCAACACCTGCGGTCCGCTGTTCGGCAACACCATCGCCAGCCTGCACGTGGACGGCCGGCGCGCAGAGGTGATCTTCGAACAGCCCCGGAGCTCCGACGCGCTCGATCAGGTCGGCAGAGTGCTGCTGAATCGATCTTCCTGATCGTGTGGGTACCCAGGGGATGTGTCTTCAGTTGATGCGCGCCGGATCGTCGGCGAAGCCGCCCGGCTGATCGTCCCGGCCGGGTGCCTCGTCGTCTTGATGGTGGTGCTCGGCTATCTCGTCAGTGACGTGATCCCGACGACGGCGTTCGGACACTGGGACGCCGACGTTCCGCGGCGGCTTGTGGATCATCGTCAGCTTCACGGCATCTCCGAGAGCAAGCTCATCACCACGCTGTCGGCCACACCGACGATCATTGCCCTCACTGCGCTCACCGCGGTGGTGTGTCGAGGGATCTTCGGTCGGTGGCGAGAGTCGCTGATGGTCGTCTACGCGGTGGTCGGCGAGACATGCATCTTTGTGGCGACGACATTCTTCATCGATCGCCCGCGACCGACGGTGCCCCGCCTCGACAACGCACCGCCGACGTCGTCGTTCCCGTCGGGCCACACCGCGGCGGCCGTGTGCTTCTACGGTTCGGTGGCCGCGATCGTCTTCTGGCACAGCCGGCGCCGCTGGCTCGGGGTTCTCGCCATCATTGTCGGCGTCGCGGTGCCGCTCGTCATCGGGAGCAGTCGTGTGTACCGCGGCATGCACTACCCGACCGATGTGCTGGCCGGTCTTCTTCTCGGGGGTATCTGGTTGACCGTCGTCGTCCTCTACGTTCGCACTCGGCGGTGGCATTCGGCTGAACGGGAATTTACGCGTACGAGCAATTAGGCCGAAACTGCCACGACGTTGCTGTCGGTTGCCTACACTGCTACGCGCAGGATCGAGCCCAACGAGCAAACTCTTGGAAAATGGCCATGCATCGGCACTCCCTGTCTTAGGGGAGTTTGCTGCAGATGTGGCAATGCTCGCTTGGTTCAGGACGCGGCGCCAGTGTCGACCCCAAGGGCACGACTGATTCGTCACCGGAAACTTGTGTGAGCAATCGAATCGCTCGCCGGTCGCCGATCAAAACGCCGACCGAACTGTGGCGGGTGTCCTATCATCGAAATTCGCTGATGGGATCTGTGCCGAAACGCTTGCTCACTCGGCTAGCAAATCCGGAGTCAGTGAGGTTAGTACTCATCAAAAGAAGAGCTAGACCCGCTCGCGGCGGGCCGGGCACGTCTCGTCGAAGGGCTGCATCATGTCCAAGAATTCCAAAACCAAGCGCACGCCGCAGGTGTCGGCTCGCCAATTCGTCGCCACCGGAGTCGGCGGCGCCGCGATGATCGGCGTCGGCCTGCTGCTGGCATCTCCTCCCGGCACGCCGCCGCCCGCGGCGAGCACCGCTGCGGTACAACTCGCCTCCTTCGACTCATTGCTGGCCCCGCCACCGCTGTCGCCGGCGAGTGCGAACGACTGGTGGTTGACCGAGGACAGCAGCCTGGTCGGGCCCGGCGCCAGTGCGCCCACTCCGACTGCGCTGGCCGCGGCGATCAGCGGCATATCCTTCCCCTCCCTGCCCATCCTCGGCATCTTCATCGGTGACGGTGCCGACGCCCCGGCCAACTGCACCGGCGCTGCCTGTAACGGCGGCAACGCCGGCATCTTCTTCGGCAACGGCGGCAAGGGCGCCAACGGCGGCAATGGCGGGTCCGGCGGTCTCTTCTTCGGCCAGGGCGGCGACGGCGGCAACGGCGTGACCGGCACAGCCGGCACCCTGGGCGTCGACGGCTTTCCAGCACAGTGGGATCCGAAGCTTGGAATTCACGTGACTTGAAGTCGCGGC
>JADMIO011486906.1_pt1 | contig 60529 bp, 56 predicted proteins | sample 8958161 | NCBI WGS metagenome assembly JADMIO01 (sample SAMN16585339, study PRJNA669376) | soil metagenome | isolation source: Crop rotation soil | place: USA: Cullars Rotation, Alabama | collected 2011
CCCCCGCCTCGATCGTCAGCCCCGCTTGGGCCGCCAGGGCGGCCTGCATGGCCTGGCGATAGAGCTTGCGATCGGACTGGGCGCGGGGGCCGCGAACAGCAGGGCCTTTGGAGCGATTGAGCAGCCTGAACTGGATCCCGGCGGCGTCGGCCACGCGGCCCATGACACCGTCGAGCGCATCGATCTCGCGGACCAGGTGGCCCTTCCCGAGGCCGCCAATGGCTGGGTTGCAGCTCATCTCGCCGATGGTCTCGAGCTTATGGGTCAGCAACAGCGTCCGCGCGCCCAGACGCGCAGCCGCCGCCGCGGCCTCGCAGCCAGCGTGGCCGCCGCCGATAACGATGACGTCGTAGGAGTGCGCAGAACTCATGTGCCGGAAGCTCATATAGGACGGGCGATCCGGCGTCAGCAGCGGTTCCTGCAGAGCTGAGAGCCGAGCGCTCTGCAGCGTCTTCGATCCACCTCGATGCAGCCTGCATTCTCGTCCAAGCGGCTCAGCGGTTTTCACACGAAACACGCTAATTTCAGTTCACACGTTTCGCGTGAAACCCGCGTCAAACGTGGGTTTTCGTGCGATTCCTATTTGCCGATGCAGAAGCTCGAGAATATCTCATCGAGCAAGTCTTCGACATCGATGCGCCCTGTCAAACGACCAATCTGATCCGCTGCTACGCGCACGTCTTCCGCAGCCAATTCGGGTCCGCGTGCGAGGGCTGGGATAGCGCGCTCCAGCGCAGCCCGCGCCTCTTCCACCAACCGCCGATGCCGCGCCCGCGTCAGCACCGGCGCCTCCTCACGGCCGAGCGCATCGGCCACGCGGCTGCCCAATAGCGACAGGAGTTCGGGGATGGCCTCACCGGTCAGCGCTGACACGCCGAGCGAGCCGTACTCCGCGTAGGCAAAGTTCTGCCGGACGAGGTCCGCCTTGGAGTGGACGATGAAGTCGCCTGGCTGCAGGGCGCCTTTGAGCGAAGTGGGCGGTTCGGCACCCGCCTCCACCACACCGAGGCGAAGGTCCGCTTCCTCTGCCCGCTCTAGCGCCCTGCGCACGCCTTCCGCTTCAATCGCGTCGGCAGCCTCCCGGAGCCCCGCCGTGTCGGCGATCCACACCGGATAACCAGCCAGCACCAGCCGCACTTCGACGATGTCGCGGGTGGTTCCTGGGATCTCGCTGACGATCGCCGCTTGGCGCTGCGCCAGAGCGTTCAGAAGGCTCGACTTGCCGGCATTGGGTGGGCCGATGATGGCGATGCGATAGCCGTCGCGGATGCGCTCGCCGCGGTGGGCGTCATTGAGGTGCGCGCCCATGTCACCCGCCAGCGAAGCCAACATCGGCCCAGCGCGCTGCGCGAGTGCGTCCGGCAGCTCTTCGTCTGGAAAGTCGATCTCGGCTTCGATCAGCGCGGCGGCTTCGATCAGGCGTTGGCGCCAGCTTTCGTAGACCGCCGACAGCGCGCCTCGCCGTTGCCGGAGAGCCTGGCGGCGCTGGCCCTCGGTCTCGGCGTCCACGAGATCGGCGAGGCCTTCCGCTTCGGCCAGATCGAGCTTGCCGTTCTCGAAGGCGCGGCGGGTGAATTCGCCGGGATCGGCGACGCGTACGCCGGGCTGGCTAAGCGCTGCTTCGATGATCGCGGCGATAACAGCCGATCCGCCGTGGACATGCAGTTCGGCGACGTCTTCGCCGGTGAAAGACGCTGGGTTCGGAAACCAGAGCGCGATGCCGTCATCGAGCGAAAGCCCGCCATTTGGTGCACAAAACGCCATGCGCGTCGCGTGGCGCGGTTTCGGCAAATCCCGATCGGTCAGCGCACGCAACACGCCACCCGCTTGCGGTCCTGACAGACGGATCACTGCAACGCCGGCGCGTCCAGCGCCGGACGCCAACGCGACGATGGTGTCCGGTTTCATGTGAAAATATCTAAGGCCTTTTAGGGCTTTTCACGTGGAGCAGCCGCGCCGGCCGCCATGCTCGCGCCGGACGTCATCAGCTTCACGAAGGCATCTTGAGCCTGGGTGCCGACGCTCATCCACGAGCTCATCAGGCTCTCGCCGCTCATCATCTTGAGATTGGCTTCCATGCGCTTGCCCATCTCGGCGACGAGCTGCTCGTTGATCGGCGTGACATCGGGCAGGCCCATGAAGCGGCGCGCTTCCTCGGGGCTGCATTCGACGGTGACATTGAACTTCATGGCTCAAATTCCTGCGGCGTTCGTTTGAGGTCGGTCTATAACCCGCCGCGCGGCGGCGGGACAGCCAAGGAGCGAACCATGGGTGACTGGACCAACATCAAGGGCGACGACGGCGAGTTCCGAGCCTACGTCGCGAAGCCGTCGGGCCAGTCCAAAGGCACGGTGGTCGTCATCCAGGAAATCTTCGGCGTGAACGCGGTGATGCGCGGCAAGTGCGATTGGCTGGCGCGCGAAGGTTTCTGGGCGCTGGCGCCGGATCTGTTCTGGCGCATCAAGCCGGGCATCGAACTGACCGACCAGAGCGACGCTGAGTGGAAACAAGCGCTCGACTACATGAACCAATGCGACAAGGGCCTTGCGGTGAAGGACGTGCAGTCCACGATCAATGCAGCGCGCGGCTGGGGCGCGGCGAAGGTCGGCTGCCTCGGCTATTGCATGGGCGGCTACATCGCCTTCCTGGCGGCTTGTAGGACCGATACGGACGCATCCGTCGCGTATCATGGCGGCGGCATCCACACCGCGCTCGGGGAAGCTGGAAACATCAAGAAGCCCGTCATGCTGCACAACCCGATGAAGGACGGCTTCATCCCGCGGGAGGCGCTCGACACCATTCGCGAGACGCTGAAGGCCAATCCGCTCGTAACCGTCTGGGAATACGCCGAGCAGGATCACGCATTCACGCGCGAAGGCGGCGCGCATTACGACGAAGCGGCGAAGCAACTTGCCGATGGGCGCACGATTGCGTGGCTGACGCAGAACCTCGGATGAGAGTGGCGTTGGTGGCGGCAACACTGCTGTTAGCAGCGTGCGATTCCACCAATGAGAAGGTTGGCGGCGTCGAGTCCGCTGCGCCGCAATCCGTGCCGGTCCAAGCGATGGTATGCGTGAGAATCGGGTTCGCCGCGGTCGGTGCGGAGCAATACGCAGCGTTCGCGGCGACGGGGCTGTCGATGATCGCGACGAACTGCCGTCGCCGCGGTGCAGGATCTAGATCGCCACGACGGAGCGTCGGGCTATGCGGCGCTTCAGTGCGTTAGCGCGCATTGAACGACGCGCGTGCGCGCTTACGTGAGTGCGAAGAGGTGACCGATGAAAGCCATTCGCTTTGAGCGCGCTGGCGCGCCTGATGTGCTGCACGTTGAAGACGTCGAAACACCCGCACCCGGCCCACACGAAGTGCGCGTGAAGAACGAAGCGATCGGTGTGAACTTCATCGACACGTATCACCGCACGGGTCTCTACAAACTGCCGCTGCCGAGTGGTTTGGGGCAAGAGGGCGCGGGTGTTGTCGATGCAATCGGCGAGGGCGTAACGCGATTCAAAGTTGGCGATCGCATCGGCTATTGCACCGGACCAACCGGCGCCTACAGCGAATTCCATCTCGTGCGCGATGATCGCGCAGTGCAACTGCCGCAAGCGATTTCGTTCGATGTCGCCGCGGCGAGTTTGCTCAAAGGCATGACCGCGCGTTTTCTTTTGCGTAAGACGTTTCGCGTGGAACGTGGCCACGTTGTTGTCATTCACGCGGCCGCCGGCGGCGTTGGTCAGATCGCTACGCAATGGGCGAGGCATCTTGGCGCGACGGTGATCGCTGTTGTCGGCAACGATGCGAAAGCGGACCTCGCGAAATCACTCGGCGCAGATCACACGATCATCAGCGGACGCGATGACATCGCCAAACGCGTGCGCGAAGTCAGCGGCGGCGTTGGCGCGCATGTTGTGTACGACAGCGTCGGCAAAGATACGTTCGAAGCGTCGCTCGATGGCTTGCGGCCGCTCGGAATGATGGTGTCGTTCGGCAATGCATCAGGTCCGCCCGCAGCGATTGCGCCTTCGGAATTGCAGCGGCGCGGATCGCTGTTTCTCACGCGCCCAACCCTGTTTCACTACGCGGCGACAACGGAGCAGCTCGATGAAGCAGCGGCTGATCTGTTCGATGTCATTGAGAAGGGCGCGGTGAAGATCGCAGCACCAACACGCTACAACCTCGCCGACGCGTCGCAAGCGCACAGCGATCTCGAAGCGCGCAAGACGACCGGTAGTTTGGTGCTGATCCCCTAGTGCGCGGCTGACGCGCGCTTGTAGGCGTCGCGCTCGGTGACGCGCTTCATGTACTCGCGCACGGTCGGATCGTAGCGGTCTTCGAAGCCGAGCAGGTTCGCGCCGCCGCCCAGCATCAACGTGCAGGAGATATCCGCCGCAGTGAACTCCTCGCCGGCGAGATAGGGGTGGTGCTTCAGTTGTTGCGCGATCAAGTCGGCGCCGCTGATGAAGCCTTTTTCGGAATCCGCCGTCGCCCAGTTCTGTTTTTGGTCGTCGGGAATGAAGAGCTTGGAGACGACGAGATTGCGGAAGCGTGCGCCGAGCGTGCCTTCGCCGAAATGGAAGAATTGGATGTAGGCGGGGTAGGCGGCGTCGCTTGGTTTGGGCTTCAGCGGCGTCGGCCCGTAGCGGTCCATCATGTAGTCCATGATGGCGAGCGACTCGACAACGCGCGTGTCGCCATCCTCGAGCATCGGCACGGTGCCCAGCGCATTCGCTTCCCTCAGCTTCGGATCGGCGAAGCCAGCGCACGGCTGAAGCTCGTACTTGAGCCCCATCTCTTCGGCGAGCCAAACCGGCCGGAGCGCGCGCGTGCCCGGGATGTGAAAGATTTTCAGCATTGGCCTTCCCTCGAGTTTTGCGCTTCTACGCGCGAGGGGGAGGCGCGGATCACTTCACGGCAAGCGCGCGCTGGTAGGCGGGGCGTTGCCAGAGATTGTCGATATAGGCGCGCACAGGCGCGGGGATGTCGCCCTCAATGCCGGCGTATTTGGCGCCGTTGGCGATGTAGGCGATCGAGATATCCGCCGCCGTGAAACGATTGGCGGCGACGAAAGGCCGCCCGGCGAGGCGCTCGCCAACGAGCGTGAGCCGCTTCAACAGCGCGCCTTTGATGTAGCTCGCGGTCCAATTGTCCTTCTGGTTGTCGGGCGCCATGAAGCGGGTGCCGACGAGGGGATTGCCATAAGCCGCGAGCCCCGCTTCGCCGAACATCAGATATTGCAGATAGTCCGAGTAACCCGTTTCGTTCGGCTTCACTTCAAGATCCGTCGGGCCGTGCTTGGCCATGATGTAGATCATCATCGCCACCGACTCGATCATGGTCGCATCGCCGTCCTGCATCACCGGAATGGTGCGCAGGGGATTGAGCGCTTTGAACTCATCGCTCGGCTTCATGAAGGACGCTTCGGCCGTTTCATACGGAACGCCCATCTCTTCGCAGAGCCAGATCACGCGCAACGAACGTGCGCCTTGGGCGTGGAAAATTTTGAGCATCGCGTCCTCCAACCGCGCAAACACTAGCGCCAGGCGGCCAAAACAAAAGAGGCGCAGCTTGCGCTGCGCCTCTCAGAACGACCAATGGCCGTTGCGTTAGGTGTTCATCGACTGGAAGAAGTCGTCGTTGTTCTTGGCGGACTTGAGCTTGTCCAACAGGAACTCGATGGCATCTTGCGTGCCCATCGGCGAGAGGATGCGCCGCAGGACGTACATCTTCTGCAAGTGCTCCTTCGGCGTGATGAGCTCGTCCTTCCGCGTGCCGGACTTGAGCACGTCGATTGCCGGGAAGATGCGGCGGTCGGCGACCTTGCGGTCGAGCTGAAGTTCGCTGTTACCCGTGCCCTTGAATTCTTCGAAGATGACTTCGTCCATGCGCGAACCGGTATCGATCAGCGCGGTCGCGATAATGGTGAGTGAGCCGCCTTCTTCGAGATTGCGCGCGGCGCCGAAGAAACGCTTCGGACGTTGCAGGGCATTGGCGTCGACGCCGCCCGTCAGCACTTTGCCGGAAGAGGGCACGGTGGCGTTGTAGGCGCGGCCAAGGCGGGTGACGGAGTCGAGCAGGATGACAACGTCCTTGCCGTGTTCGGCGAGACGCTTGGCTTTCTCGATCACCATTTCCGCAACGGCGACGTGGCGGGTGGCCGGCTCGTCGAAGGTCGAGGATATGACCTCGCCCTTCACCGTGCGCTGCATGTCGGTGACTTCTTCCGGGCGCTCGTCGATCAGCAGCACCATCAGAAAGACTTCCGGATGGTTGGCTTCGATCGCCTTGGCGATGTTCTGCAGGATGACGGTTTTACCCGTGCGCGGCTGGGCGACGATCAGCGAACGCTGGCCCTTGCCGATCGGCGCGACGATATCGATGACGCGGCCGGTTTTGTCTTTCAGCGTCGGGTCTTCGATTTCCATCTTGAGCCGTTCGGTAGGGTAGAGCGGCGTCAGATTGTCGAAGTGCACTTTGTGGCGGACGCGGTCGGGATCCTCGAAATTGATCGAGTTCACCTTCACCAGCGCGAAATAACGTTCGCCGTCTTTCGGTGCGCGGATCTGGCCATCGACGGTGTCGCCGGTGCGGAGGCCGAACTTCCGGATCTGCTGCGGCGACACATAGATGTCGTCCGGACCAGGCAGGTAGTTGGATTGCGGTGAACGCAGGAAGGCGAAGCCGTCGGACAGAATCTCGACAACGCCGCCGCCGCCGATCTCGACGCCGCGATCGGCCATCGATTTCAGAATGGAGAACAGCATGTCCTGGGTGCGAAGCGTGTTCGCGCCCTCGATCTCCAGGGATTCCGCGAGCTCGAGAATTTCCGCGGGCGGTTTGCGCTTGAGCTCTTGCAGCGTCAGCGACGTCAGCTGTTCGAGTGCTTGTGTTTCAGTCATGTGGGGTCTCGGGCCCATCCGCGCGCACGTAGGGCGGGTGAGGGCTCTCTGTTGGAAGGTTGAAGCCGGCGGTTAGGAGAAAGTGGCGGCGCCGCCGTCGCCACGCGCCTGAAGGGCGCGTTGAAGCCATTGCATGACCATAAGCCGTTGGAGCCGTCAAGACGGCGTAAACGTCAGAATGGTTCCGTTGTCGCGAGAAGAACGGCGACGATGGCAATGAGGAAGGGAATTTCCCCAGTCGCGCGCCAGAACTTCTCTGAATGCCGACGCTCGCCATTGGCCAGCCTACGACCCTCTGCAGATAGGAAGCCGTGATAGGCGCTCAAGCCCACCACCAGCAGAAGTTTGAGCCAGAACCAGTGCGGCACTGCGCTCAAGATCACCGGCAAGGGACGGCTCCAATCGCCAACGATGTAGGTAGCGAAGAGAAAGAGCCCGAAGGTCCAGGCCAGAATGATGGACGGCGTAAGGATGATGATCCGCAGCGTCCGCGCTGATTTCAGCATCGCTGTTTCCAACTCACCGCCGGGCTGCGATGCCGATATCTGCGCGTAGTACCGCGGCAGCATGAGCAGGCCCGCCACCCACGCCATCACCGCGATGATGTGCAGCCCGCGCGCGAGGTCGTAGCTGATGAGGTGGGTTTCCATGTCTAGCCCGTGCTCCCATGCGGGCACTTCCCGAACTTGGCCGGGCAGAGCCGGCCGCCCGACTCCGATTGCAACTTACCCGGCGCGTCGAGCGCGCGCTCGACCAGATCGGCGAGCGCGTCAATGAAGCGCGGGGCAACGCCGAGGGCAGGGGCGCGGAGGTAGAACGGAAGTTTCAGCGCTGACGCCATGTGCGCGTACTCGACATCGAGTTCGACGAGCGTTTCCACATGCTCCGACACGAAGGCGATCGGTGAAACGATGACGCCGCGCTGGTCCTTTGCCGCGGCGCGGATCTCATCCTGGATCGGCGGCGCGAGCCATTTCAGCGGCCCGACCCGAGACTGGTAGCAAAGCCGCGTTTCCCACTCCGGCGGTAGTAAACGTTTCACGGCAGCGACCGTTTGCTCGATTTGCCATTGGTACGGATCGCCGCGATCGACGACCCGTTGCGGCAATCCGTGTGCTGAGAAGAGCACGCGCGGATTGGGCGGCGAGCCGGCTACGCGCCAGAGATCGGTAATCGCCGCAGCGTGTGCCTCAGCGAAGCTCCGCGCGGTGGGGTGGCAGCAAATCGTAGAGGCGGGAAGTTTGGAGGCACGCTTCCACGCTTGGAGCGATGAGCCGGTCGTGGTCGTGGAGAATTGCGGATAGAGCGGCAGCAGAATGGCGTCAGTGGCGCCCCATGCTTCGGCCGCCTTGGCCGCGTCTTTCACGAAGGGGCGCCAATAGCGCATGGCCGGGAAACATTTGAAGCTGACATTGGTCGCGCGCTTGGCGATCGCGGCTTCGAGCGCGTCGGCTTGTTTCACGGTTTCCGGCAAGAGCGGCGATGCGCCACCCATCATGGCGTAGCTCGTCCGTGCAAGCTTCTCGCGCGCGCGCGAAATCATCTGGGCAATGAAGAAGCGGAATGGCTGTGGCGCGTCGATGATGGCTTTGTCATTGAAGAGATTGAACAGGAACGGTCGGACGGCTTTGAGCGAGTCCGGACCACCCAGATTGAAGAGAATGATGGCCACACGGCGCGAAGTCATCACGCGCAGGCCATGGCCTTCGTCAGGGGAGGGCCCGTCTTGTTCGATCGGAACAGCGCTCATGCGCCCTTCACCAATCGCACCAATTCCGCAACGTTCTCAGGCGTCGCATTCGGCGTAATGCCGTGGCCCAGATTGAAGATATGCGGGCTGCCGCGGAAAGCATCGAGCACCTGCCGCACGCCGCGTTCCAAAGCAGCGCCGCCGGCGATCAGCAATTGCGGATCAAGGTTGCCCTGCAGGGGCATGTTGGCCGGCGCCTGCTCACGCGCGAACGCGGCCGGTGTTTGGAAGTCGACGCCAAGCGCGGTCACGCCTGTTTCACGAGCGTAGCGGCCAAGCAAGGCGCCTGATCCGCGCGGGAAACCAATGATCGGCACGTTCGCGCCTAGCGCTCGCAAGCGTTTCACGAGTTGTGTTGTGGGCTTTAGGATCACCTGTTCGAACGCCGGTTCGGGTAGCGCTTCTGACCAGCTTTCGAAAATCTGTACACATTGCGCGCCGGCTTTCACCTGCTCGGCTAAGTGCTGCGCGCTCACTTCAGCTAGGAAGGAAAGAAGGAAGCCCGTGTCGCTAGCACGTTGATAGATTGTCCGCCGCGCGCGATCTTTCTCACCGCCTTCGCCCTGCAGCATGTACGTAGCGACCGTCCACGGTCCGCCGCAGAACCCGATCAGCGCGACATTCGCATTGAGCTGACCTTTGATGCGCTCCACGGTTTCGTAAACAGGGCTGAGACGTTGAATCGCCGCGATCGGATCGTCGAAGTTCCAGACATCCTCTTCGATCAAAGGCTCAAGCCGCGGGCCTTCGCCTTCGACGAACCAAACCTTTCGCCCCAGCGCATGTGGAACAACGAGGATGTCCGAGAACAGAATGGCGGCATCCAGCGGAAAGCGCCGCAAGGGCTGCATCACGGCTTCTGTCGCCAGGGCAGGGGAATAGCAAAAATCTAGAAAGCTCTTCGCCCGCGTTCGAAGCTCACGGTACTCGGGCAGGTATCGCCCTGCCTGTCGCATGATCCAGACCGGCGGAGGATCGACCCTCTCACCGTTTAGGACACGCAATAGAACCGGAAGCTCTCCCAAGGGTCTTTTTTCTCCCTTCAATCTTTAAAATCTGAATCCTGATTAATGGGGACTCGTTGTTGTGGCGACGTGGAAAGCAGGAGAACCCGATTGCTCACATGATGTCCCCAGAGATGCTCTTTTGAGTCGGCAACGGGAAGTGCTTGTAGTGACACGGCTTGTTGGCGCTTCATCGCGGCGCCGATTCCTTTTCCTCCACAGGGAGGCCTTGTGAGCAGAACGGGGAGGAATCGCTCGGGAGGGGAAGTGAATTAGGGAGTGAGTGGCCTATTCGTTCTCAGCTGCCTCCCGTGCCAACAGCTTGTCCACAGCCGCCGCAAGGCTGATATGAAGAAGCATTCATGCGTGAACGGATCGCCGTCTATTTCAACGTGCACCTGGTCTCCGACTCAACGGGGGAGACCTTGGCCGGCGTTATGCGCGCCACTTGCGCGCAGTTCGACAACATCATGCCTGTGGAACACTCCTACTTCTTGGTCCGCTCGGTGCGGCAATTGGAGCGGGTGATCAAGGAAATCGAGGATGCGCCGGGCGTGGTGATGTTCACGCTCTCGAACCTCGAACACCGGGCGGTGCTGGAAGACGCCTGCCGCAAGATGAACATGCCTTGCGTGGCCGTGCTGGACCCGGTGCTGGATGTGACGTCACGGTACCTGGGGCAGGAACTGAACCATCGCGTCGGCGCGGCACGGAAACTGAACGCGGAGTACTTCAAGCGGATCGACGCGCTCGATTTCGCGATGGATCACGACGACGGCCAGCAGCATGTGGAACTGGCCGATGCCGATGTGATCCTGGTCGGCGTCAGCCGCACTTCAAAGACGCCGACGAGCGTCTACTTGGCGCATCGCGGCGTGAAGGCGGCAAACGTGCCGATGGTGCCGGGGGTGCCGTTGCCGCCGGAGCTGTTTGCAAAAGAGCGCCCGCTGGTGGTGGGCCTTCTGATTGCCGCGGACCGTCTCATCCACATTCGCCGCAACCGTCTGGTGGCGATGAAAGAAACGCGTGCCGGCAGTTACACAGATGAAGATGCCGTGCGCCGCGAAGTGACGGATGCGCAAAAGCTGTTCGAGCGTGAAGGCTGGCCGACGGTTGATGTTTCACGACGGTCGATCGAGGAGACGGCCGCGGCAGTGCTCAATCTCTTGGCCGAACATCGCGGCGCGGCGTGAGATTGATCCTCGCCTCCGGCAGTGCAGCGCGGCAGCGTATGCTTGAGGCGGCGGGGCTGAGTTTTGCTGTCGAGTCGCCGCGCCTGGATGAAGAGGAGGAGAAACTGCGCTTGCGTGCGCGAGACGCGACGCCGCTTGAACAAGCGACCGTGTTGGCCGAGCTGAAGGCACTCTCGCTCGCGGGCGACGACCTGGTGATCGGCGCCGACCAGATGCTCGCGGTGGGCGACGAGGTTCTCGACAAGCCGCGAAACGTGCACGAGGCCCGCGCGCACTTGGCGCGTCTGCGCGGACGTAAACATGAGTTGATCACGGCTGGCGCGGTCGCGCGCGGCGATAAGATCTTGTGGAGTCACGTGGAGACGCCGCGTCTCACGATGCGCGATTTTTCCGATGCGTTTCTTGATGACTATATCGCGCGCGCGGGCGATGCGACGCTGAAATCGGTGGGCGCTTACCAGCTCGAAGGTCTCGGCGCGCAATTGTTCGAGCGCGTGGAAGGGGACTATTTCAGCGTGCTTGGCTTGCCGCTACTGCCGCTGCTTGATTTCTTGCGCGCGCAAGGCATTGCCCAGGCATGAACATTTCCGCCGCCACCAAGGTGTATGCGATTATCGGCGATCCGGTGCATCATTCGCTGTCCCCGATCATGCACAACGCATGGATCGCCGATCATGGGTTCGACGCCGTCTATGTCGCGCTACCGCTGAAAAGCGCCAACGCCGTGGCCGCAATCCGCGCACTCAAGCAGCTCGGATTCTCGGGGCTCAATGTCACGGTCCCACACAAGGAAGCCGCCGCGCGGGCCGCCGATCGCAGCGAAGGTGCGGTGGCCAATGTGCTGCGCTGGGAGCCGGATGGAGCGCTCGCCGCGTTCAACACCGATGGCCCGGGCTTCGTGGATTCACTCGATGAAGCGACGCCGAACTGGCGCGGCCGGGCAACGCGGGCATTGATTGTCGGCGCCGGCGGCGGCGCGCAGGGGATTGCGCAAGCGCTGAGCCCGCACGTGGCGACGGTGCATGTGGTCAACCGAACAGCCGAGCGCGCGGAGGCTGTCGCAAAATCGATTCCGAATGGCCGGTCGTTACGTTGGGATGATCTCGAGCGCGGTTTCGGCGCGGCCGATCTTATCGTGCACGCGACAACACTCGGACTTGATGGCGCTGAGTCGCCGGAATGGCCGATCGGTGTGTGCAAGCCGACGGCGATCGTCGCCGACATTATCTACCGGCCGCTCGAAACACCTTTCCTGGCCGCCGCCGCGCGGCGCGGGCTCACAACGGTCGATGGCCTCGGCATGTTGATCCATCAGGGCGCTCGCTCGTTCGAGATTTGGTTTGGCGTGAAACCGGATGTCGCGAAAGCGCGTGCGCGCCTCATGCAGGCGCTGGCGTCATGATTGTCATCGGCCTCACCGGTTCGATCGGCATGGGCAAGTCGACGGTCGCGCACATGTTCGCGGAGGAGGGCGCGCCCGCATTCAACTCGGATGACGCTGTGCACGCGCTCTATGGCGCCGGCGGCGCGGCGGTGGCGCCGGTGAGCGCGGCGTTTCCGGGCGTGGAGAAGGATGGCGGAATCGATCGCGCCGCGCTCTCCGCACAAGTCATCGACAATCCCGAGGCGCTGAAGCGCCTCGAAACCTTGGTGCACCCGCTCGTCCGCCAGTCACAAGCTGAGTTTTTGGCGACTGCACGCGTCGCCGGCGCGCGCGCAGCGGTGCTCGATATCCCGCTCCTGTTCGAAACGGGCGCGGCCGGGCTGGTGGACAAGATCGTGGTCGTGTCCGCGCCGGCCGACGTGCAGCGCGCGCGTGTGCTGGCGCGGCCGGGCATGAGCGAAGAGAAGTTCGAGAGCCTGCTCGCCCGGCAAACACCCGATGCCGAAAAACGCGCCCGGGCGGATTTTGTTGTCGACACCAGCGGCTCTTTCGAAGCCACGCGCACCCAAGTCAGAGCGGTGCTGGACGCGCTCGGCGAACAGGATTAGCGACCGATGTCCATGCGCGAGATCGTGTTCGATACTGAAACCACTGGCGTTTTTGCCGAGCATCCAGAGGCGGACCAGCGTGACCGGGTGGTCGAAATCGGCTGCGTGGAGATTTTCAATCTCGAACGGACGGGACGCGAGTTTCACGCCTATCTCGATCCCTGCCGCTCGGTGCCGCAGGAAGTCGTGCGCGTTCACGGCCTCGACGAAAACTTTCTGCGCGGCAAACCCAAGTTCGCGGATGTTGTGGCGGCGTTTCTCGAGTTCATTGGCGATGCGCCGTTGGTCGCGCACAATGCGGCGTTCGACCAAGGCTTCATCAACGCCGAACTAAAGCGCTGCGCGATGGAGAACATCGCCGACGAGCGCTTCGTCGACACGCTGGCGATTGCCCGAAAAAAATATCCTGGCGCGTCATGCTCACTCGATGCTTTGGCGCGCCGCCACCAACTCGATCGCTACGGCTTCGACCTTGCCGCGCGCAAAGGCGCGGGCGGCCACGGCGCTCTGATCGACGCGCGCATTCTCGCGGAAGTGTATTTACAGCTGAAGGGCGGGCGCGAGCAGCGCCTCGCATTCGACGTTGCAGAAGTCGCCATCGATTCAGCATCACGGCCGGTGCATTACATTCAGCGCGCGCCGCGGCCAGTGCCGCTGCCATCGCGTGAAACGGCGGAAGAGCATGCCGCACACGCTGCGTTCGTCGCCAAGCTTGGCCCGAATGCGCTGTGGCTGAAGTACGGAACCTAGAACGCAGCTTGGCCGGATTGATCGCTGTCCTTCGGCGAATTGGCCTGTAACGGCGCGTCGCCACGGTTCTGACGCTCGTGCAGTTCAGCCCAATAGAGCGGCGTGAAGTCGATCGGATTGATGAGCAGCGGCGGATAGCCGCCCTCGCGCGTAATCTCCGCCAGGATCTGACGGCTGAAGGGGAACAATAGGCGCGGGCACTCGATCCAGATCAGCGGCTCCACATCCTCGGGGCGCACGTTCATGAATTGGAAGAGGCCTGAATAGATCAGGTTGACCGAGAACATCATCGCGTCGGCGCGCTTGGCGCTGACGTTGACACAGAGATCGACCTCGAATGCATCGCTGCGCTCGCCCGTCGAGCGGGACTTCACTTCAACGGCCATGTCGATGGTGGGTTGTACGTCATAGGCCTGCGCGGTGGCGGCCGCGGCGTTGCGGAATGACAGTTCCTTCACGTACTGCGCGAGTACGCGAAGGTGCGGAGAATCTGCCGGTGGAGCGCCATCGCCTGGCATGGTCATGCGCAAAACTCGCTTATCTGGAGGCCCGGGGGATGAGGTCCGCACAATGGGACGCGGATGGCTCTGGCGCAACGTGCTGGCGGAAACGCCCTGTTGGCATTATCTTGCTTGTTCGCGCCCGGGCGCGCCGTTGGAGTCCGTTAGTTGGACGAGAATTTCATAGAAATCGTGGTCTTGGCGGCGCTCGCTGGATTTGTGCTGTTCCGGCTTTACGCGACGCTTGGACGCCGCACCGGCGCTGAGCGGCCAATTCAGCCCGCACCCGCGCAAGGTGAATTGCCACAGCAGCGCGCGATCACGGATCGTGGTCTCGTCGGCGGTCCTGCGGTGCAGGGTGGTGACCGTGTCATGGCGATCGTGCGCGCTGATCCCACGTTTGACCCCGAGCATTTCGTGGCGGGCGCCCGGGGCGCCTATGAATTGATTGTGAGCGCGTTCGCCCGGGGCGACCGCGATGCGCTCAAGACCCTGCTGACGCCTCGGGTTTACGATTCGTACATGACCGCCATCACCGCGCGTGAAGAGAAGGGCGAGCAGGGGCCCGAGCTCGTGCGCCTGCGCAACGCCGAACTTGTCGACGCCGATCTCAATGGCTCGGTCGCGCGCGTCACGGTGAAATTCGAGGCTGAGCTGGCGCATGGCGCCACCGGCGTCCGCGATGCGCACGAGAAGTGGACGTTCGAGCGTGACATCCGCTCGTCCGATCCGAACTGGCGCTTGGCTCGCGTTTCCGCCGCGTGAGCAAGGGCGGGCGTTCGCTAACAACGGATGAACGAAAGCTTTGGCATCGCGTCGCCGCGAGTGTGAAGCCGCGCGCCGGGTCTCGGGAGCTACAAACCGAGGTGGCCGAGCCAGCCGCAATCAAACAAAGCAAGGCCGCGCCGCAAGTGCAGCCCGCAAAGCCGATCGCGACTGCGAAGCGTCCTTCTGCGCCGCCGCAAGACCGCGGCGCTGAGAGACGTGTTCGGCGCGGGAAACTGGAGATTGGAGCCAAGCTCGATCTACACGGCCATACGCCACAAACGGGTCGCAACGCGCTCATTCGCTTTCTGAATGCTGCATACGATCGCGGCGATCGCACGGTCATTGTCATTACCGGCGTGGGGCGCGGTGGCCACGGCGTGCTTAAGGAGAGCTTACCACGTTGGCTCTCTGACGCTGCGGTCCGCGCGTTTATATCCGGCTTCGCGCAAGCACATCGCACACACGGCGGCGCCGGCGCGTTTTATGTCTTTCTGAAACGCTAACTCACCCGCGGGAAACCAAGAGCGTTAGCAAACCCTTGACGGCTGCAAGAAAAACAGCGGCGTTCAATTGCTTCTAACTAGTTTGGTTCACGGTTTCCGCTTGTGTTGGCCGAGAGAGGTCAGCGCGCGGAGAGATTATGCCTGTGCTTCAGCGCCTCGCAGAGCTGTGCCGCCCGAAAGGGCTGGCCGCGCGTGCGGCGCTGTTCACCATTGTCATCATCACCGTGACCGCGGTGTTAGCCGCGGCAACCGTGCTGTTCGGCGCCGAGCGCGAAAGCGCCCGCTATCAACTCACGGTAACGCGCAATTTGATTGCGCATGCCGCGCATATTTCGGCAAGCTTCATTGCTGACGACGACATCGCCGGCATGACGACCATGGTGGTGCAGACCGCCTCCCGCCGCGAGATCCGCCTCTTCTCAATCCGCGATGAAGAGGGGCGAGTGCTGGCCGAACATGGCGGCAATGCGCATGACCTCGCGGCGTTGAACGAAGTTTCCCGCCGCGTCTACGCCACCCACCAGATCAGCTACGAGCGCACCAGCGATGGTGGCCTAGCGTTGGGCGCGCCCATCATTGATGGCGGCCGCTTCGAAGGCGCGGCGCTGATGATGTGGGATCAGAGCGCCTACCATTTCGACGCATTGCCCTCGTTAGCGCCATTCCTCTTGATTCTGGCGTGCGTCGGAATCGTTTTTATCCCACTCACCGCCTATCACGTTCGCCGCGCCATCAGCCCTCTCGGCAAGCTCGCCAAGTTCGTGGAAAAGTTTGGGGAGAATGGCGAAACCGCGCCGATTGAACTCAATACCGGCGACGAATTCGAGACACTGGCGAACGCCTTCAACACCATGATGGGCCGCCTCGATGCATCGATGCGGCAGATTCAGGAAATCGCTTTTGTCGATCCGGCGACGCGCCTGCCGAATCAGGATCGCTTCATCCGCGAAATCGATTTTGCCATCCTGCAGGGCAAGCAGGGCGATGCCGGGGCGGTGGCCGTATTTGAGCTGCAGCGCATGGGCAAGCTCATGCAGACACTCGACCCCGAGGCGGCGCGGGATTTGCTGCGCAACGTCGCCGAGCGATTCACGCACGCAACGCGAACGGTCGATCGCGTCGTGCGTCTCCAAGGGGAGGGCGCGCAGCAAGCCGTGGCAGCGCGGATTGGCGTCGTGGAATTTGCCGTGTTCGCGCCGGGCTTGAGTTCGGTTTCCGACGCGGCGCGCTATGCCCAGCACTTGAACGCCGCGTTGAATCAGCCGTTCGACTGGCGCGGCCACAAGCTCATTCTGGGCGCCTGCTGCGGCGTGGCGATGGCGGGCCGCGATGGCCGCGACGCAGACGCTGTTATCCGCCATGCGCGCATGGCGATGAATGCCGCGCAATCCTCGCCCGCGCGCATCAAGGTGTTCACCCAATCGCTCGACCGCGAAGCGGTGGCAAAACTGACGCTCGAACGAGAGATGCGTGGCGCGTTGGAGCGCAACGAATTCCGGGCATTCTTCCAGCCGAAGATCAACGTCGCCTCGGGCAAGATCGAGGCCTGCGAAGCCCTGGCGCGTTGGATCCGGCCTGACCGCACCATCATCAGCCCCGGGCGTTTCATCCCCGTCGCAGAGGAAAGCGGCCTTATTTGCGCTCTCTCTGACGCGATCATGCGCGAAGCGTGCTGGAAGGCTGCGGCTTGGGAGCGCGCGGGCTATCCGGCCAAGGTCGCGGTGAACGTCTCCGCCCTGCAATTCCGCAGTGATCGCTTTGCAGAGCAGGTGACACGCATCGTCTCGCACGCGGGTCTGGCGCCCAGCCAATTGGAGCTGGAAATCACCGAGTCTGTGGTGATGGAGGACCCGGACCGCGCCCTCAAAGTCATCGCGCCATTGCGCGAAGCCGGCGTTCGGCTGGCGATCGACGATTTCGGCTGTGGCCATTCAAGCCTTGCGGCGCTGTCCAAGTTGCCGTTCGATGTCATCAAGATCGACCAGCAATTCATCCGCGCCATGGAGCGCGGCGACGAACAGGCGGGTGCGATCGTCGAGATGATCTTGGCGCTGGCGCGCACGCTCAAGATGGAAGTCGTCGCCGAAGGCATCGAACGCCACGAAGAGATGGAGTTTATGGCGGTGCGCGGCTGCCATTGGGTGCAGGGTTTCCTCTACGGCGCGGCGATGGCCGCGCCTGATTTCGCCGAGTTGCTCCGCCGCCAAGCCGGAGAAGAGATCGAGACCGAAGACGCGGCTTGATCGGCGCGGCTAGCACGGCCACATGGTCGTCATGAGTGAAGACACCCCGGGCTGGCACGGCACCACCATTGTTTGCGTACGCAAGGGCGCGAAAGTGGTGATCGCCGGTGACGGCCAGGTCTCGACAGGGCCAACTATTCTCAAAGGCAACGCCCGCAAAGTCCGCACGCTGGCGGGTGGGGCGGTGATCGCCGGCTTTGCCGGCGCGACGGCTGACGCCTTCGCGCTGTTCGAGCGGCTTGAGCAGAAGCTTGAGCGCTTTCCGAGCCAGCTGGCGCGCGCATGTGTGGAACTGGCGAAGGACTGGCGCACCGATCGCGCCCTGCGCCGGCTCGACGCCATGCTGATCGTCGCCGATGCGAACGAAACGTTTCTCATCACCGGCGCAGGCGACGTGCTCGATCCCGAGCACAAGGTGATCGCTGTCGGTTCCGGCGGCAACTTCGCTCTCGCCGCTGCGCGCGCGCTATATGATTACGTCGATGACGCGGAAGATATAGCGCGCCGAGCGATGGCGATCGCCGCCGACATCTGCGTCTATACCAATGGCAATATTACCGTCGAAAAGTTGGAAGCGCGCTGAACACGACTTTAACCGGTCAACTGCAGGCGAATTAGCCAGCCGGTAAGTGCGCCGGGCGATACCTCGTCGGATGACGCCCCGCATTTCCATTGGTGACCGCATTCCGCAGGCTATCCTTGGCCGGTTGGTGAACGGTGGGGTTCAGCACATCGATCTACAGACGATAGTCGCCAACAAGCGTGCGATTGTCGTCGGCATCCCCGGCGCGTTCACGCCTGTTTGCACTTGCGCGCACATCCCCGATCTGTTGGCCAACCTCACGCGCTTTCGCGCCGGCGGCGTCGATCAGGTCATCTGCGTGGCGCCGGACAATCCTTGGGTGGTCGAGGCCTGGGCGCGCGAGGTCGATCCGAGTGGCCGTATTCTCTTTCTCTCGGACGGCAACCTGTCGTTGGCGCGCGCCTTGGGCGTCAACATCGTCGATCAGGAACGCTGCCTCGGCGAGGCGACGGCGCGCTACATGCTGTTGGCGGATAAGGGTTTCGTGCGTCGGTTCAATGTGGAGAAGGCGATTACCGATCTCGCCTGCACGCGCGCGCAGGACGTCGTCTTCATAGACTGACGCGCCGCCGCACTTCCAGTTCGCCCGCCTCGCCCCTAAGTGTTGGGCGCATGACCGCCTTCTCTCCGCGCGAAATCGTCTCTGAACTCGATCGCTACATTGTCGGCCAAGACGACGCCAAGCGCGCCGTCGCAATCGCCCTGCGCAATCGCTGGCGCCGCAAGCAATTGCCCGAAGACTTGCGCGAAGAGGTGACGCCGAAGAACATCCTGATGATTGGCCCGACCGGTGTCGGCAAAACAGAAATCGCGCGACGTTTGGCCAGGCTCGCGGGAGCGCCGTTCCTCAAAGTGGAGGCGACGAAGTTCACCGAGGTTGGCTACGTCGGCCGCGACGTTGAGCAGATCGTTCGCGATCTCATTGAGGTTGCGCTCAACATGGCCCGCGAACGCCGCCGCCGCGAAGTCCGCGCCCGCGCCGAAGCTGCGGCGGAAGAGCGGGTGCTCGATGCTTTGGTGGGGCAGGGCGCGAGTGCGGCAACACGAGAGAGCTTCCGCAAGAAACTGCGCAACAATGAGTTGGGCGAGTCCGCGGTCGAGCTAGACGTGGAGGACAATTCCTCGCCGCTCGGCAACATGGAGGTTCCGGGCCAACCGAATGTAGGCGTCGTCAATCTGGGCGACATTTTCGGCAAGGCGTTCGGCCGGCGTACCAAGCGGGTGCGGATGACCGTGAACGAGGCCCACGAGCCACTGATACGCGAGGAGAGCGACAAGCTCGTGGATCAGGATGCGCTTCTGAAGGAGGCGCTTACGCTGGTGGAGGAAGACGGCATCGTTTTCCTGGACGAAATCGACAAGATTGCTTCTCGCTCCGAACGCGTAGGCGGTGGCGATGTCAGCCGCGAAGGCGTGCAGCGCGATTTGTTGCCGCTGATCGAAGGCACGATCGTTAACACCAAGCACGGACCGGTGAAGACGGACCACATCCTTTTTGTCGCTTCAGGCGCGTTTCACGTCGCCAAGCCATCGGATCTCTTGCCCGAATTGCAGGGTCGACTGCCGATCCGCGTCGAGCTCAAAGCGCTGACACGCGAGGACTTCCGCCGCATCCTCACCGAGCCGCAGGCGAGCTTGGTCACGCAATACAAGGCATTGCTGCTAACAGAGGGCGTGACTTTGGAGTTTACGCCGGACGCCGTCGAAGCGATCGCCGAGGTCGCGGCCGATGTGAATAGCGCCGTCGAAAATATCGGCGCGCGTCGGCTGCAGACGGTGATGGAACGACTTCTAGACGAAGTCAGCTTCGCCGCGCCGGATCGCAATGGCGAAAGTGTGCGCATCGACGCTGACTATGTACGCCGGCATGTCGGGGACTTGGCGAAGAACGCCGATCTTTCGCGCTTTATCCTTTAGACGCGAAACCTGCGCGTCAGCGCCAGCGAACGCAAGCTCGTTTCCGGCCTGGGCCCCATGTGCGAGATGACCTCCGACGCTGCAAGCGATGCCAACGCGCCGCACTCGGGCAGGGCGCGGCCTTTGGCATAGCCAAACAGGAAGCCGGCCGCGTATTGGTCGCCGGCGCCCGTCGTGTCGATCACGCGCGCGACCGGCATCGGCGGCACCTGTACCGTCTCTCTGCCCGCTGCGATGACTGACCCGTGTTCGGAGCGCGTCACCGCGACGATCGGACAAGCCGCCCGGGCGGCTTCGAGCGCCTCATCCAAGTTCTTGCCTTCATAAAGCGAGAGAATCTCGTGTTCGTTCGCGAACAGGATGTCGACATGGCCGGCCACCAAGTGACGGAAGCTCTCGCGGTGGCGGTCGACACAGAACGTGTCCGACAAGGTCAGCGCCACCTTGCGCTTGGCCGCGCGCGCGATCTCGGCGGCGCGAACGAACGCGGCTTTGGCCTCGTCACGGTCGAACAAATAGCCTTCTAGAAAAAGAATAGCGCCTGACGAGATCAGGCCCGCATCTACGTCGCTCGCGTTCAACAGAGTCGAAGCGCCGAGATAGGTGCTCATCGAGCGCTGGCCGTCCGGCGTTACGGCGATGAGGCAGCGCGCAGTGCCAGGCGGGGCCGGGCGTGGCGGCGTGTTGAAGGCGACGCCGGCGGCGCGGAACTCGCGCGTGAAACGCGCCCCCAATTCGTCGTCGGCGACCTTGCCGATATAGCCGGCCGCCCCGCCGAAGCTGGCGATGCCATTCGCGGTGTTTGCGGCCGAGCCGCCGGCGGCGATCGTGGCGCTGGCAAACAGTTCGGTGAGGTGATCGGCGCGCGCTTGCTCGATCAGCGACATTGCGCCCCGCGCAATGTTTTCCTGGATGAGGAAGGCGTCCGCTACAGGCTGGATGATGTCGATGATGGCGTTGCCGAGGGCGACGACGTCGTGATTTGTGGATGACATGGCGCGCCTTAAAGCCTGCGGGGCAGGGCGTGGCAAGCATTGCCGCGCCGCGCGCGAGCCGCCATCGTAGCAGGCATGCGATTCGCTGTTGCTCTCACCTCCCTCGCGCTCCTTGGCGCCTGCGCCACGGCAGCACCTGCGGCGCCAAGCGCGCCCACCGCCCCTGTAACGGCGCCCGCCGCCAATCCATCGTCTCGCATCACGCGCTTGCTGGAATCGGCAGGGCGTCCCGGCGCGCCGACACAAGCGGAAATCGTGCGCGCGCTTGGCGCCGCTGATATCACCCGGCTGGAAGGTGCGGGGGCGGCGCTGACTTACAGGCTCGAGACGTGTGCGCTGCTGTTGGTGTTCGCTGCCGACGGGCAGAACGCGATGCGCCTGGCGGAGGCGCATCCGAGTGCGCGCCACACCGGCGCGGCAGCGCCGAGCCTTGAACAGTGCGGTGTAGAAGCGAGCGCGCGCCGACACTGATGGCGCGCATCGCTTATCTCACGGCGCCCGCGTTTCGCGGCGTGCCTTTTGTGGTGGGCGAAGTCCATCCGATGGAACGCGAAAGCCTCGGGCTGCTGCGCGCGGCGGGTGCGGCGTTCGGATTGACGTTCGACGTTCGGTTCTGGGACGAGCCATCGTTGCCGCGGCAAGGCTTCGACCTTGGCGTCATTCGGACATGCTGGGATTATCACGAGCGGCCGGATGAATTCATCGCGACGCTTGAGGCGCATGAGCACGCGGGACTGCGTGTTCTCAATTCACCGCAGGTCGTGCGCTGGAACGCACGTAAGACGTATTTGCGCGAACTCGGTGACGCGGCCATCGAGACGCTATGGCCGGAGCGCATTGACCCGTCGGTTGTCACCAGCGCGTTCGATGCACTGGGCGGCGATGACATCGTCATCAAGCCGCAAGTCGGCGGCGGCTCCGTGCGGACGATTCGATTGCAGCGCGGGACTTGGGGTGAGGCGGATCTTTCCGCGGGTCCGCTCGGCGCGGCGATGATTCAGCCGTTTCTTCGGGCCATTGAGAGCGAAGGGGAGTTGTCGCTCATCTTCTTCAATCGCCAGTTCTCGCACGCGGTTCGCAAGGTGCCGCGCGCGGGGGACTGGCGCGCCAATGTGCCGAACGAGACGCGGTTTGTCGCCGAAACGCCGCCCGCAGATGCGATGGAAAGCGCAGAGGCGGCGCTGGCACGTTCGCCGGGCGACCTTCTGTACGTGCGCATTGACCTAGTGCCTGGCGATGACGGCCATTGGCGCGTGATCGAGATCGAGGCGATCGAGCCTTACTTATTCTTGGATTTCGCGGCCGAGGCGCCGCGCCGCTTTGCGGGCGCGATCGCTGGGGTCTTGTCAGGGTAGAGGCAGATGTCACGGATGGCGCAGCGCGGGCATTCTGGCTTGCGCGCGAGGCAAGTGTAGCGTCCGTGCAGGATCAGCCAGTGATGGGCGCCGTGCAGATATTTTGCCGGCGTGATTTTCATGAGCTGCGCTTCAACCTCGGCCGGGGTCTTGCCATCGGCAAGTCCGGTACGGTTGGCGACACGGAGCACGTGGGTATCGACGGCGATGGTGCCTTCGCCGAAAATTTCCATGAGGACGACGTTCGCGGTTTTACGGCCGACGCCAGATAACGCCTCAAGCGCTTCACGATCGCGAGGCACTTGACTGTTGTGTTCGTCGATCAGCGCCTTTGAGAGGGCGATGACGTTCTTGGCTTTGTTGCGCCAGAGGCCGATGGTTTGAATCTGCTTGCCGAGCTTTTCTTCGCCCAGCTTCACCATTTTCTCCGGCGTATCGACTTTTGCGAAGAGATCCTTAGTCGCGCGATTGACGCCTTTGTCCGTCGCCTGCGCCGACATCACGACGGCGACAAGCAAGGTGTAGGGATTCACATATTCGAGCTCGGTGCGCGGATGGGGGCGGATTTCCGCCAGCCGCGCATAAAGTTCTTCGGCTTTGGCTTTGGTCAGGCGCTTGGCCACGTGTGTCGGTCCCTTGGCGCGCGCGCCGTTCGGCCTAGTGTAAACGCCATGAGCTATGCGTGGGAACGTGCGCCGGGGCCGCAAACGCCCGAAGGCGAGCATTTCATGGACGTCGTGCTTAGGCCGCACCGCAGTTTGAGCCTCACGGCGTTCAAATTGCTGCTGATCGTTTCGATCCTCATGAACGCGGCCGTGGCAATTTTCTTTCTGGCACAGGGCGCGTTTCCGGTTGTCGGCTTTCTCGGGCTCGACGTGCTGGCGCTTTGGCTCGCTTTTCGTTTCAACTATCGCGCCGCGCAACGCGAAGAGCGCGTCGTTATCGGCAAGCACGCGATTTATATCGCCACGAGCGATCCGGGCGTTGCGACGATGTATTGGACGCTCAACCCGGTTTGGGCGCGCGTGTTGATTGAGGGAAGCGGCGTGCTGATCCGGGCCGGTAAAACGCAGATGCGGCTGGGCGCGTTTCTATCGCCGAAGGAATGCTCGACGCTCGCGGCGGCGCTCGACGCGGCCGTCTGGCAGGCGAAGCGCTAGAGCCCGAGCACGTTCCGCATTGAATAGAGCCCTGGCGGTTTGCCGACGATCCATGCCGCCGCCGCCAGCGCGCCATCCGCGAACAGGGCGCGGTCGAGCGCTTGGTGTGACAGCGTCAGCACTTCGCGCTCAGCGCCGAAGCGCACGTCGTGCTCGCCGACAATGCCGCCGGCGCGGGTTACCGAAAAACCGATGCCGCCTTCACGCCGTGCGCCCGTCGCGCCTTCGCGCGGGGGGAGGCGGAGTGCGTTCAGTGACGAGCCGCGCCCGCGTGCGGCAGCCTCGCCGAGCATGAGCGCGGTGCCAGAGGGCGCGTCAACTTTGCGGCGATGATGGGCGTCGGCGATTTCGATGTCCCAGTCGGGGCCGAGCTTGCGCGCGGCTTCTTCCACCAGCGCGGCAAGCAGTGTGACGCCGACGCTGAAATTGCCGGAGCGTACGATCGGAATGCGCTGGCTGAGGGTGCTGATCGCTTCTTCCTGAGCGGCGGAAAGCCCTGTCGTGCCGATGATCGCGGCTTTTGCTTCGAGCTTTGTGAGCGCCGCCGAGGTCGCCTCCGGCGTCGTGAAGTCAATCCAGGCATCGGCCAGCGCGCTCACGGCGCGCACATCGTTGCTGGGCCCGAGATCGCCTGCTGTGCCTGAGCCTTCGCGCACCGTGCCGCCGACAATCCGGAAGCGGTTGTCCTTGGCAGCGGCGCGGAGCAGCGCGCGGCCCATGCGGCCGGCAGCGCCGGCAATGGCGATGGCGATAGTCATGCGAATCTCTTGGACCGCCCGCGTGCGGCGGGCAAGCGTCAGCGCGCGCTGTTAGCGCGACGGTGGCTCGCTGTTGGCTTCGAAGAAGCGTTTGACGCTGTCGAAGAAGCCCTGCGTCTGCGGGTGTGCCTCTTCGCTGCAATCCTTGGCGAAATCTTCCAGCAGCTTGCGCTGCTTAGCGGTGAGGTTCACCGGCGTTTCCACTTGCAGCTCGACATGCAGATCGCCGCGGTCGCGTCCGCGGATATGCGTCATGCCTTTGCCCTTGATGCGGAAGCGGCGGCCCGTCTGTGCGCCGGCGGGGATCGTCACCTTGGCCCGCTCGCCGTCGATGGTTGGGATTTCCATTTCGCCGCCGAGAGCTGCTTTGCACATCGGCGCGGGCGCGCGACAGTAGAGATCAGCGCCATCGCGCTCGAACAGAGGATGCGGTTTGACCGAGAGAAAGAGATAGAGATCGCCCGGCGGGCCGTTCATGGGACCGCCATCGCCTTTGCCGGCAAGCCGGATGCGCGTGCCGTCTTCGACGCCAGCAGGGATTTTCACTTCCAGCTTTTCTTCAACGCGCGAAAGGCCGCGCCCGCCGCATGAGCTGCAGGGCGTCTTGATCGATTGGCCGCGCCCGTTGCAGGCGGGGCAGGTGCGCACGACGCGGAACACCGAATTGCCGCCGGCGACTTGGCCGCGGCCGGCGCAGGTGCGGCAGGTCTCGAGCGCGGCGTTGCCTTGCGAACCGCTGCCGCTGCAGGGTTCGCAAGCTTGCGCGCGCGGCACGACGATTTCGCGCTCCATGCCGCGGAACGCTTGCTCGAGCGTGATCTCGACGTCGTAGCGGAGATCGGCGCCGCGGGCAGGGCCGGGGCGTCCGCCGCCGCCGCGTCCGCGCGCGAACATTTCTTCGAAGCCGCCGCCGAAGATTTCGTTGAACAGATCGGAGAAGTCATTGAAGCCCGCGGCGCCTGGGCCAAAGCCCGGACCGCCGCCGCTATTTTGAAACGCCGCTTTGCCGTAGCGATCGTAAGCCGCGCGCTTCTGCGGATCGGAGAGCACCGAATAGGCCTCGCCGATTTCCTTGAACTTTTCTTCGGAGACTTTGCAGCCGGGATTTTGGTCCGGGTGCAGTTTCATCGCCAGCTTGCGAAAAGCTGATTTGATCGCTGCCGCATCCGCATCACGCGGAACGCCCAGGGTTTCGTAATAATCGCCGGCAGCGCTCATGATGCGACCGACATGAGAAAGAGACGGCTTCTCCGCAAGGAGGAGAGTCGCCTCATATCAGTTGGAGAAAAGCGCGACATGGTCCGACCCCGGCGTCGTGTTTAGGCGCTCTTCTTGTTATTGCCGTCGATCTCTTCGAAGTCGGCGTCGACCACGCCTTCCTGATCCGAGCCGCCAGCGCCGCCCGGCGCTTCGCCAGGTTGGCCGGCGCCGCCGTAAAGCGCTTCGCCGATCTTCATCGACGCTTGCACGAGCGCTTGGGTCTTGGCCGCGATGGTGGCGACGTCGCCGCTTTCCAGTACGCCCTTCAGATCGGCAACCGCCGCTTCGATGGCCTGCTTGTCATTCGGGTTGAGCTTGTCGCCGTTTTCCTGGAGCTGCTTTTCAGTCGCGTGTACCAGCGCCTCGCCCTGGTTCTTCGCTTCCGCCAGCTCACGCCGCGACTTGTCTTCGCCGGCGTGTTCTTCGGCTTCACGCACCATGCGCTTGATGTCGTCGTCGGAGAGACCGCCCGACGGCTGGATGCGCATGCTCTGTTCTTTGTTGGTAGCCTTGTCCTTGGCGCCGACCGAGACGATGCCGTTGGCGTCGATGTCGAACGTGACTTCGATCTGCGGCAGGCCACGCGGGGAGGGCGGGATGCCGACGAGATCGAACTGGCCGAGCGGGCGGTTATCGGCCGCCATCTCGCGTTCGCCCTGGAAGACACGGATGGTCACGGCCTGCTGATTGTCTTCAGCGGTCGAGAAGATCTGGCTCTTCTTGGTCGGGATCGTGGTGTTGCGTTCGATCAAGCGCGTGAACACACCGCCCAGCGTTTCAATGCCGAGCGAGAGCGGGGTGACGTCGAGCAGGACAACGTTCTTCACGTCGCCTTGCAGCACGCCAGCTTGGATCGCGGCGCCTACGGCCACGACTTCATCCGGATTGACGCCCTTGTGCGGTTCGCGGCCGAAGAACTCCTTCACGACCTGCTGAATCTTCGGCATGCGCGTCATGCCGCCGACCAGCACCACTTCCTTGATGTCGTTGGCGGAGAGGCCGGCGTCCTTGAGCGCGGCCTTGCACGGCGCGATCGTCTTCTGAACCAGATCGTCGACCAGGCTTTCGAACTTCGCGCGCGTCAGCTTCATGTTGAGGTGAAGCGGATTGCGGCTCGCATCCATCGAGATGAACGGCACCGAGACGTCGAACTCGGTGCGCGAGGAAAGCTCTTTCTTGGCTTGCTCAGCGACTTCCTTCAGGCGCTGCAGCGCCAGCTTGTCCTGACGGAGATCGGCGCCGTTCTGCTTTTTGAACTCGTCAGCCAAATAGTTGACGACTCGCATGTCGAAGTCTTCGCCGCCGAGGAAAGTGTCGCCGTTCGTCGAGCGCACTTCGAACACGCCGTCGCCGATTTCGAGGATCGACACGTCGAAGGTGCCACCGCCGAGGTCGTATACAGCGATGGTCTTGGTGCCGCTCTGGTTCTTGTCGAGGCCATAAGCGAGGGCGGCCGCCGTCGGCTCGTTGATGATGCGCAGCACTTCCAAGCCGGCGATCTTGCCGGCGTCCTTGGTGGCTTGGCGCTGAGCGTCGTTGAAGTACGCGGGGACGGTGATGACCGCTTGGGTCACGGTCTCGCCGAGATAATCCTCGGCCGTCTGCTTCATCTTCTGCAGCACGAAGGCGGAGACTTCGGATGGGGCGTATTGCTTGTCGCGGCCCTGGATCCAGGCGTCGCCGTTGGGGCCTTTGACGATCTTGTACGGGACGAGCTCGATGTCCTTCTTGGTGATCGGATCATCGAACGAGCGGCCAATAAGGCGCTTCACCGCGTAATATGTGTTGGTCGGATTAGTGACGGCTTGGCGCACGGCCTGGACGCCGATCAGGCGCTCACTGTCGGTAAACGCGACAACTGATGGGGTGGTGTTGGCGCCTTCAGAATTCGGGATGACCTTTGGTTGCCCGCCTTCCATGACCGCAACGCACGAATTGGTCGTGCCCAGGTCGATGCCGATCACTTTGCCCATCGTTTAGTCCTCATTCCTTTCTCAGCGGCGCGGCCTCGTTCTTTGGACCCAAATCTGGCGTCCGAGAAACGCGCGTCCTGCTAATCCAAAAGTTTCAACACAGATCGGCCCGTCGCCCCCTCCGCTCCGAGCCGCTTTCGTTCCGGTTCATGTGGTGTATCGCCTTCCGGGCGCAAGGCTTTCTAACGTTGTATCCGCATTCGGCGCAGGGAATTTGCCCTCAGGCCCGAAACCGGCGGAACAAAAAAGAAACCGAATGTCCGGATAGCCAAACACGTCATGACCGCGCCTGCCGCTGATCTCGAGGGCTTCAAGCTCTGGCCGGGCCTCCTGGATCGCACCGCGCAGGAGGGGCTTCGCGACGCCGTGTTCGCGCGATTCCGAGCGGGCGCCCTCTATATCCCGCGCATGCCTAAGTCCGGTCAGCCGATGCGCGTGCGGATGACGAATTTTGGCCCGCTTGGTTGGGTGACCGACAAGGAGGAGGGCTATCGCTATCAAGCGATGCATCCTGAGACAGGTCATCCATGGCCCGACATGCCGGAGCAAGTTTTGGCGCTGTGGGATGAGCTCGCGAATTATTCGGCGCCGCCGGAAGCGTGCCTTGTGAATCTGTACGAAGGCGACGCGCGCATGGGGTTGCATGTCGACGCTGACGAAGAAGCGTGGGACGCGCCGGTGCTTTCGATTTCACTCGGTGACACCGCGCTCTTTCGCATCGGCGGACCGGTGCGCTCCGATCCGACACGCAGCGTGCGGCTTGCGTCAGGCGATGTGTGCCTCTTAGGCGGTGCAAGCCGTCGCTACTATCACGGCGTCGATCGCATCTTGCCCGGCACCTCGCGGCTGTTGCCGAAAGGCGGCCGGATCAATTTGACGGTGCGGCGCGTGACGCCGCCGGCTCCGGCGTAGCGGCTGCTGCAGGTGGCGGCGCCGTTGCCGGCTCAGCTAGAGCGGGCGGCGCACTTGCAGCGCCACCAGGTTGCGTGAAATCCGGACGCCAGCCAGGCGGCGGGCCGCCGGGGCCCATCGGATAATCACCGAGCGCCATGTGATGGGCCTTCCACTCCATCGCCATGTGGATGCGGTTGTAGCCCGAGGGATGGTCGTAGAAGAACCATTCCTCCAACGGCGTCGGCTCCATCTTGCGATATTCGGACAAGAGGATCGAAGCTTCAGCCCACGCATCCGGTTCGCGCGATGCATTGATGCCGAAAATGTCCGCCTGCTGTTCGTGGAAGCGGATGATGTTGTTCTGAATTGGTGTCGCGAGCAGCCCCAAGAAGGTGATGATCGATACCAGGAGCGGGAAGCCGGCAGGATCGGAAATGCCGGTGATGCCCCATCGCTGGTTGGCACTCAGCCGATTGAAAAGAATGTTCGCGAGCCCGAACGTGATCACCGTCAGCAGCGAGATCATGATCAGGATCGAAATGTTGTGATTGAGCACGTAGTGGCCGATCTCGTGGCCAAGCACGGCGCGAACGCCGTGAATGCCGCCGCGTTGCACGAGCGTGTCAGCGATTGAAATGCGCGTCGTGCCGGCGAAGCCGGAGACGTTGGCGCTGATGCTATTAGTCTGACGCGAGCGGTCATAGATTCGAACATTGTCCGTCGGCACGCCGTTCGCTTGCGCCATGCCAATAATTTGTGTGCGCAGTTCGCCTTGCTCGATCGGCGTATAGGTATTTCGCATCGGTGCGAGATAGACGGGCGCCGCGATCTGCAGCACCGCGGTGAACACGATCACGCCAACAGTCCCCCAGATCCACCACGCTTTCTTGGTGGCGCTAATGATCAGGTAGAGAAAGCCGATGGCGATCGCGTCGATGGCCAAATTGATTCCGGCGTCTTGCAGAAACTCACCGAACCAATGGCCGAAGTCCTGGGTCGACAGATTGAACTCGTGCTGGCGCACGAAGCCGACCCAATAGTCCCACGGAAAGCTGATGATGCCGCCGATCAGCGAATAGATGAGCGCAAACCCGATGGCGACGAAGAAGTAGAGCCGCAGCGTGCCCTTGAGAAAGGACCGCAATTTGTCGGCAAATCCCAGTTGCAGGAACAGGAACGCGACGATGAAGCCGATCAGCGGGCCGACAAACTGAATCCAATAGCCGCCCTCAAAATATCTATTGGAGCGGGCGGTCGCTTCGGGACTCATTGTGTCGAGCCACTGCCGCGTTGCAACATCCGGATCGAATGGCAACGCCGCGGCGGGCGCATGCTCCGCCGCGGTTTGAGCCATGGCTGGGCCAATAGCCAAAGCGGCCGCGCCCAAGGCGCACCAACCCAACAAGCGCATGTGAAGTCCCCCGTACGATTTCCCTGGCCGAAAGCCTGAACCCGAACCATGTCTGTCGCAAGCAGCGCCGCGACGTGCGGCGACGAAGAGGGGACAACGGCCCATGCGCCTCGACACGCCGGAAGGGAAAATCATCGAACCGAGCCGCCGCTCGATCGCGGCCTCGCTGTTTTTCGCGGGCTACGCGCCTGCCGCGCTCTCCTCGTGCGCGTCACCTGTGACAACACCTAGCGATGATCTTGTTCTTGAAGACGTCCATTTCACCGGCGCGGCTGGCTACAATCTTCCCGCTTACGTGGCCCGGCCGAGCGGAGGGGGGCGTCATCCTTGCGTTATCGTCGTCAATGAGGTCTTCGGTATCCATGAGTACATCAAGGACACCTGCCGGCGCCTAGCGCGCGAAGGCTTCGTCGCCATCGCGCCCGACTATTTTGATCGCGCCGGCGATCCCGCGCCGATGACGGATTTCAATCTCATTCGGCCAATCGTCGCCGCCGCGACCTACGAACAGGTGATGGGCGACACGCAAGGCGCAATCACTTGGCTAAAGGCGCAACGTTTCGCGAAAGGCGACGCCATCGGCATCACCGGTTTCTGTTGGGGCGGCGCTGTCGTGTGGCTCGCGGCCGCGCGCTATCCAGACATCAAAGCGGGCGTTGCTTGGTACGGACGCCTCGTTGGGCCTGCCGAAGGCGACTTCATGTACGAAGCCGGTAGGCCATGGCCCGTCGATATCGCCGGCAATCTGCACACGCCGGTGCTGGGCCTCTACGGCGCAAACGATCAGGGCATTCCGGTCGCCACCGTTGAGCAGATGCGCGCGGCGCTTCAGGCGGCTGACAATCCGTCGCGCTCGGAGATTATTGTTTATCCAGACGCCGGCCACGGCTTTCACGCCGACTATCGGTCTTCCTATATAGCAGCTGACGCTGCCGACGGTTGGAGCCGGTTGCTCGCTTGGTTCCGCGCCCACGGCGTCGCCTAATCGCGAAGGACACCCACATGCGCTATCGCAAGCTTGGCCGCACGGGCCTCACTGTTTCCGAAATCTGCCTCGGCACCATGACGTTTGGCGGCGACGGCTTCTGGAAAGTCATCGGCGCGCTCGAACAGGAGACCGTCACCAAGCTGGTGAAGAGCGCCTTCGACAAAGGCGTCACGTTCCTCGACAGCGCGGACGTCTATTCGAACGGTTTGTCGGAGCAGGTCACGGGGCAGGCGATCAAGGGCTTGCCGCGCGACGAATTGGTGATCGCCACCAAAGTGTTTGGCCGTATGGGCGCCTATGGCGCCACCGATACCCCGGAAGCGCAGCGCCGCGCTAAGAACAACAATCTCTGGGGCCTTTCGCGCAAGCATATCTTCGACGCGATCGACGCGAGCTTGAAGCGGCTCGATGTCGACTATGTGGATCTCTACCAGGTGCACTCGTTCGACCCGGCGACCCCGCTGGAAGAAACGCTGCAAGCACTCGATGAAGTCGTGGCGTCGGGGAAGGCGCGCTATATCGGCCTCTGCAACTACGCGGCATGGCAAGTTGCGAAGGCGCTTGGCATTTCCGAGCGCAAGGGCATCGCCCGCTACGAGTCGCTGCAGATGTACTATTCCATCGCCGGCCGCGATCTCGAACGCGAAGTTGTGCCGCTCGCGAACGAAGAAGAGCTGGCGATCCTGCCGTGGAGTCCGTTGGCTGGCGGCTTCCTCTCAGGCAAATTCACACGCGACACGGCGCCGAAAGAGGGCGCGCGGCGCATCGCGTTCGACTTCCCGCCTGTCGACAAGGACAAGGCCTACGACATCATCGACGTCATGAAGAAGCTGGGCGATGAGAGGAACGCTTCGGTGGCGCAAGTCGCGCTTTCGTGGCTCCTGCACCAGAAGCACGTCACCAGCGTCATCATCGGCGCCAAGAACGAGCAGCAGCTTGCCGACAACATCGCTGCAACGGCGGTGGAATTGTCGAGCGACGATCTCGCTAAGCTCGACGCGGTGTCGCAGCTGAAGCCGGAATATCCGGGCTGGATGCTGGCGCGCCAAGGCGCGGACCGGCTCGGAAATCTTTCCTAAGGGCCACAAAATAAAGCGGCGGCGCCCTTGTCCGGCGCCGCCGCAAACGCGCATCCCCCAGAAGCTTTCGCCTACTGCTGACGCACGATCGAAATTTGATACCCGCCGATCGAGCCGCCAACTCCGCTCGCCTGCAGGACGAATGAGCCGGACGCTTCCGGCGTGAAGCGCAGGCGCGAGTTGCGTCCGCTGCCGCCGTCATCGTCCGAAGCCACCTCGCCGTTGTCGGTGTTGAGCACTTTCAGCATCGGGTCGCGGAGCGGATTGTCGCCATTGCCGTTGAGTTCGATCAGGTAGTGCACACCCGCTTCGAGATCGACGCGGTAGTCATCGCGATCGCCGGCGATTTCGATGTTGCCGATGCGGTCATCACCTGCCTGGTCGAGGGTTTCATCGGTGCTGACATTGCCCGGAACATCCGTGTCGGCCACGCGCACTGTGTAGCGGCCCGAGCCCGCGCCGTTGAACGATGAGACGGCCGCGTAATAGGCGCCGCCCGTCACCGAGACGAAGTTGAGATAGGCATTCACGCCCGACCCGCCGTCATCGTCCACCGCGACTTGCTTGCCGTCGGAATCGTAGAGCGTGAGAAGGGGATCGGCGAGGGCGTCGTCGCCCTCAGCGCCCGCGACGTAGAACCGATAGGGCCGGCCTTCGATCAGATCGATCGCGAACCAGTCAACATCGTCATTCGTGCCGAGCCGCGCTGTGCGGCCTTCCGTGTTGGCCTGCATGATCTCAGCACCTTCGGCGCTGTTGCCGATTTCGCCAGGTGTGATCGTCAGCACATACTTGCCGGCGGCATCATCAACGAAGCCGCGCGCTTCGATGAAGTATGCGCCAGCCGTCGTCGCCTGATACTCGAACCATGAGTTCAAGCCTTCGCCGCCATCGTCATCCTGCATGATCTGGCTGCCGTCAGGACCGTGCAAGATCACCAGCGGATCGGAAAGCGCATCGCTCCCGTCGCCGGCGTTGAGGCTGACGCGGATGCCTTGGCCTTCGGCCAAGTCGATCTTGTACCAGTCGTGATCGCCAGCGGGCGCGAGCGTACCGTCGCGATAGTCGCCATCGGCGCTGACGCTTGCGTCAGTGCTCATGTCGTCGGCGATGTCGCCGGCGCGGGCGCTCAAGACGTAGCTGCCGGTGGCGGTGGTTTCATCGAAAGCACGCGCCTCGACGAAATACGTCCCGGCCGTGGCCGCCGTGTATTCGAGGTAGGCGTTCAGGCCTTCGCCGCCGTCATCATCAGAGCCGATTTCGTCGCCGTTTGAGTTGTAAAGCTTGATCAGCGGATCGCTGAGCGCGGCGTCGCCTTCCGCCGAGTTCAGCAGGAAGCGATAGGATTGGCCGGCCTGAAGGCGCACGCGGTACCAATCGTGATCGCCAGCGAAATCGAGCGAGCCCGCGGTGTCGCGGCCGATGTCAGCGTGGCCGCGCGTGTTGCGGTCGCCTGAGATTGAGTCCGTCGGCGCACGGGTCGCCGTGGCATTCAGCGTATAGCTGCCGACATAAGCGTCGCCGTAACCGCGCGCTTCGACGAACACGTCGCCGCTGGCTTGCGGCACGAAATCCAAAGCCGAATTGAGTGTGCCGTCGCCGGCGTCGTCGTTGGACGCGAGTTCCGTGCCGTCGCGATCGAGCACGCGCACGATAGTGTCGCCGAGGGGCTCATCGCCCGCGCCTTCCAAAGTGAGGTGGTAGCGCTGGCCGGTGCGCACGCTCATGCGGTACCAGTCGACGTCGCCTTCTTCTTCCACAGCGCCGGTCACGGCCGAGCCCGGCGTCAAACGCGCACGCGTGGTCGCGTCATTGCCGACATCGTCAGCCGCGCCCGCCGAGTTCGATACTGCCAAATGATAAGCGCCAGTCGCTTGATCGCTGAAGCCGCGCGCCTCGATGAAGACGTCGCCGCTTTGCTGCGGCGAGAACGAGAGGGCGGAGTTCAAACTGCCGCGGCTGTCGTCATTGAAAGCGAGCTGATTGCCGCCGCTTGCGTCATAAATGGCGAGCATCGGATCGAGCGCAGTTCCGTCGGGGACGGGCACGCCGTCGAGCGTGATCCGGTAGCGTTGGCCTTGCTGCACCGTGAGCCGATACCAATCGACGTCGCCGGCTTGCTCGATCGCGCCGTCCGCGGAGTCGGTCACGCGCGCTTGCGTGGTGTTGTCGCCAGGCGGGTCGGCCACCTGGCCCCAGGCCGTCGGCACAAACATCAGCAACGCCGCCGTAGCAGCGCCAAAAGCCAGTTTTCCCCGCATGTCCCTCTCCTCAGGTCCCAGAATCAGCGACCGTTGAACCACGACGAACGTCGCTCGTCGCCATGGTTAACTATCATTCATGTTGGGGACAAAGCCGGATTGGGGCGGATTGTCGGCTTTCAATCGCAAGCCCGGATGGCCGCGACGGCAACCTGCATAGCTGGTTAAGCGCTAGACCTTGATGTCCACATTTGGCGCTCCCGAAGCGCCCGCCGGACCGGCTGAAACCAGCACCATCGCCGCGCGCAAAGTGCGTTCGCCGAGGACGTATCCAGGTTGCATCACTTCGGCGATGCGGCCGGCGGGCTGATCGGACGGCGCTTGCGCCACTGCTTGGTGGAGGTTCGGATCAAACGCTTCGCCTTTGACGCCGACGCGCTTCAGGCCGTGACGGCTAAACGCATCGAGCATGGCCCGTTCGGTGAGTTCAACGCCCGTCAGCAAATTGCGGAAGCCTTCGTCCATGTCGTCGCGCGGCGCAGCTTGCAGTGCGCGCGCCAGCGTGTCGGCGACCGGCAATAGATCGGTGACGAAGCGGTCGATGGCGTAGATGCGCGCTTCTTGCGCCGTACGCTCGGCGCGGCGGCGCGTGTTCTCGACTTCCGCCAGCGCGCGCAGCATCTCGTCGCGCGCCTTCGCCAGCTCGTTCGCCAGCGCCGCCACTTCCGGGGAGGGCGGGGCGTCGGCTTCGGTGGCTTCAGTTTCGGCGTTCGGCTCGTTGCTCATTCCGTCTTCTCTTCCTCACGTTCCCCCGCGCGCGCCGTCCAGAACGCGGCTCACGACCCGGGCGGTATAATCGACCACGGGGATCACCCGCGCATAATTGAGCCGCGTCGGCCCGATCACCCCAAGCGCGCCGACGACTCGGCGCTCGGCGTTCATATAGGGCGCAACGATCAGCGACGAGCCCGAGAGCGAAAACAGCGGGTTTTCCGATCCAATAAACACCCGGACGGCCTCACCGGCCTTGGCGAGATCCAGGACCTGAATGAGTTCCTTGGTCTTCTCCAGGTCGTCGAAGAGCCGTCGCGCCCGTTCCAGGTCGGCGATGGCTTCCTGGTCGCGAAGGAGGTTGCCGCGGCCGCTGACGATGAGCGCGCGGCCAAGTGTCGGGTCCTCGCCTGACCATTCGACCAAGCCGCTCTCAACGAGTTTTGCGGCGGCGGCATCGAGCGCTGCGCGGTCACGAGTCAGCGCTTCGCCGGCGGCGGCGCGCGCTTCGGCGAGTGTCTTGCCTTTGAAGCGCGCGTTCAAATAGGTCGTGGCTTCGGCAAGGGCGGTCGGTGAAAGGTCCGCCGGCGTGTTGAGGATACGATTTTCAACTTGATTGTCTTCAAACACGAGCACGAGTAGCGCTTGGCGCGGACCGATCGGCACCACTTCCGCATGACGCACCGGCGCATCGCGCTCGGGGGTCACAACGAGGCCAGCGCCGCCGGCGAGGCCAGAGAGCAATTCAGATGCTGCGCCCAACACGTCTTGTGGATTGGCGCCGGCACGCCCGATGCGCGCATCGATCTCACGCTTCTCGTCGTCGGCCAAATCGCCAAGCTGCAGCAAGCTATCAACGAAGAAGCGCAAGCCCAATTGCGTGGGCAAGCGCCCGGCCATAGCGTGCGGCGCCTCGAGCAGTCCCAAGCCCACGAGATCCGCCATCGTGTTGCGGATCGAGGCGGGTGAAAGAGAAACGCCGCCCAGGCGCGCAAGCGTCCGCGATCCGACGGGCTCGCCAGTCGTCAGATACGACTCCACGATTTCGCGAAAGATCTCGCGCGCGCGGGCGTCGAGCGTCGAAAGGTCGAGCGAGGAGGGCGGGATGGCCATGGCGCGCTCTAGGTAGCGACCAGCGCCGTTCGCGCAAGCTTTCCCGCGAGCCTACAAAATGCCTTGTTCCATGGCGAAGCGAGCGGGATGCGATTTGGGCTCCTCGCCTTCTTCTTCGTCTGCGCGCTGACGCCCGTTGGGGCTAACGCACAATCCACCATCACGCTAAGCGCCGATCCCGTGCCGATAGTGGATGCCGAGATCAACGGCCGGCCCGTGCGGCTTGAGGTCGATCTGCGCTTTCCGCGCGGCATTGCCCTGAGCGCCGCAGCAGGCGAGCGGCTGCATGTGCGCCGGGTGCCGTTTGTGGCGATTGCTATCGGCATCGAGGGCAGCGACGCCACCATCAGGGGCCGCATTGCGCGGCCGCGCGTCGTCTTCGATGGCCGCGAAGCGACTCGCGCCTTCGCGGGACTTTTCCCGGCGCCGGTTTCGACGCGCGCCGATGGCGTCATCGGCCCTGGGGTGCTGCCGTATGACCTCATCACAATCACGCTTGGGCCAGAGCCCGCGGCAGCGCGCGATATTGTTCTGCCGCTCGATGACGCCGACGACTGGCACGCGCGCGCCAATGTCGGTGGTCGTTCTGTCCTCGTGGGGGTTAATCCCGGCATCGGGGCGAGCGTCTTCAATCGGCCAGCAGCGTGGATGTATGATGAGAGTGGGGCGATACCGGCGAGCGGTGAGCTCGCGCAAACACCGCTTATTCTCGGTCTATCGACATTGATGCAGCCCGTTGAAACCGACTTGGCGCTCGAAGGCTTGCCGCTTGGCTCCGCGTTTGCGCGCACTAACGCGCCATTGCTCGGCGCGAGCGAGCCGGATGCCATCATTGTTCGCGCTGAAGCCCACGATCCGCCGCCCCCATCGATTACGCTCGGGCGAGAGGCGTTGGCGAGTTGCGCTTACATCCGCGTGGATCGCCGTACGAAGCGGCTAACGCTGCACTGTGCGGCCTGACGCTGGACGTTGGCGCTGCAATCGTTCATGCCCGCGCCGACAGGAGAACAATGATGCGTCCCTCGGGCCGAGCCCCAGACCAATTGCGTGAGATCACGCTCGAAACCGCGGTGTCGCGCTATGCCGAAGGTTCGTGCCTGGCGAAGTTCGGTCAGACGCATGTGCTCTGCACGGCGAGCGTCGAAGCCGGCGTGCCAGGTTGGCTGAAAGGGCAGGGGAAAGGCTGGGTCACCGGTGAATACGGCATGCTGCCGCGTGCCACCCACACACGCGGCCGCCGCGAAGCCGCGCAGGGCAAGCAGAGCGGGCGCACGCAGGAGATCCAACGTTTGATTGGGCGCAGTTTGCGGTCAGTCGTCGACCTGAAAGCGCTAGGTGATCGCACCGTCACGCTCGATTGCGATGTGATCCAGGCCGATGGCGGTACACGTACGGCGGCGATAACGGGCGCTTGGGTGGCGCTGGCGCGAGCGTGCAAATATCTGCTCGACGAAAAAGAGCTGAAGTCCAATCCGATCACCGGCCAGGTGGCTGCTATTTCGTGCGGCGTGTACGGCGACACGCCGGTGCTCGATCTTGATTACGCCGAAGATTCAAGCGCCGAAGCGGACGCGAACTTCGTACTCTCCGGCGATGGCCGTATCATTGAACTGCAAGCCACCGGCGAGAAGCGTCCGTTCAGCGATGACGAATTCGCCGAGCTGATGCGCTTGGCTAAGCTTGGGTGCGGGCGTTTGTTCGAAGCGCAGATGCGGGCGGTGAAATGATGCGCGCTCTGCTCGCACTGCTCTGCTTGGCCGTCGCTGCCTGCAGCACGCCGGCTGCGCCGCCGGTCATCTATCCTGAAGCCGAGCTCGCGCCCGGACACATTCTTGCGCCGATCCGCGCGGCTATGGGCGACAACATCGCTTTCACGAACGCGCGGTCCGTCGGCGAAAACGTCATGCAGGTCGACGGTTATCGTGACGACGGCGCCTACATATTCGTGGTGAGCCAAATCGATGGGCGCTGGCTGCTGACGCGGATGGAGCGCCTGGGGCCTGCGCCGCCTTCTCCCTAAACTTGACCGCTGGCGGTTCTCGCCACGTGAGCTAGTTGCGAGCGATCCGCAGAAGCATTAGCGATAGGCCCTCGAAATGAGCGGGGGACTTCACGTGGGATCGGCGCTGCGGCGGCTTTGGCTGAACGTGCATTTGTGGCTGGGGCTTGCTTTGCTGATCCCCGTCGCCATTCTTGGCGTCACCGGCACAATGCTCGCGTTCGACGACGAACTCGATCACGTGCTCTCGCCTGCGCGCTACGCGGTGAGTTCGGGCCCAAGCTTACCAACATCGACACTAGTTGAGCGCGCACGCGCGGCCGTCGGCGAAGGCTTCGCGATAACGAGCGTCACTCTTCCCGCTGCAAGTCTCAACGCTGGCGAGCCGTTTGTTGCGAACGCCCGCGCGAAGGGGAGACCAGTTGAGGGCGGGCCACCGCAAAGCCGGCGCGCGTGGCTCGACCCCGCGACAGGGCGCGTGCTCGATGTCGCCAATCCGCGCGAAGGCGTGTTCGGCGTCATGCACCAGCTGCACGGCTCGCTGATGATTCCGGACGTTGGCCGCAAGGTCGTCGGCTGGATGGGTTGGTCGCTGTTTATCTCCGCGCTCACAGGCATTTGGTTGTGGTGGCCGCGCGGCGCTTTCCTACGCACCTTCGCATGGCGGCAGCGGCCTGTGTTTTCCTTTAATTTCCACCATTTTGTGGGCCTTTGGGTGGCGATCCCGTTGGCCATTCTCGCCGCGACCGGCATCTACATCAGCTTCCCGCAAAGCGCGCGCACGTTCACGCAAGTTGTGACGATGGCGTCCGCGCCGGAGAAGAGTGGTCAGCGCGGCGGCGGTGGTGAAGGCGGGCCAAGTCGCGGCGCGGCGCCGCTTGAGCACACGAGATTGTCAATCGATGACGTGGAGCAGATCGCGCGCGCGGCAGCGCCTGCGAGCGTGCTCACAACAATCACGTTCCCGACGCGCCCGCGAGGCGATGACACGCCGCGTTGGCGCGCGGATGTGCGCGAAGACGGCAGGACGGTTCAGTACGAGATCAATGACCAGCCCGGCTCCGCAGCGCGCAGCGACAACGCGGGTCCGCAAAGTCCAACTGCTTTGCTGATGCGCCGCGTTCATGACGGCAAGGATCAGCCGATCTGGTGGCGCGTCATCATCGCCATCGCCGGCTTGGCCCCACTGCTGCTCGGGCTAACCGGGCTGCTGTGGTGGCTCTGGCGCAACCGGGCCAAGCGGCGCGGCGAAGAGATCCAGCCGGTGTAATTAAGAATCGTTTGCAACTAGCAGCGTCGCGTGCTTATACGGCGATTGAGACGCATTCGCGAAAAGAGAGGACGATGAGTTCGAAGGGGATAAGGGCCTACGCGAGAAAGGCGTTGCACGCGGTGGCGCTGTTGGGCGCCTCCGCATGCCTGGGACAGAACGCATTTGCTGACGAAGCCCCGCCGCCGGACGAGTCCGTTGTCGTCACCGGCCGCACGCAGCCGCAATCCAATCGACTCACCGCCCCGCTCGCCGAAACGCCCCGCTCGATCACCGTTATTCCGCAGCAGGTGCTCGAGCAAACCGGCGTTGTGAATCTGCAGGAAGCGTTGCGCGTCATTCCCGGCATCACGCTGGGTTCGGGCGAGGGGGGCACGACCGCCGGCGATCGCCCCTTCATCCGCGGCATCGATTCCAGCACGGACATCTACATCGACGGCATCCGCGACAGCGGCGGTACTACGCGCGAAGTGTTCAACATCGAGCAGATCGATGTGTCGCGCGGTCCTGGCGGCGCCTTTGTGGGCCGCGGATCAACCGGCGGCGCCATCAACATCGTCTCCAAGGCGCCGCGCGGCGAAAATTTCGCTGACGCCACGGTTACAGTCGGCACGGATGAAACTGCGCGCGTAACCGGCGATCTGAATTACGCGCTCGGCGACAACGCTGCGTTTCGGCTCAATCTCATGCACCACGACGCCGGTGTCGCTGGACGCGACGATGTCGAACTGCACCGCTGGGGCGTTGCGCCGTCGCTGGGCCTTGGGCTCGGCACGCCGAACCGCGCGACGCTCTCTTACTATCACTTGGAAACGGACGACGTGCCGGACTACGGCATTCCGTATCTGCGTGAGCCGGCCGTCATCGATCCGATCTATGGCAGCATCGTTCATGCGCGGCCTATCACCGGTCACAACGATGATTTCTACGGGCTCTTGAATCGCGACTTCCGCCGCACCGAAGCCGATATCAGCACGATGCGTTTGGAACATGATTTCGGCTCGAACCTGACGCTCTCCAACACCACGCGCTACGGTTCAACCGGCTTCCATCAAGTCGTCACCAATCCCGACGATAGCCGCGGCAACGTCGTGAACGGCTTCGTGCTGCGCAATTCCAAGAACCGCGGCATCGACGTAGACACGCTCGCCAACGTCACCGATCTGCATGGCACGTGGCATACTTTTGGCTGGGAACATTCGTTCGACATTGGCGCAGAATTCTCGCGCGAGGACACGCACAACCAGGGCTATTACGTGAATGGCCCCGGCCTGCCGGCGACGTTTGGTTTTACGTTCCAGCCGACGAACCAGCAGATCGTCAACACCTATCCGGCGGGCCCAAACTGCACCAATCCCGGCGCGCTTGGCGCCACCGATGCGCACTGGAATTGCACGACACTCGACAATCCAAACCCACACGATCCGTGGGTCGGCACGGTCACGCGCGCGGCGGCGTACACCAACACGACAACCGATGTCGCAGCGCTCTACGCGTTCGACACAATCGAGTTCAATGAACAATGGTCGTTCAATTGGGGCGTTCGCTACGACAGCTACGACACCGATCAAACCGGTGTCGTCGCGCCGGCGCCAACGTCGGCCGCGCCAAACCCAGTGCTCGCTGCCGCGCCACACCTGCAGCGCGAAGACGAGTTCGTCAATTACACGCTGGGGCTCGTTTATCAGCCGGTCGAAGCGCTTTCGTTCTACGCTGCCTATGGCACCTCGACGAACCCGTCGGGCGAGGGCGTCGACGCCAACAACGCGCTGAGCGCCGCAGTTCAAATTCTGCCGCCGGAAGAAAACCGCTCCTACGAGCTTGGCGCCAAATGGCAGCTGTTCGGCGAGCGTTTGCTGGCGACGGCGGCCATCTTCCGCACTGAGAAGACCAACGCGCGCGTGGTCGACGATAGCGGCGTCACCAACACCGTTGGCGATCAGCGCATTGACGGCTTCGAACTCACGGTGTCGGGCAACATCACCACTCGCTGGTCTGTGTTCGGCGGCTACACCCACCTTGAGAGCGAACTGGTCGATAACGGTTTCTTCGACCGTGGCATTGGCGCGGCGCCGCGCTTCGTGCCGTCGCCCGCGAATGGCAACCGCTTTCCGAACACGCCTGAAGGCGCGCTCAGCATTTGGACCGACTACGATCTCACGGACAAACTCTCGATCGGCGGCGGCGCTTCACACATGTCGGATCGCTTTGCCGACGTGAACAACCGCATCTCCATCCCATCCTATTGGCGCTATGACGCGATGGCGCACTACGTGTTGAGCAATCACGTCGAACTGCAGCTCAACCTGCAGAACCTCAGCGACGAGCGCTACGCCACCAACCCGTTCCAGACGCACATGACGCAAATCGCGCCAGGGCGTTCGGCGCTGTTGTCGGTGAACGTGCGCTATTGATGCCGATGGTGTAGGGAGGGGCGCATGCTGCTGCACGTGCCCTCCGTCCTGTCCAAGACTGACGTCACGCGCATGCGCGCGCTGATCGACGCCGCGGATTGGGTGGATGGCAACGTCACCTCCGGCGCGCAATCGGCGCTGGCGAAGAAGAATTTGCAGCTGCCGGAAGAGAGCGAAGCGGCGCGCGCGGCCGGCAAGATCGTGCTGGACGCGCTGGAGAACGCGCCTCTCTTCGTGGCCGGTGCGCTGCCGCTCAAAGTGTTTCCGCCGCTCTTCAATCGGTACGGGCCGGGAGACAAGTTCGACACGCACGTCGACAATGCGCTGCGTGTGAAGCGCAGCGGCGACTTTCGGATTCGCAGCGATCTGTCGGCGACACTCTTTTTGTCCGAGCCCGAGGATTATGACGGCGGTGAGCTTTCGATTGAGGATACGTACGGCGTTCACGCCGTGAAGCTCGCAGCCGGGGATCTCCTGCTTTATCCGGCGTCCAGCCTGCACCACGTCACGCCAATCACGCGCGGCGAACGCGTCGCCAGCTTCTTTTGGATTCAGTCGATGGTGCGCGAACAATCGCAGCGCACCTTGCTGTTGCAAATGGATATCGCCATCCAATCGCTCGCCGCGGAGTTAGGGCAGGGGCATTCGCAACTCGTGGCGCTCACGGGCGCCTATCACAATCTGCTCAGGATGTGGGCCGAAGTCTGAGCCGCTATTCGGCAGTCTCAGCGGCGTTTTCGAGTTCGGCGTCATCGGGCGAAGGTTCGTAGATCAGCAACTCGCCCGGCTGACATTCCAACACGCGGCAAAGACGGTTGAGCGTCGAGAAGCGGATCGCCTTCGCTTTACCGGTTTTCAGAATCGATAGATTGGCCAGCGTCACATCGACCTTCGCGGCGAGTTCCGTCAGCGACATGCGCCGCTCGAGCAGGATGCGATCGAGGGTGACGCGGATCGCCATTAGATCGTCAGCTCCTGCTCTTCCTTCATCCGCGCGCCTTCGCGGAAGACTTCAGCCAGGACGATCAGAATGAGAATCGATCCCCAGGTCGAGAGGTCGACTTGGAAATCGTAGCGCGCGTGAACGTTGGGACCGCCATACGTGGTGATGAGCGCGCCCGTCAGCCCCAGCAGCACATACCGTGAGCATTCGATCACCAGCATGATGATCCAGATGGCGCGCAGATGATTGGCGTTCTCGCGCCGGAATGGTTCGCCGGAAGAGAAGCTGTCGAACAGCTTGCGCAAGCGCCAAACGATCATCAGAGCGCCGGCGACGGCTACGCCGCCGATGAGAAGCGCGGGGATGAATACCGGCCAAGTCCATCCGCTGGCGTCGTCGAAATCTACTGTGAGCGAACCGGGGCCGTGGCCGCCAAAAACGATGTGGCCGTTTTGGTCCGCCAGCCAGCCGGGGTTGAACGTCATGACCCAGCCATAGGCGATGGCGATGAACGTGAGCGCGGCTGCGCAGAACCAGAGCAGCCACCAGGCGATAGCGAGCCCGGTTCTGACCAGGGAGGCTACCGATCCTTTGCCCAGGGCCTTCATGGCGTGGCGAACCCTTTCGAAGCCGGCATCCTACAGCCAGTTTATTGATAAACGATATAGACCGTGTGGCCTCTCGTCAAACAAGTGTTGCCGCCATGCCCCGTTTGACCGGCCGATTGGTCGTTGCCAGCCACAATTCCGGGAAAGTCCGCGAGATTGCTGCGCTTCTGGCGCCCCTGGGAGTTGAGGCCGTGTCGGCGGCTTCGCTCGGCCTGCTCGAGCCCGAGGAGACTGAGACGACGTTCACCGGGAACGCAGTTCTGAAGGCGCGGGCGGCTGCTGATGCGTCCGGATTGCCGGCGCTCTCGGATGACAGCGGGCTTGAAGTGTTCGCGCTCGATGGCGCGCCGGGCGTTTATTCGGCACGCTGGGCGGGACCAGGGAAAGATTTCCGCGCGGCGATGGAGCGGGTGTGGCGTGAGTTGCAAGCGAAGCGCGCGACAGATCTTTCAGCGCGCTTCGTGTGCGCGCTGGCGCTCGCTCGGCCCGGCGGCGATGCGCAGGTATTTGAGGGCGAAGCGCGCGGGATGATCGTATGGCCACCGCGCGGGGAGAAGGGCTTCGGCTACGATCCGATGTTTGTCGCCAGCGGTCAGACGCGCACGTTCGGCGAAATGACGCACGACGAAAAACTGCCGCTGACGCATCGCGCGCGCGCGTTCGAGAAATTGCTCGCGGCGCTCGGATGAGCGACTTCGGCATTTACGTGCACTGGCCGTATTGCTCGGCGATTTGTCCGTATTGCGATTTCAACGTCTATCGTGCGCGCGGCGCCGACAATGCGCCGCTGATTGCGGCAATCAGCGCTGATCTCACCGCGCACGCTGAGCGCTTTGGCAAACGGGAAGCGCAAAGCCTATTTTTCGGCGGCGGTACGCCGTCGCTATTACGCGGTGCGGAGATCTCGCAGCTGATTGACGCGGCGTCGCAGGCTTTCACGCTTGCCGCTGATTGCGAAATCACGCTGGAGGCCAATCCCGAAGACGCTGCGCTGTTCGCTGAGCAAGCGGCGGCGGGGATAAATCGTTTTTCTGTCGGCGTGCAGGCGCTGGACGATGCATCGCTCGTCGCCTTGGGCCGCAAGCATGATGCGGCGACTGCGGTGCACGCCGTGGAAGCAGCGGCAGCGACCGGTCAGCGCGTTTCGATCGATCTGATCTATGCGCGGGAGGGGCAGTACCTCGAAGCGTGGCGTAAGGAGTTGCAACGCGCTCTGGCGCTGCCAATCGAACACGCGTCGCTCTATCAACTCACCATCGAGCCTGAGACGGCGTTCGCGCGCCGCGTCGCACGCGGGCAACTCACGCCACCCGACGATGAAACCGGTGCTGAGCTCTACGAAGCGACGCAGCAGATCGCGGAGGCGGCGGGCTTTCCGGCCTACGAAATTTCCAACCACGCACGCCGCGTGGACGCGCGTGCGCGACACAACCTCATCTATTGGCGGAGCGGCGATTGGGCCGGCGTCGGCCCCGGCGCACATGGGCGCTTGAGCAAGGACGGCGCGCGATTTGCGCTGGAAGCACAGCGTAGGCCAGCGGACTACATCGATGCGGTCAGGGAAAACGGCATCGGCTGGATTGAGGAAACGCCGCTCACAGGCGAAGAAATCGCCGACGAAATGCTGATCATGGGGCTGCGCATCGATGAAGGCGTCGATACTGCGCGCATCGCCGAACTGCGTGGCCGGCCTCTCAATGCGCAAGCGATTGCCTGGCTCGTTGAGCAAGACATGCTGGCCGTCGAAGGCTCACGCTTGCGTCTGACCGCGCGTGGGCGCGCGCTCACAAACAAGATTGCCGCCGAACTGGCGAGCTAGTTCGCGGCGAACCGCGTCGGCGCTGGATCGAGGATGGTCGCTGTGTTCGCGCCGACTTGGATCACCGCGAGGCCGCGCTGTATGGCCCCCACATTATTGAAACGGAAAAGCCCGTCCGAGCCGGCGAAGCCTTCGGTGTTCTCAATCGCGTTATTGTTGAAACCTTGTGCGCCGCGATCGCGGGAGAGAAGAGCGGCGAGCGCCACCGCGTCGTAACCCAAACTCGCCAAGCGCGTCGGCGCCGCGCCGAACGTGGATTGATATCGGCTCTCGAAATCGGTGCGAGCACTTGGGTCCGGTGCGACATACCAGCCGCCGGCCAAAGTCGGCTCACGCTGCGCGTCGCCGGCCCAAACGCTGGTGCCAATGAAGCGCACGTGTTGTTGATCGACGCCATTACGCACCAAGGCCGCGCTGATCGAGCGCAAGGGCGTGCCGCTCTCGGCGATCAGGATCGCTTGCGCCGGCGCTGTCGACATCGACACGGCAAGCGCGGTCGCCGCCGCTGACGCGTCGGCGTCATTCCGGTTGTACAGCTGCGCCTGCGTGATGGTGATGCCGCGCGCCGCTGCTTCCGCGCGCAAGGCGCTTTCGACACGCCGCCCATACTCGTTCGACGGCGCGAGTAGGGCGATCGACTGAATGTGCTGGCTCGCTGCGTACGAGGCGATGCGGCTGATTTCGTCTTCGAGTTGGAAACTCAGTAGATAAACACCGCTGCCGCCGACGCTGCGATCTGACGAAAAACCGATGACCGGAATGTGCTGCCCGCGCGCGACGTTGGCTGCGCCGGCGACGCCGTCGCGCAACACCGGCCCGATGATGATGTCGGCGCCGTCGTTCACCAGCGCCTGCGCGGCGGCTGTCGCCGACGCTTCGTCCGCGCCCGCATCGCGCGGGATCAGCAGCGTGTTCTGATTGCCGTGATCGAAGAGCGCGAGCTCGGCGGCATTATAGAGCGAGGCGGCATCTTGCGGGCGGATCGTGAAGGGAAGCAGCAACCCAACGCGCACGATCTGCCGCCCGCGCATGAAGGGCGGCGTCACGCCGTCGCGCGTCTGCACCTGTGTGTCCGGCGGCGGTGTCGGCAGCGGCGTAGGTGTCGGAGAAGGTGGTGGCGGCGGGCTTGGCACGGTCGGCGTGGTGGCGCAGGCGGCCATCAAAGCCGCCAGGCTGACTGCCGCATACGTCTTGATGCTTGGCGCGAACCGCGTCCGCGCCGATGATCTGTCAGACGACATGAAGAACCCCGATCAATCCGGGCCGAACCGTATCGGCGCCCGCCAGCCCAGTCCACCGCTGGAAGCGGGCCTTTATGTGGTGGCGACCCCGATTGGGAACCTGCGCGATATCACCTTGCGGGCGCTCGATATTTTGGGCGCCGCCGACCGCGTTTACGTGGAGGATACGCGCGTCTCGCGGACGTTGATGGACGCTTATGGGCTGAAGCCGAAGCTCGCGGCGTATCACGAGCACAACGCCGAAACGGTGCGTCCCGAGATCCTGGACGCGCTCAGACGCGGCGAGCGCATCGCGCTGATCTCCGACGCCGGCACGCCGCTCGTTTCCGATCCGGGTTTCAAACTCGTGCGCGCTGTGGTCGAGGCAGGCCATCGCGTGTTTCCGATTCCAGGCGCGTCGGCATTGCTGGCAGCTTTGGTGGCATCGGGTCTGCCGACGGATCGCTTCCTGTTTGCAGGCTTTCCGCCAGCCAAAGCCAACGCACGCCGCGCTGCCCTCGAAGCGCTCGCGGTCATCGATGCAACGCTGATCTTCTACGAAACCGGTCCGCGTTTGGCCGAGAGTTTGGCCGATATGGCGGCGACACTCGGACCGCGCAACGCCGTGGTCGCGCGCGAGCTAACGAAGCTCTTCGAGGAAACGCGGCGCGACACGCTCGAATGCCTTGCCGGACATTATTTCGAAGCGGGTGGGCCGAAAGGGGAGATCGTTGTCGTCATCGCGCCGCCTGCCGAGGCCCCCGACGCGAGCGATGAAGCGCTCGATGCCTATCTTGCCGATGCGCTGACGCGTTTGAGCGTCAAAGAGGCAGCGCAAGCTGCCGCGGCCGAACTCCGCGTCTCGCGCAATCGCGCTTACGCACGCGCGCTCAACATTCGGGGTGGGTCGTGAGACGGCAACGAGCCGAGCGCCGCGGCCGTGTCGCGGAATGGGCGGCGATGCTGATGCTGATGGCGAAAGGTTATCGCATCTTAGGACATCGGCTGCGCACGCCTTACGGTGAGGTTGATGTTGCCGCTTGGAAAAAAGGCACGTTGGTCATCGTCGAAGTGAAGGCGCGCGACAGCTATGAAGCCGGCGCATATGCGCTCACACCCATGGCGCAAGAGCGCGTCGCCCGCGCCGCGCAAGCATTGGCGGGCCGTTGGCGGCTGATGTCCGCGCCCATCCGCTACGATCTCGTTGTCGTCGGCGCTGGTTGGTTGCCAAGGCATGAACGCGGCGCGTGGTTCTACGAGCGGATCGGCGCCTAAAATTAAATGTGCCGAAACGATCCAGCGTCAGACTGGGACGCACATGCGCAATATCTGCCTCACCCTCGCGATTTTCGCGGCTTGCTCGGCTTCGAGCGGCTGTGCCATCATGGCTGTTGGCGCCGCTGCTGGCGTCGGCATGGCCGCCGTGCAGGATCGCACCGCCGGCGAAGTGATGGATGACGGACACGTCTACAGCGATGTTAAAGCGCGCTTACTCGCGGCGGATTCCGGCGGTTTTCGCGACACGCATGTCGAAGTCTACAATGGCAACGTGCTGCTCTCAGGCGCCGTGCCGGACGAACAACATCACCAAGCCGCGCTGATGATCGCGCGTACTTACCGAACCGTGAACAACGTCTATGACGAGCTCGCCGTCGGCCAAGGCACGACGTTCGGCAATGCCGCGCAAGATCAGTTCATCATCACCCAAATCCGCGCGCGCTTGCTCGCGAGCCCGCGCGTGCGCGCGGTGAACATCAATCTCGAAGTCTTTCACGGCAATGCATACTTGATGGGCACGGCGCGTAGTGATGACGAGCTGCGCACTGCTGCCGAAATCGCCAGCACCGTGGGCGGCGTGCGCCGCGTTGTCTCGTTCATGACCGTTCAGGCGCAGCCCGCGCCCTATTACGCCCAAGCCACTGCCAACACCCCGCCCGTACCCGAATATGTTCAGGGGATGCCGGACAGCGACATCGCACCCGCGGAGGCCGCGCGCGCCGGCTCGTCTTACTAAAAATTTCGGCTGGACGGCCGTTTAGGCGTGGCCTCGCGGCCAGGCTGGGGGTAATTTTCAGCCGCCACACACGATCCGCGCGCGGACGTTCAATTTTCGTTGCGTATTTGTTCGTGATCTGTACGATCCGAGGCCCAGTCTGTGGATAAAGGCGGGCTCCATGCAGACGTGCGCGATTGCCACCACGGTAGCCTTCTCCGGCCTCGAAGCGCGCCGCGTTGAGGTGCAGGTGCAGCTGGCCGGCGGCCAGCCAGCCATTGTCATCGTGGGGCTTGGGGATAAAGCCGTCAGCGAAAGCCGCGAGCGTGTGCGCGCGGCGTTTGCTTCGATCGGTTTGGCGATTCCGGCGGGACGTCTCGTCGTCAATCTCGCACCGGCGGATTTGCCGAAGGAGGGGACGCACTACGATCTGCCCATCGCGCTGGCGATGATGGCGGCGATCGGTGCGTTGCCGCACGACGCGCTCGATGGCGTCGTCTGTTTCGGCGAAGTCGGATTGGACGGCGCGCTCGCGCCAGCGCCGGGCGCCTTGCCGGCGGCAATGGCGGCGCATGGTTTGGGATTGGCATTCATCTGTCCTGAAGCGTGCGGCGCTGAAGCGGCGTGGGCTGGCGGCGAGGTGATCGCTGCGCCTTCGTTGCTCTCGCTTGTAAATCATTTTCGAGGGGGCGCCGTCCTGAAGCCGCCGGTGCGCGGCGAGCTTATTGCCGGCGAAAGCATTCCAGATCTCCGCGATGTGCGCGGTCAGGAGCAAGCCAAGCGCGCGCTCGAAATCGCGGCGGCGGGTGCGCACAACATTTTGTTCGTGGGCCCGCCGGGCGCTGGAAAATCCATGCTGGCGCAGCGTTTACCAGGCCTGATGCCGCCACTTTCCGGCGAGGAATTGCTGGAAGTTTCGATGCTGCATTCGGTGGCAGGACTATTGGAACGCGGCCAACTCACGCGCACGCGGCCGTTCCGTGCGCCACATCACAGCGCATCAATGGCCGCCCTGGTGGGCGGCGGTTTGCGGGCGAAGCCCGGCGAGATCTCGCTCGCGCATCAAGGTGTGCTGTTTCTCGATGAACTCCCCGAATTTTCACAGCAAGCACTCGATGCTTTGCGGCAACCCTTGGAAAGCGGGCAGGTGTTGATCGCCCGTGCCAATCATCATGTCACCTATCCCGCGCGCATTCTGCTTGCGGCGGCGATGAATCCGTGTCGCTGCGGCGGCGGCCCGGGCGCGGGACGATGTCGGCGCGGGCCACGTTGCGCTGTCGACTATCAAGCGCGGCTCTCTGGGCCGCTGCTCGACCGCATCGATATTCAACTCGACGTGCCGCCAGTGACGGCGGCTGATCTCGCTTTGCCGCCTCCCATCGAAGGAACGGCGGAAGCGGCTGCACGCGTTGCGCGTGCGCGTGATGCGCAGATTGCGCGCGGGCAGGGGCTCAATGCTGTGCTCGATCTTGAAGCGCTCGAACGTGTCGCGGCGCCTGATGCGCCGGGCGCGGCGTTGCTCGCCAAAGCAGCGGAATCTCTCGCGCTGTCGGCGCGCGCCTATCACCGTAGCTTGAAGGTCGCGCGCACCATCGCTGACCTGGACGGTTCGGGCGCCGTCCGCCGTATCCACATCGCCGAGGCGCTGAGCCTGAAACGACAGTGGGCAAGCGCCGATCAGGGCGATTTCGCTAAGGTTTCTTAACCAGCCGCGCGGCTTCATCGGAACGATGCCGCAAGCCGCCGCCGCGCACGCGTTTGATGCCTTCGACGCGCTCCCCGATCCAGCCGCGATCCTCGCGGCGGACGGCGCCTTGCTGCGCGCTAATCCAGCATTCCGTGCGGCGATCCGACATTGGGTGGGGCCGCAGCGTCCCCCGTGGGGCAGGGCGATGACGCCGGCGTTTGAAAACAACGAGCGCCGCTTCGAAGCGCCGACGCCTGACGGCCGTCGCTTCGAATGGGTGGAGCGTCTACTAGGCGATGGCGCGCGTCTTGTTCTCGCGCGCGATATCACGCGCCACGTTCGCGCAGCTGAAGATGCGCTCCGCGCTAAGACCACGCTTTTCGCCACGCTGACGCATGAGTTGCGAACACCGCTCAACGGCATTCTCGGCATGGCGACATTGCTTGAGCACGGCAAGCTTGAGCCGAATGCGCAAACCTATGTCGGCGCCATCAAGCAGTCCGGCGAATTGCTGCTCGATCTGATCACCGAAATTCTCGACTATTCGCGCCTTGAAGCCGGACATGTGGCTCTGGAGTCCGCCGCGTTCGATCCCGAAGCAACGATGCAGGAAGTGGCCGAGCTGCTATCGACGAAGGCGCACGACAAGGGTCTCGAAGTTGTTGTCACCGTGCGCGCTGGATCGCCAGCGCGTGTGATTGGCGATGACGGTCGCCTGCGGCAGATTCTGTTCAATCTCGCCGGCAACGCCGTGAAGTTTACTGAGAGCGGCGGCGTCACGCTTGAACTCACGCCGCGGCCCGGCGATCGCTTGCGCTTCAGCGTGCGCGATACCGGCCCAGGTGTCGCGCCCGAAAAACAAGCGCTCATCTTCGAAGAGTTCGCGCAAGCCGATGCGGGCGTTGCCCGCCGCCACGGCGGCGCCGGCTTGGGGCTCGCTATCGTCAAGAAGCTGGCCCTCGCGATGGGCGGGGATGCAGGCGTCGTCAGCCGGCCGGGATTTGGCGCCAGCTTCTGGGTCGAGTTGCCATTGCCGTCCGCCGATGAAGATGCCCAGCCGCTCACCATCGACGGCGCCCGTGTCGCGGTGATCAGCAAATCGCAAGTGCTCTCACAAGGACTGCGCGGGATCGTTACGTCGCTCGGCGGTTTCATGGTGGAGCTAAATAATCAGCCCGATGTGATCCTTTACGACTGGCCAAAAACAGCGGATGGCGAAGAGATCGCCGCGCTCAAGAGTTCAGCACGCGCGGTCATTGCGCTGACGGCGCAGGAAGAGCGTGACGCCATTGCCAGCGCACGCGAGGCGGGGCTCACGCACTATACGCTGAAACCCGTACGCCGCCGTTCGCTCGCTGAGCGCATCAAGGTGGCTCTTAATGGTGGCGATTCTGAGCTTGCGGAAGCGATTAGCGAAGGTGACGAGCCGCAAACACTGGAAGGTCTCAAAGTGTTGCTCGCGGAGGACAACCCGATCAATGCGCTGCTGGCGCGCACGCTGCTTTCGCGCGCCGGCTGCAACGTTGTCGTGGTGCATGACGGCGAAGGCGCCGTCGCTGCGGCAGCTGCAGCCGCTTACGATCTTATCCTGCTCGACATCCGCATGCCGCGACTCGATGGTTTTGAAGCGGCGGCACGCATTCGCGCGGGGCAGGGGCCGTCGGCCGCTGCACCCATCGTCGCACTCACTGCCGACGCCGGTGAAGAAGAGCGCGCCCACGCGATGCAAGCCGGCATGGACGATTTCATCACCAAGCCGCTCGACGCCGCGCGCCTCATCACCGTCGCAGCACGCTTTACCCCGCGCCCGAACGCGGCCACGTTCGCGGGCTAAGAAAGCCGCGAACGGAGCTGCTCCATGACCGCGACCGCAGACGCGCCGAAGAAGAAGCACAGCTTTCGCGACGTGATCGCCGCTTTGGGCCGGCCCAAGGTCGCGTCAATGCTGGCGCTGGGGTTCGCTTCGGGCATGCCGTTCCTGCTGACGGGAGCGACATTCGGCTATTGGCTGGGCGACGAAGGCACGACGCTGACGGCGATCGGTTTTCTCTCTTGGGTGGGCCTCGCCTACACGTTCAAGGTTTTTTGGGCGCCGGGTGTCGATCGCATCAAGCTTCCTCTCCTCGGCAGGCTTGGCCAACGCCGTAGCTGGGTGATCTTTGCGCAATTGCTCGTCGGCATTGGTCTTATCGCTATGGCGTCGTTTGGAGTGCACGGACCTGGCGGCTTGGCGACAATTGGCGCCTTCGCGCTGCTCGTCGCATTCGCATCAGCTACGCAAGACATTGCCGTCGATGCATGGCGGATCGAAAGCGCGCCTGATGTTGAAGAGCAAAGCCTCGTCACCTCGGCGTTCCAGCTCGGCTATCGCGCTGCCTTGCTGGTGACGGACGCGCTCATCCTCATCTTCGCGCAGCACTTTGGTTGGCCGCTCTCTTACGTGATCATGGCGGCGCTGATGGGCATTGGTTTGTTCGCGGCGCTGAAAACGCCTGAGCCCGAGCGGACCGAGAAGGCGGTGATCAAGCAGGAAGGCGCCGTCGCCGCGGCGCCGTCCTGGCGCACCTACGCAGCAACCGCTTGCTTCGCGTTGGCGGCCGCGCTTGCCTATTGGTACAGCCACACTGCGAGCGCCTTGGGCGAACACGGCGATCTGGCGCGCGCGTCGCAATTCGGAACGGTGTTTGCAGCGGTGATGGCGATCTGCGCTGTCGGCGCAATTGCGCGGCAAGGGCGCTATGTTTGGCTCTTGGCCGCGGCGACCGTCGCGATCGTTGTGCTGATAGCGTTCTACGGCGCGATCATGACGCACGATCTGCTCGGCGGCGCGCAGATGTTTTGGCCAATCATCTTCTGCATCCTCGGGGCAGGGCTTGCGGCGCCGCCGCATATTTTCGACGCTGTCATCGGCCCGCTGCTCGAGTTCTTCCGCACGCACGGCTGGTGGGCGCTGCTGATGCTGGCGATGATCAGCGTCTATCGTTTGCCGGAATTCCTGATCGGGCCGGTCGCGGGGCCGTTCTACATAGCGCTTGGCCTTGAGAAGGAAGTCGTCGGCGGCGTGCGCGCGAGCGCGGGGCTGCTTGCGTCCATCGCCGGCATCGCGGTCGGCGGCATCTGCGCCGTGCGACTAGGTTTCACCCGCACGCTCATTCTCGGCGCGATCCTGCAAGGGTTTGGCGTCGCGGCCTACGCAGTCGTGGCGCATTATGGCGCGCAAGATTTGCGCTTGTTTGCGGCAGCGATGGCGAGCGACAATTTCTGTTACGCCTTCGCTGGCGTGGCGCTTGTCGCTTATATGTCGAGCCTCACCAGCCTCGGCTACACGGCGACGCAATACGCGCTGCTGAGCTCGATTTACACGTTGTTCGGAAAATTCCTGAAAGGCTATTCCGGCCTGGTTGTCGACAATTTGCATCAGACGCGGCCGCTCATGGAATCATACGGCACGTTCTATCTGGGCGCCGGCGCGATCGCGCTGCCTGCGCTCATTCTGTGCATCATATTGGCCATTTGGCATTCGCCGTCGAAGGAACGCGTGGCGTCCGCCCCCCCCGGCTAGGCCTTCACGCCTTCCGTTTCCGCCGCTTGAAACGCCGCGAGCGTCGCATAGGCGACGATATCCGACACAGCGCCGCCGAGCGGCGCGATTTGGATGGGCTTGGCGAGGCCCGTTAGCACCGGGCCGATGATCGTCGCACCGCCGGCGGTCGCGAGCAGGCTGGTGGCGATCGAAGAAGAATGCAGCGCCGGCATCACCAGCACGTTGGCCGTCTCTGACAAACGCGAAAATGGGTAGAGGTCGCGCATATTGGGATGTAGCGCGACATCGACGTTCATCTCGCCTTCGTATTCGAAATTGATGTCCTCGCGCCGATCCAGGATCGAAACGGCGTCGCGGATTTTCTCGGAGCGCTCCATCTTCGGATTGCCGAAGGTCGAGTGCGAGATGAGCGCCACGCGCGGCGTTGCGCCAAACTGGCGAGCCATCGCTGCCGATTGCAGCACGATCTGCGCAAGCTCTTGTGGATCGGGAAATTCGGCGACGGCAGTGTCGCTGATAAAGAGCGTGCGCCCCTTCATCAACACAACCGACATGCCCATGACCCGTTCACCGCGCGCGGGATCGATCACTTTGACAATATCGTCCAGCGCTGTGGCGTAATTGCGCGTCACGCCCGTGACCATGCCGTCGGCCTGGCCGAGTGCTACCATGCACGCGCCGAACACGTTGCGGTCCTGGTTCACCAGGCGCTGCGCATCGCGATGAAGCAAGCCAAAGCGTTGCTGGCGCTTGTAGACAAATTCGGCGTAGGCCGTGTTGTGCTCGGAGAGGCGCGCATTGATGATGTGCAAGCCATCGAGCGGCACGCCGACGACATTCATGTTGGCGCGTACTGTCTCTTCGCGGCCAACAAGCACGGCGCGGCCGAGTCCCAGCTCCTGAAACGCATAAGCGGCGCGGATGACGCTCGGATCCTCGCCCTCGGCAAAGACGATGCATTTCGGCTTGCGGCGCACCACCGTTTGCACGCGCTGCATCATTGCCGCGGTTGGATCCAGACGCTGCGCCAACGAATGGCGATAGGCCTGCATGTCGGCGATCGGCTTGCGCGCGACACCCGTATCCATTGCCGCCTTAGCGACATAGGGCGGAATCTCGGAAAGAAGTCGAGGATCGAACGGGGTAGGGATGATGTAGTCCGGCCCAAACTTGAGGCGCTTGCCGTGATAGGCGGCGGCCACCTCGTCCGGCACATCTTCCTTCGCCAGATCGGCCAGCGCGCGCGCCGCCGCGACCTTCATCTCCTCATTGATTGTGCGCGCGCGTACATCGAGTGCGCCGCGGAAGATATAGGGAAAGCCCAGGACGTTGTTGACCTGGTTCGGGTAGTCCGAGCGCCCAGTGGCGACGATCGCGTCCTTGCGCACTTCGTGTACGTCTTCCGGCGTGATCTCCGGATCGGGATTGGCCATGGCGAAGATGATGGGCTTCTTCGCCATCGACTTGACCATCTCCTTAGTCATCGCGCCGGCTACCGACAGCCCCATGAAGACGTCAGCGCCTTTTAGCGCGTCGGCCAAGGTGCGCGCTTTGGTGTCGACCGCGTGCACGGACTTGAACTGGTCCATGCCTTTTTCGCGACCGCGATAGATAACGCCTTCGCGGTCGCAAGCGATGACGTTCTCATGCGGCACACCGAGTTGTTTGATCAGCGCGATGCACGAAAGCCCCGCCGCGCCCGCGCCATTGACCACAACTTGGATGTCGGAGAGCCGCCGTCCCGTGAGTTCACACGCGTTCAGCAACCCAGCAGCAGCGATGACAGCGGTGCCGTGCTGATCGTCGTGGAAAACGGGAATGTCGAGTTCGTCGCGAAGCCGACTCTCAATGACGAAGCACTCTGGGCTCTTGATATCCTCAAGATTGATACCGCCCCATGTCGGCCCGATATTGCGGACCGTGTTGATGAACTCTTCCGCGTCGGTCGTCGTCACTTCGATGTCGATTGAATCGATGTCGGCAAAGCGTTTGAAGAGGACACTCTTGCCCTCCATCACCGGTTTCGACGCCATCGCGCCGAGATTGCCTAACCCGAGTATTGCCGTGCCGTTGGAAATCACGGCCACCATGTTGCCCTTCGACGTGTAGTCGTAAGCCTTATCGGGATCCTCGGCGATCGCCTTCACCGGCACCGCGACACCGGGCGAATAAGCCAGCGACAGGTCTCGCTGCGTCGTCATCGGCTTGGTGGGTGTGATCGAAATCTTGCCGGGCGTCGGCGCGCGGTGGAACTCCAGCGCTTCGGCGTCGGTGAAGCTCATCTTCGATGTGTCGGGCATGCACGGCTCAGTGGAAACGAGGCCGCACCCTAGCCGGGAGCCCCTGTGCGTCAATGGAAGTCCGGCGCGCAAATCGCTAAAGCTGAGCCGTGGCCGATTCCTCGCATACGCCGCCGGTGAAGGCGACGCCGTTCATGGCGCAATATCTCGCCGCCAAGGCTGAGCATCCGGAAGCGCTCGTCTTCTTCCGGATGGGCGACTTCTATGAATTGTTTTTCGAGGATGCGGAGAAGGCGTCGGTCGCCGTCGGCATCACGCTGACGAAGCGCGGCCAGCACGGCGGCGAACCGATCCCGATGGCCGGCGTGCCGTGGCACCAAGCCGAAGGCTATCTCGCGAAACTTATCCGCGCTGGGTTCAAGGTCGCTGTGTGCGAGCAGCTGGAAGATCCGGCCGAGGCGAAGAAGCGCGGCGGCAAGTCGATCGTGGCTCGCGGCGTTGTGCGGGTGGTCACGCCGGGCACGCTGACGGAGGAGGGGCTGCTCGACGCGCGCGCCGCCAATCGCTTGGCGGCGGTGGCGTTCGTTGGCGATGCTGCGGCGATTGCTTGGGCCGATGTTTCGACCGGCGCGTTTGAAACGCGTGCAGCCGCTGCGGGCGACGTTGAAGCGGAAATCGCCGCGCTTGCGCCGGCGGAAGTGCTGATCGCGGATGCCGATGCAACGCGGGTAGCGGAAGCCGCACGAATTGTTGGCGCGACGGTTACGCAGCGCCCTGCGGTAAAGGCGGACGCGAAGGCGGCGACGCGGCGGCTGAAAGCGACGTTTGAAGTCGCGGCACTCGATGCATTTGGCGAATTCAGCGCCGCCGAATTGAGCGCGATGGGCCTGCTGCTCGATTACATCGAGCTCACCCAGGCCGGCGCCGCGCCGAGGCTCACGCCGCCACGCCGGAGCGCTGAACGTGCGTTCATGGCGATCGACGCGGCCACGCGAGTTGCTCTGGAAATCGAGCGTTCTGTCCGCGGTGGCCGCGAGGGCTCGCTACTTGCCTGCATCGATCGCACCGTCACCGCGCCCGGGGGGCGGATGCTCGCGGAGCGCATTGGCCGCCCGTTGACGGATGTCGCCGCCATCGCGGCGCGGCTCGATGCAGTTCAGTTCTTCTTGGATCACCCCGAGCGCCGCGCAGGCGTTCGCGAGGAGTTGCGCGCCGCCGGTGATTTGGCGCGCGCGCTAACCCGGTTGGCGCTGGGGCGGGGTGGTCCGCGCGATTTGGCGCAAGTGCGCGACGGCCTGGCGGCTGGCGATCGCGCGGCCGCCCGTTGTGCGGACTTGGATCGCACGTTGCCCGCCGAGATCCAGCGAGCTTGTGCGGCGCTCTCGCTCGCGTTGCACACCGAAAGCGCCGCCTTAGCGCAAACGCTTGCTCACGCCTTATCTGCGGACCTACCGCTGCTCAGCCGCGACGGCGGCTTCGTCGCCGCGAACTTCGACGCCGCACTCGATGAAACGCGCGCGCTTCGCGACGACAGCCGTAAAGTCATCGCAGCGCTACAAGCGCGTTACGCCGAAGAAACTGGCATCGCCGGCATGAAGCTGAAGCACAACGGCGTGCTCGGCTATCATATCGACGTCACCACCAAACAAGCCGAAGCGTTGATGACGCCGCCGCTCAACGCGCGCTTCATTCACCGCCAGACCAATGCGGGTTCGGTTCGTTTCACCACGACCGAACTGGCCGAGCTGGACGCGAAGATAGCGCGCGCTGGTGAAGCCGCATTGGCGCGTGAGCTGATGCTGTTCAAGGAGTTCGCCGCGCGCGCGACTGGTTGCGAAAAAGACATCCGTGCCGCCGCCGAGGCGCTCGCCTGGCTCGATGTCGCCGCCGGCCTTGCGGAATGGGCCAACGAAACGCAGGCGACGCGACCCGAGATTGACGAAAGCGCGGCACTCCTGGCTGAGGGCGCGCGCCATCCCGTCGTGGAAGAGGGCGTGCGCCGCGACGGGCAGGGCTTCACGCCGAACGACGCGCGCCTGGACGCCGACGGCAAATCTGGCCCGCGCCTTCTCGTGGTTACGGGCCCGAACATGGCCGGCAAGAGCACGTACCTCCGTCAGATCGCGCTGTTGGCCGTGCTGGCGCAGGCCGGTTCATACGTCCCGGCGCGCAAACTCAGGCTCGGCATTGTCGATCGCGTCTTCGCCCGCGTCGGCGCATCTGATGACCTTGCGCGCGGGCGCTCGACATTTATGACCGAGATGGTTGAGACCGCGGCCATCCTGCACCAGGCCGGTGCGCGTGCGCTGGTGGTGCTTGATGAGATCGGCCGCGGCACGGCGACCTTCGACGGCCTCGCCATCGCCTGGGCAGTGGCCGAGCACCTGCACGAAGCCAACAAATGCCGCGCCGTGTTCGCCACGCACTATCACGAACTCACCCGCTTAGCGGATCGCCTCGAAGGCGGCGCCAACGCGCACCTTCGCGCGAAAGAATGGAAAGGCGACCTCGTCTTTCTGCACGAGGTCGCGCCGGGGAGTGCAGACCGCAGTTATGGGATACAAGTCGCGAAGCTCGCGGGCCTGCCAAAGTCAGCGGTGGAGCGCGCTCGCGCCGTGTTGGCGCGACTCGAGGCAAGCGGTGGGTCAGCGCGGTTTGAGATCGCCGAAGAGCTGCCGTTGTTCGCGCAGATGATGGAAGAGAACGCGCGCTCGGCGTTGGAGTCAGCGCTCGCCGACATCGACCCAGACGCGCTCACGCCGAAGCAGGCGCTGGAAGCGCTCTACAAACTCAAAGCTCTGAAGTCCGAGGACTAGCCCGAACTCAGTGTTGCGGGCGTTGCTCGTTTGGGTCGCTCAGCAGCGGGTCGCGGCTGTTGACGCTCTGGGTCGCTTCCCGGATCGCCTGACCTTGAACCAGCGTATCGCGCACCGGCGGCGTCAGGCCGACATAAGCCTGGAACATCATGAAGCCGCCGAGGAGGGCCCCGAGCACCAAGCCGGTCACGCCCCAGAGAGAGGCGGCGAACCAATAGGCGGACGCGCGTTCGCTTCTGATGCGCTGGTGGAACAACTTTTGATCCATGAGCGCTTCGAGGCGGCCACGGTCCGGATGGTCATGGATCTGATGATCCTCATCGACCGGGCTCAGTTTAATGGTGCGGCCGCCGCCTTTGCTGCGCATCTAGCATCTCCAAGGGACGCTATTCGCGCTCCCCGTAACCATCTTTGGCTCTGCTCGCGAACTGAGGCAAGTTTGGGGCTGTGGATTTACGAAGAAGTCATTTCATGCAGCACTGAGGTGACATTCCTTCCCCTGGATGACGAAATTGTCAGCGCCATGCCCGCCGCGCGCCTGAAGCCCGTTCGTATCGACGCCGCCATTGACGGCGGGGCGTTGCGTGCGCGCCTCACGGCGGCAGCCGAAGACGACGCGGACGGCGGGCGCGCCACGGCGAAGGTGTTGCTGAAGGAAGCGCTCGACGCCGGCCGCAAGCTGGCGCGTGAACGGCTTGAAGCCGGCGACAACGGCTTGGCAGTTGCGCGGCTCTTGAGTGCCGCGGCCGACGAAGTCGTCAGCGCGCTCTACGACTTCACCACCACACACATTTTCCGCGCCCGCAATCCGACACAAGGCGAGCGCTTCGCTGTTGTCGCGGTCGGCGGTTATGGGCGCGGAGAGCTGGCGCCGTTCTCCGATCTAGACCTCTTATTTCTGCGCGCCTACAAGCCGACGCCGTTCGCTGAGAGCGTGACGGAATACATGCTCTACATGCTTTGGGATTTGGGTCTCAAAGTCGGGCATGCGTCGCGCAATGTCGAAGAATGCCTGAAGCTCGCGCGCGGCGACCACACGATCGAAACAGCGATCCTGGAAGCAAGGCGCATTGCCGGCGATGAATCGCTAGCGGGCGAACTCATGGTGCGCTTCCGCCGTGAAGTGGCGCAGCGCAATCACACAGCTTTCATTGCCGCAAAACTCAATGAGCGCGATGAGCGCCACCTCCGCATCGGCGCGTCGCGCTACATGGTCGAGCCCAACATCAAGGAGGGGAAGGGTGGGCTCCGCGACCTGCACACGCTCTTCTGGCTGGCGCGACATCGCTATGGTTTCACACGCCCGCGAGACTATCTCGAAGCCGGTGTTTTTACGGAGGAGGAGCGGCTCGCCTTCCGGCGCGCGCTGGAGTTCTTCTGGACCGTCCGTTGCCACATGCATTTCATTGCCGGCCGCGCTGAAGAGCGGCTGACCTTCGATTTGCAGCCTGAAGTCGCGCGCCGCCTCGGCTATCGCTCGCGCCCAAACCAAAGCGCGACCGAACGTTTCATGCGCCGCTATTTTCTGATGGCGAAAGAAGTTGGCGTGCTGACGCGTGTGCTCTGCGCGCGGCTCGAGACCGATCACGCCAAGCGCGCGCCGCGCGGGCTGCAGCGCTTGATGCCCGCGGCGAAGAAGTCCGGTGCGCCGGTTGAGGAGGGGTTCGCTGTCGAAGGAGGACGGCTCAACGTCACCGATCCCTCGGTGCTTGGCGATCCGGTTAACGTTCTGCGTCTCTTCGAAATCGCCGACCGCCGCGACTTGGACATCCATCCGCAAGCGTTGGGCGAAGCGTCGCACCGTGTCCGTGGCTTTCCGCCGGCGTGGCGCAAGAGCGATGCTGGGCGCGAGATCTTCCTGGCGCTTTCCAGCACATTGGGATCCTAAGCTTAGAATTCCACGTGGACAAGTTGTCGCG
>JADMIO010826365.1_pt1 | contig 60528 bp, 47 predicted proteins | sample 8958161 | NCBI WGS metagenome assembly JADMIO01 (sample SAMN16585339, study PRJNA669376) | soil metagenome | isolation source: Crop rotation soil | place: USA: Cullars Rotation, Alabama | collected 2011
CCGCGACTTCAAGTCACGTGAATTCCAAGCTTCGGATCCCACTGTGCTGGAAAGCGAGCTCGGTCGCGGGGTGGCGAAGGACGAAACCTCCGCCCAGAAGTGGTATCGACTCGCGGCGGCTCAGCATTACGCGCGGGCCCAGTACAACCTGGCGCTCATGCTCGAGGAGGGCCGAGGGTCCGCCGCCGATCCCGCCGCGGCGATTGAATTTTATCGCGAGGCTGCCGCGCAAAATTTTGCGCCGGCGCAGAACAACCTGGGCATTCTGCTCGCCGAGGGCCGCGGAACACCGGCGAATCTTATCGAAGCCTACGCCTGGCTGGCGCTCGCGGTGGAAAACGGCGCGAAGCCCACGGGGCGCGACCTGGTCGCGCGTCAGCTCTCATCGAGTCAGCTCGGCGAGGCCAATGCGAGTTTCACCAAGCTTCGCACCCAGCTCGGATTGCGCGCCTCCGCGCCCGGCGCTGCGGTCGCGACGACACCAGCGGTCGGACGCGCTCCGGCGCCCGGATCCGTGCCGCTGATCGCGACGTCCGGATCGCCGGCTCCGGACATCAGCGCGTTGAGTGCGCGCGTGACTGCCGTCGAAGCGGAGTTGGAACGCGCGCGCGCGGAAAACAACCGGCTCAGCCAGTCCGCGCAAACGCTGACGCGAGAGAAATCGGCATTGGAACAACGACTCGCCACGGCCGAAGCGGCCGCACGCGGGGCGGCCAAGACCAGGCAACCCGCCCCTAAGGAAGCGGCGGCGCTCCGGGCCCAAGTCGAACAACTCACGCGGGAAAAAGCCGAGGCTCTGCGCCGCGCCGACGATCTGGCGAAGCAACTCGCCCTGGCGCCTGCGCCTGCCCCGGCTGCGCCAGGGGCTTCGGCGACGGCGGACACGCCGCTGCCGCTGCTTGCGGCCAACGATCCCCGCATCGCAAAATTGCTGGCCGATAACGAACAACTCAATGAGGACGTGAAGCGCTCCACGATCGAGCTGGCGCAACTTGGGCGCCAGCTGCGACTGGCGCAGGAAAAAACCAAAAGCGAACCGGCCGCGTCCGGAACCTCGGCGGCGGCGCCGGAGGGCGACAAACTCGCAGAGCTCACGCGGCAGGCCGAGGAGCTCCGGACCGCGAACGAGAAACTCACCATGGAAAATCGGCGGCTGGCCAGCGCCGCGCCGGATGCGGGCGACGCCGCGAAGGCGACGCAACAACTGGCGGCCGTACAAGCGGACCTGACACGCGTACGCGCGGAAAACCAGCAGTTGCAGGCGGCGTCGGGCGAGTTGCCGGAACTGCGCAAGTGGGCCGCGCAAGTCGAACAATCGCTCGCGGAGATGGGAAAACAGCGCGATGCGCTGGCGGCGGATAAAATGGCGCTGGAAAAACGTCTGGCAGAGACCAAGCCGAAGCCGGGGATTGATCCCGAGCACATGCAGCAGATGCGCGCCCAATTGGGCGAAGCGCTCGATGAGCTCACGGCGGCGCGCCGGGCCGGTGACGCGCTGAAAACTCAGCTGGAACAGGCCAAGCAGGCGCTGGCGGCGGCGGAAGCCGACAAGTCTCGTGCCGCGGCGGGAGCCGCCCAAGCCGAGTCAGCGCAGGTCGCGGATTTGCGGCGGGCGTTGGGGGTGATGCAGGAAAGCGACGCGACGAATCGTGATGCGCTCGCCAAAGTTCAAGCCCAACTGGATCAAGCCACCCGCGGCGCAGCCGAGAATTCGCGCGCGGTGGGCGAACTCGCGGCAGTGAGACGGGAGCTCGCGGACACGCAGTCGCGGCTCGCCGTGGCGGAAAAGGCGCCGGTCGCGGAGCGCGCCACGGTGGACAAACTCACGTCGCAGCTGGAGGCGGCGAGCAAAACGATCGCGGAGTTGAGCGGCAGGAACGACAGCCTGCAGAAAGATCTCGAAGTCGCGAAACAGAGCGCCGCCGCCGCGCTGGCGGCCCAGGCCGCGGCGGCGAAAGCCGCGCCCAGTGACGCGATGCGGTTGGAAATGGCCACTCTCCAGAACCAGGTGCGCTCGCTCGAGTCCCAGCTGGACGAGGACCGCAGGAATTCGGCGCGCGAGATCTCCACGCTGGCGACTCAGCTGCAAACCGCGCGCGAGACGAATCGTTCGCTGACCGAGGCGAATCGCTCGCTGGTGCAGGCGAGGGGAGCGGAGGACTCGGTGGCAAAAGCCGAGGTGGATCAGCTCAACGGCCGGTTGAAGGCGGCGCAGACGGAACTCGAGAAGACGCGCACGGAACAATCACGGCTCACGGCCGAACTCGAGACGCGCAATCGCGAGTATGCGGTCCTGCAGGCGAAAAACGCCGAGGTGGCCCGAGCGGTTGAGCAGCACGGCACGAATGTGGCCGAGCTGACGGGTCTGAACGAAAAGCTGTCGTCGGAGAAAGCGGCGTTGGAAAAACAACTGGCGCAAACCCGGCAAAATGCCGAGTCCGCCGGGGCAGAGCTGGCGGATTTGAAGACGCGGCTCGCGAGCGCGAGCAAGACGGCGCAGGACCAGCTGCGAAACCTCGGGGAGCTTGGGACCGCGAATGACAAGCTGAAGGCGGACATGGAGGACTTGACGACCCAAATGGCGACGTTGCGTGCCGAGAATGCCCGGCTGGCCAAAGCGGGAGAATCCGCCGGAACCGTTCGCAACGAGCTCGCGGAAATGAAAAGCCGCCTCGCGGAAGCGCAAAAGACGGCCGAGCAGCACGGCACGACCGTGGCGGAATTGACTGGTGCGAACGAGAAACTCGACAACGAGATCAAAGAGCTCCAAGGCCAGGTGGTTTCGTTGCGGACGGAAAACGCCCGCCTGGCGCAAGGCGACGCCGCGCGCCTCGAAGCCGAACACCGGGCGGCGAGCCTCAGCGCGGCTGCGACCCAACTGGCCACCACGCAGCGCGATCTGGCCAGCAGCCGCGCCGAAGTCGCACGGTTGAACGACAGCGTGCAGACGCTCGAGCGCGATCGCGCGGCGCGAATCAATCAACTCCAGCAGGAGAACGCGGCGATTACCGCGCGGCTGCGCCAGGCGCAAGGCACGCTCGACCAAATTGCTTCCGCCGCGCGGCTGATCAATGGTGGCGTGTCCGCGGGGCAGACGTTGCCCATCGCGGTGGGCCAACCCGCTCCAACGGCCTCAGCCCCGAGCAATGTAGCGCCCTCACCCGTCACTCCGGCGCCGCGAATTCATCTGGTCACGGAAGGCGACACGCTCACGCGCATCAGCGTTCGCTATTATGGCACCAGCAACCGCTGGCAGGAAATATACGAAGCGAATCGCGAGTTGCTCAAGGGGGAGAATGCGTTGCGCCCCGGCCAGCGATTGCGGATTCCGTAAGGGTAGCGAACATCAATTCTTGTCGCAGCGGTTTCGATCCCCGTGAAGGTGGAACCCGTTGTCCCAACGGGTTGGTTTGCGTCTTCAACGCTCAATCCCGATGCGGCGCATCGGGCTTCAGCGCCACGACAGAATTCGAGCCGAACCAGACCGCGTTATGCCGCAACGGGCTTGCGCAGCACGGTGCCCGCCGGCTTGGCGGCCTCCGATGCGAGGTGGTTGAAGAAGGCGTCGCGGCGTTCGCGTGCCACGTGCACGTCTTTCGTGCCGAGCGAACGACGAATCCGTTCCTTGGTGAACGGGGTGGGATGCACGGTGTAGTGCAGAAACCACGTTCCGTGATTATTCCACAGGTGGTGGTTCGGGTTATCCGCGGTGACGCGGACGCCGGAGAGAGCGGTACGGGCGTTCATGATGCGTGATGTTTCTTGGTGGGAGCTATCGCGCCTCAGGGTCTGAAAACAAAAAACCGATCTGGGCATCAGATCGGTTTCGTCTTCGGGAGCGTTCTTGGTTCGAGTCTCGGGTGAGTCTCGCACATCCGGATCCCGGTTTGACGGGACCCGATCCACCGTGGCCGCTCCCGGCCCGGTTGGCGGAGCCAGCTTTTTAGGGCTGACTCGTTCCTGATGCGACGGTCACCGTGGCCATCCGACGTGGGCCGTCCAGACTTTTCTTTGTCATAGTGCCGCAACGCGGCCGCGGGCCCCGCTCCGCTGCAATTCGGATCGGCTCACTCCCTCGCGTGATCTTTGGCGTAGTGTTCCGCGAGCAGATCGTGTCCGAAATCGCCTTTGAAGTCGCGGAACGTCGAATGGATGTGGTTGCCGTTGCCCTGCGAGTTATCGAATTCGATCAGGAAAGTTGGTCCCTGGATTCGGTAATAAGTCTGCTTGGTGCGGTCCAACCCTCCGGCCCACGCAAAACTAATCTTGTCCAGTCCGGCCGCACTGATTTTGCCAAACAACTCGTCGGCCAGCTCCGGTCGGGCGCGGTTGAGATACACTTTGACGAGCGCCATGAGCTTTTCCTTTTGCGCGGGTTTCAGTTTGGCGGCCGGGATTCCTTCGGGCTTGAGCGGATCCACGCGCTTCTTGTTCGTCGTGACAATTTCCTTGAGCGCATCAGGGGCGAAAATCGCGATCTTCCGCTGCGACTCGTCGAGCGAATTGATCAACTCGAGTCCGAGATCCTCCTCGCGCGCGAGGACGCGTTCACCCTTGCGCGGACCCTGGCGAACTTCCGCCGGATTGCTGCCCATGAACGACGGCGCAAAAAACACGTGCTGGCCGTCGATGACCGTGAAATTCAACGAAAGGTGATGGCCTTCGAAGCGCCAGCCCCAGGATTTGGTCGTGCTGGGCTCGCCGAAGATCGTGACGAAGTAATTGGTCGGATCGCGCCGGCCAGGGGGCTTGTCGTTTTCCAGTTCCTTCAACACGAATTCGAGTTGCATGATCGCCTGGGCCTTGGCCACGCCCGTGTGACTCAGCCCGGTGCGGAGCAGGGCGATTCCCAGCGCCTGCTGCATCGTGGAGGTCTTATTGAACGGAAGGCCATTCCGCGCGATTGGCACAAAATTCCAGTTTTCCCGCTCTGCATCCGTCAGGGGATAAGTCGCGAGCTTTTTCTGGTCCGCATTCAGGGTACCGAGGAATTTTTCGGCGGCGGCGACCATGTCGCTCGCGACTTCGTGGGCTCGCGCGATCGGCCCGGCGACACCGAGCGTCAAGGCGAGAAGGACATAGGGGGTAGTGCGCACGTTTGCGTTAAGTCGGAAACCGCCGCGCGGTGCAATAGTGCAGACAGGCGACGCGCGGACATATTTCGATCGCGGTTTTCCGACCGGACATTGGATCAAGATAATATTCGAATGCGCGTTTTTGGCGCTGGACCAACACGGAATTTCGCGTCAGCACTGCGCACAGCACGAATGTTTTCCGGCCCGAACCCCCTTCGAGTGTCCAATTCGTTGGCGGCCGAAATCAAATTTGCCAGGGGTGGCTAGGCCACGCCCTGTTTATCCGGTCGCGGCGCAGTGAATAGGCAAAGCACTGCGCCGCGACCTTCTGTTTGAACCTGAGCGCGGCACGACTTCCGAAAAAGTTGCGCCGGGCGCCGGGGCGGGTTTCTTCAGGGTGATGGATTCCACCGCCGGTCTCGACCACGCCCTCGCCGATCTCAAGGGGGGGTCGCCTGCGCCCGTGCCGCGCCCCTTGCCCGAGGGCGTACGGGTGGGAAATGAGAATTTGGTGCTGCTGACGCCCGCGGCCGGAAAGAAAATCGTGGCGCTCATTGCGCGGGAGAGGCAAGGCGAACATCTGCGGATCGCCATCAGCGGGGGTGGGTGTAACGGATTGAGTTATAAGATGAAATTCGTTCCCGAGGCCAAGCGTGGCGATATTCTCGTCCAGACCGCTGGCGTTCGTGTTCTCGTCGACAGCAAGAGCGCCCTCTATCTCAAAGGGACCCACGTCGATTATTCCAACGCGTTGGTAGCTGGAGGGTTCAAGTTCTCGAATCCCAATGCGAAGGCGAGCTGTTCGTGTGGCGAAAGCTTCAGCATTTAAAGCCAGCCGGCAGCGATTTTCGATGGGAAACGGCGGGTTCCACGTCTCGTGGGCGGCTGAGCGGGTTTTCGCGGGTAGCGAGTGCTGCCGTCCCGACGGACCGGGCGTGGGTCTAAACCGCTTTACAGAAAAACCATCAGGTTTTTGTGCTGCAAAAACCGTAGCCAAATAACCCTTGCTCCCGCGGGCGGTCCGCGCGAGAAGCCACTCTCACCTAGCAACACCAGCCCCAGCATTATTTGATGGCCAACTCGTTCCCTTCCGCCGGCGGCGGCCGCCCCGGCTCTTATCAACGTCGCAATGTCGATCCGTTCGCGGCCATCCGCCGCAACCACCGCATCAAGACTCCGCAGGTCCGGTTGATCTCGCCCGAGGGCAAGCAGCTCGGAATTCTTGATACACCCAAGGCCATCAATCTCGCGCTCGAAAACGGTCTCGACCTCGTGGAAGTGGCGCCGAACGCGACCCCGCCGGTGTGCCGGATCATGGATTTCGGCAAGTACGTGTACGAGGAATCGAAGAAGACGTCGCACGCCAAGTCCACCGCGAGCAAAATCAAGGAGATCGAATTCACGGCGCGAATCGAGCAGCACGACTACGAGACGAAACTGCGCCACGCCGAGGAATTCCTCGATCATGGCAACAAGGTGAAAATGCGGCTCAAGTTTCGCGGTCGCGAAATGGCGCACACCGATATCGGTTTCAATTTGATGAAACGTGCCGTGGTCGACCTGGCCGGGATGGGTCACCCCGATTCCGAGCCGAAACTCATTGGCCGGAACATCCACGTGATGCTTACGCCGCTGCCGGTGAACAAGCGGAAGCCGAAATTTCACGAGCCCGACGAGCACCGCGCGGAGCACGATCCGTCAGCGCATGCCAATGATGAGGACGAGGGCGAGGATGGCTCGAGTTCAGGCTCGAATCCGTCCCCGGCCGGTTCGTAGAGTTGCCGCCGCCATGTCTCGGGCGGCGACACGCTTCATCGGAGCGGCGATCCTGCTGATCGCCGCGTCACGCATTTCCGCGGCGGATACGCCGGCGCGGGCCAGGCCGTCGCGGCCCGCGGGCAGACCGTTCGTGGCCAGTGCGGCTACCACCGTTCGGTTGCCGGCGAAAAAGTTCTCCGGCGTGGACTACGTCAGCCTGAGCGATGCGGCGGCGCAACTGGGGCTGAAAGTGGCGTGGCTGCAGCGTGGCCGCAAGGTGGTGCTGACCGGTCCGTCCACTCGGGCTGAGCTGGAGAACGACAACCGCGAGATCACGGTGAACAACCTCCGGGTTTTTCTGGGCGATCCGGTGCTCGATGCCCGCGGCGAACTTTACGTCAGCCGCATCGATTTCGAACGTTGCTTGCTGCCATTGCTGCGGCCGGGTCAGGGTGCCCCCGCGCTGTCGCCGCCCAAGACAATCGTGCTCGATCCAGGCCACGGCGGCCGGGACAACGGCACGAGCGCGAAAGAGAAAACCTACACGCTCGATGTCGCGCGGCGCGCGAAAAAACTTCTGGAAGCGGCGGGTTATCGGGTGGTGCTGACGCGCGAGACCGATGTGTTTCTCGATTTGCCGCAGCGGGGCGCGATCGCGAATGCGCAGCATGCCGATCTTTTTGCCAGCATCCATTTCAACGCGCTGCCGAATGACACGAAGACCTCGGGGATCGAGATCTTCACCTTTGCGCCGCAGTTCCAGCGCTCGACCAATTCGTGGAGCGTGCGGGCGGTGGATGATTCGGAAAAGGAAGCGACGCCCGTGAACCGTTTTGATCATTGGAGCGTGGTGTTCGCGCAGGCCCTGCAGCGTCGATTTGTCACCGAGCTCAACAATTTCGATCGCGGCAAGAAATTGGCCCACTGGGGCGTGCTGCGGGGGCTGAATTGCCCAGGAGTCCTGATCGAGTGCGGGTTCCTGACGAGCGAGGCCGAGGCCCGCAAGATCGCGACGTCGGCCTATCGGCAGAAGCTCGCCGCGGCGCTCGCGGCCGGCGTTCGGGATTACGCGACCACGGTGGATGGCTTGCGGACCAAGACCGCAGTCGCGGCGGCGGCTTCGCCGGGAAAGCTCGCGGCCGCTCAATAGGTTTATGCTTCTGCGCCGTTACATATTTTCTGCCGTAGTTGGGGCCGGCTTGCTGGCACCGGCGCGCGGTTTGCTCGCCTGGGGTTACGACGGACACCGGATCGTCAATCAAGTTGCCCTGGCCGCCCTGCCGAAAGATTTCCCGGCCTTCGTGCGCGAGCCGGCCAACGCCGAGCGCATCGGATTTCTGGCCGGCGAGCCGGATCGCTGGCGCAACACGACGGATCTGCCGCTCAAGCATCGCGAGCCGGACCATCAGATTGATTTGGAGGATTTGACGGCGGCGGGATTGTCGCCGGCCAGCCTGACCGAATTTCGCCAGGTCTTCGCGGCGCAGATGGCAGCGGCGCGCGCCGCTCATCCCGAAAAATTCGCTCCCGCAGATCCAATCAAGAACAAGGATCACACCGCCGAACAGACGGGATTCATCCCGTGGACGATCACGGAGTACTACGGCCGGCTGCGTTCGGCGTTCACCTATTTGCGGACCTTCGAGGAACTCGGCACGCCGGCGGAGATCGCCAACGCGCAGGCGAACATTGTCTATCTGATGGGAATTCTCGGTCATTTCGTCGGCGACGGCGCGCAGCCTTTGCACACGACCATCCACTATAACGGCTGGGCGGGCGAAAACCCGCGGGCGTTCACGACGTGGAAGGGATTTCACTCCCATATCGACGCCGGCTTCATCGAGAAAACCGGCATCACGTTCCAAGGGTTGAACTCACGGATCAAGCCCGCGACGGCGCTCTCGCTGCCGCCACAGCCCGATGGCCGCGACGCGATGTTCGTGACGGTGATGAATTACCTGCTGGCGACGCACGAACGGCTCGAGCCGCTCTACGAGCTCGACAAGGCGAACAAATTTCGCGCCGAAGAGCCCCCCGGTAGTCTGGAAGGACGGGCCTTCATCGAAGGCCAGCTTTTGTCTGGAGGGCAAATGCTCGCCGCCATCTGGATGACGGCCTGGCAGAATGCCCAACCGGATACGTACCTCCGCACCCAACTGCTGAAACGCCAGACGGGCGCGCTGAACCCGTCAAAATAGGGCCGTTTCACCGCTCGCAAGAAGGCGGGCCGCCGAGGTGGGTATCCAGCAGGGATCCTTGATGCCGGGAAGACGAATCTCGAACCATTCGTTCGCGGTCGTGACGATGCGGAACTCCGCGCCCGCGTGGAGAGCGGATTCGAAGGCGGGTTCGTAAATGGCCGCCGGTCCCTTGCGCGCGACAATCTCACCCGCGATCACCACCCCCTCCCGTTTGAGGTCGAGTCCCAGCGCGCCGATCGAGAGCAGTGTGCCGATCACTGCCAATCCGACGAGCAAGGCGATCGTAATCCGGCGCAATCTGGCTGAAGGCCGAAACGCGGCGACGGTGACCGCGGCCCAGAACAGAGCCCACGCCATAAAGAACGACAGCTCCGTGCGCGCCGGATCGGGCGCGAACCGCCACGACGAAAACCACCTCGAAGTCCCGCGCAGCGCGGAACTCGCGGGGGCGTCCGGTTGCTGCGTGCGAACATAGCCAAGCGCCGCGTGAATGCGTTCGTCGGCGGGAAGGTAGTGCGCGGCCATCCGAAGATGATAAACCGCCGCGCCAAGATCGCCGGCGAAGAACCGGGCAGCACCCGAGTTATAATGCAGCTTCCCCCGCTCGAGTCCCTGGGCCGCACCGCGCAACACGTATTCATAGCTGGCGGCGGCTTTTTTGAAGGCATCTTTGGCTGCGTCGGGATCCTCGAATCGCTGGTTGATCCCGGTACGAAACAGCGCGTCGGCTTCCGTCAACGCCGCACTCGCGGGCGCACTGCGCAGCAACGGGCCCGCGATGCAAAATAGCGCAAGTACCGTCGTGCTGCGCAGGACCTGACCGAAAGGGAACCGGCCCGATGTTTCGTTGAACGAGGATTCGATTGAGCCGACCGCCGCCGGCACGCGCTCGCCGTTGGCCGCCGGAAGCGAACCACCGGTGCCGACGGAAAAATCGCACCGGTCACGTTCGCCGAGGAAATCGCGGAGGATCGCGATCACTTCGGGACGGACGCCGCGTTCGCGCAAGGCCGGTTCAATCGTCCCGAAGGTAACCACGCCAATTCCAAGCCGGTCGCTCAGGTACTGCCGGAGCGCATGATCGAGGACTGAAGGATCGTTCGTGCGCCGCGTGGCGCGTTTGAAATCTGAATACGCCCACCATGCTCGGGCCAGCTTGGGGTCGCGGCGGCGCCATCGCCGGCGCCGGGTGGCCCGGAGGATCAGCGCAAAGTTCAGGGGCGGCAAAACGAGCGCCACCCACCAGGCGCCTGGGGTTTGGATCCAGCTTTTGGGCGGATGCTGCGACAATTCCGCCACGGCGAAATTCGGCCCCATGGCCAGCGGGCGCGGGACGAGGAGATTTTGCAGGCGGCTGCCATCACTGAGCACGGCATCGAATCCATTGGCGACCGAGTGCGGTAACACGGCAATGGGCATCGCCGGGGTGGTCGCGACGCCGTATGTGGCCGTTGCGGGATCGAAATACGAAATCGCGATCGCCGGAACCTTGTCCACCCCCGTTGAGACGGGGCGAAACGACTGGCGAAACGTCTTCTCCAGCCCGTGGTTCGTTTCCTGCAGCGTCGGCACCGCGCGTTCCGCCGGAATCCGAAACCGGCCGCGAAAGCCCGGCAATTCACGAAAGGCCGGCAAATCGAGCACTTCGACATAGGGGTGGCCGCCGGCCCTGAGCGTCATTGTCAGCGGTTCGCCTTCCCGCACGGTGGCCGGCTCGATTCCGGCCTGGAGCGCGAAGGCCCCGACGATCCCGGAAAAACCTGCCGGCTTGCCCGCCGCCGGCAGCGGCAGCACCTCGAGTCGGATCGGATCGCTGCGCACGTACAACCGCTCCGCGCTGGCTTTGTCTGCATCGGCAAAAAACTGGTTGTCGTATTGCGGAGCGTAGGCGAAACCCATCCGGGAATCCGTCGCGTTGCGGAGCACGGAACAGAGCAGTGCGGCAGGCGGGATTTTGAATGTGCCCGCCTTTTGGGGCACGATGATTTTACGCATTCGGATTGTCCGGCCGAACGCGCCGCCGATCACGCGCGTATTGCCGACGGGCATGCCGATCGGCGCGCCAAAATCCTTTGGCACGGAGAAAAAATCCCGGTGCTTGAAATCCTGGTTGTCCAGAATCGGCACCCTCAGATCGACCGCGTAGATTCCGCCAATCCGGCCGGCAAACGTCCATCCGATCTCTAGGGTGACGGGCTGACCCACATAACACTTTTGCTCCGAAAGGGTCGCGGTCAGCGACATGTCGGAGGCAGGTTCCGGTTCTTCGACCGTGATCGATGCGGGCACTGTGACCTGGCGACCAACGGGTCCCATCACCGTCAGAGGCGGCAGCCGCAGTGCGCCGGGTTTTTTCGGCAGCAGATTCAAACGCAAAACCATGCCATTGGTACCAGTCGAATCCGGGAGGGGGCCGGAATCGAAAAGGACCGCCTCGAAATCACGGATGGGACCAAGATCGATCGCGGGTCGTGAAATTGCACCAGGGACGACAATCGTGGCGGTCACCGTGGTGCCGACGTAGTAGGGTCCCGCCGACAAGACGACCGGCAGCGGAGCGCTGCGTGCGACGTCGTTGGCGCTCGGAATCGAGTGGGGTGCGATCGACGTGGCCGGCTGCGCCGCAGGCATGCGCCATCCGATGGTGGCCAGCAGGACAAGAGCTACTCCCGCGCCGCGGTAGAGATTCGAGCTTCGCCGTATCCATTCAATGGAAATGTGTTTTACCTTCGCAGACAAAAGCACGGAAAGGCGGAACCCGATGTCCTCATCGGTTTTTGTCTTGTACGCTCTCCAATCAGCCCGTTGGGGACAACGGGCTCCACCTTCAATCGCATCGATACGGCGTCGCATGTCGGTGCTGCTACCAGTTTTTTTCGACCGGTTTCATCTTGGGATCGGTCGGCGCGGAACGCTGCTGATTGTTTTCCAGCTCTCGCCGCAGGATATCCTGGGGCGAAACATTGGGCGGCGGAATGTTCTGGTTCAATAGATCGGCCAGCGACGTATCCGAACGTTGCGAGGCCGCATCACCAGGTTTCGTGGGATCCGCGTTTGGATCATCGTTGTCAGGATCGTCGGGATCGTTTCCGTCCTCCGCGGACTGCGGATCGCCTTTTTTCTTCGAATCCGGCGGCTGATTCTCCTTCGCATCCGCCGACTGCTGGGCCTTCTCCTGGGCGGTGACCGCCTCCCGCCAGCGAGCCCGGGCGATTTCAAGATTGCGTGCGGCTGCCGGGAATTTGGGAATTCGCTGCAGAGCCGTTTCGTAAAGCTGGATGCTTTGCTCCAACATGGAGGTGGTGTCCGCATCCGGCATGTCATCATCGTCATCGGACATGCTGCCATCATTGACCGCGGCGTCGCTGGCATCCTTCGCGGCTTGGCGGAGCCGTTCAACTGCCTGATCGACTTGCTCGGCCGCGCTCAGCCAGCATGTCGCGGCGTTATACAGATAACTCGCTTCCGCCACCGGATCGCGCGCGTTCCTTGCTTCGGCAATGAATTCCGCCGCCGCGTTTTGAAAATCGATCTCGGCGGAGGGAACTGCGGGTTGAACCGGCGGAATCGCCCCCATTGATGGCGTGACGCTCCAGGCGATTGCAACCACGGCTGCGCTTCGTCGCGCTCGCGAAAAAATTGTTCGCCCGCGGGGAATTCCCTGGGGATGCGGCGCCATCGCCGCGTCTTCCTCGTCAACTGCGGCGGTGCCACCGCGGTTCCCTGAATTGATTTGTGCCGGTTCGCGGTTGCGGTGGAACGGTCGTTCCAGCGCCAGCAGGATGAGCAACGCGGCGCCCAGGAACCACGGGAATTCCTTGAGGTGGACCCCTCTGATTGGACAGTTGGGATGTGAAAGTTAGTTATGGTTTGGAGGTATAGGACAAGGAGGAAAGGGATGGAGGGGGTGTAGGGGAGCGCAGCTCCCCACCAGTCCGTGTATTGGAAAGATAAATATATCAGCGGGGGTGCAGGGGGCGGCAGCCCCCGCCCTGACCTGGGAGGGCAGCGGTGGCTCGCCGGAAAGATGTCCGATTACCTCTGGCCTTGGATTTCGGGGCGCGTGGTCATTGATTGACGGCGACGGGGAGCGTCGCGCGGTAGGTTTCGCCAGGCGTGGCGCCGTCGAAGGAGGAGTGCGGCCGGCGCTCGTTGTAAAAGCGGAAGAAGCGGTCCAGTTGCGCGTGCGCGTCGACCATCGACACGTAGCACCGCAGATAGATCTCTTCGTATTTCACGGTCCGCCAGAGTCGTTCCACGAAGACATTGTCCAGGCACCGGCCTTTGCCGTCCATCGACAGCTTCACGCCGTGGGCGAGCAGCAGGCCGGTAAACTCCGCCGAGGTAAACTGGCAGCCCTGGTCGGTGTTGAAGATCTCCGGCGTGCCGTGGGCTGCGAGCGCCCGCTGGACGGCGCGCACGCAGAAGCTCGCGTCGAGGGTGTTCGACAGCTCCCACGCGAGCACATAGCGGCTGTGCCAGTCGATGATCGCGCAGAGATACACGTAACCGCCCTGCACGGGCACATACGTGATGTCCATCGCCCAGACTTGGTTCGGTCGCGTCACCGCGAGGTGGCGCAACAGATACGGGTAAACGCGATGCCCCGGCTTCGCACGCGACAGGTTGGGTTTGCGGTAAATCGCCTCCAAGCCCATCTCCCGCATCAGCCGCTGGACGCGTTTGCGGTTTACGTCGTGGCCTTGCCGGCGCAGCCAGCGCGTCATCTGTCGGCTCCCAAAAAACGGATACGCCAGATAGGTCTCGTCGATGACGCGCATCAAAGCCAGGTTCGCGCCCGCCGCTGGTTGCGGCCGGTGATAATAGCTCGACCGCGGCAGGCCGAGGAGCGCGCACTGCCGTGCGACCGACAGCGCGGGATGAGCCAATTCAATCATGCGGCGACGCGCTTCAACGCTCGAGTTCGCCAGCTTTTTTTTTTGAGCCAGTCCAGTTCCATCTCCAGCCGGCCAATCTTGCGATACAGCTCGTCTTCTCGCGCCTTGGCGTCGAGCGCCGCAGCATCCGGCTTGCGCGCAAACACCTCGGGCAACCGCTCCGCCAACTCCTTCTTCCACTGGCTCACCTGTACCGGGTGAATCTCGTGCTTCGCCGCGATGGCGTGCACCGGCTCGACGCCCTTCAAGGCTTCGAGCGCGACTTTGGCTTTCAACTCGGGATTATGCTGACGACGTTTCTTGGACATGCGGATCGTTCGGGTTTCAGTTTGGACTTAACGATCCCTCCTGTCCAATTTTTGGGGTCCACCTCACCTCCTCACGTCGATCGGTCGGATTGCGGACCTGCCGCGTCGCCCCCAGATGCTCGGTGAAACGGCGGTAGATGTCCGGCAGATCGATTGCCCGCGTGCCGGCATTGAGATAGAGCCCCATCCTGGCACCGCGGGCGATTTCCTCCAGCTCGCGCGCCTCCTGTCGCGTCCAGACTTCACGACCGTGATACACGACAAAACCATCGCCTTCCGGAATGCGCGCGCCTTCGGTATCGGAGCCCAACCCAATCACCAGCAGGGCTGTATCTTTCTGATTGAGCTCTTCGACCGCCTTCCGGATGTCGCTCTCCTGATCGCCTCCGTCCGTGAACAGGATTACATCCTGAAAACCGCGACGATCGGTTCCACCGAGAAGTTTGTCCGCGGTTTTTCGCAACGCATCCCCGGTTCGCGTTCCACCGAAAGCCACCGCGGTGGGCGTCGCTTCCTCGAGCGCCTTATTGAAGAACGCCAGGTCGGTTGTCAGCGGACACACAATCAAGGCGGAACCGGCGTAGATCACCAGCGCGACGCGATCACCGGGACGGATGCGTTCGACGAAATCGGCGATGGCCAGCCGTGCGCTGCTCAGTCGATCCGGCGCGCGATCGCGCGCCAGCATGCTGCGTGACACGTCGAGCACAAAGACGACGTCGCGACCACCGCTGATCAACGGCTCGGTCCGCGGTCGCCATCCCGGACGGGCGAGGGCGATGACGATCAGCCCCAGCGCGGCGACGTGGAGCCAATGCCGCGCCAGGCGGGTCCGCGCGGCCGCCGGATCGGAGGCGGCGGTCAGTCGGCGCAAGGCTTCCGCCCTCGAGCGGCCGGCCAGCACGCCGGCCGCCCCGATCGCTGCGACGGCAAGAAACCACCCCAACATTCCCGGAGTTTGCAACGTAATGCCAGTCATGGGACGGTGCGCAGGACGAAAAACGAGAGCAGGCGTTCCGCTCCCAGCAGCAGGAGCGCAGGGAGCGCGAACCAGGCAAACAGCTCCTTCTGATCGATATAACGCACGGTGGAGATGCGGCTTTTTTCCAGGGCGTCGATCTCCCGGTAAACGCTGCCGAGTGAATCGAAATCATACACGTGGCGGAAAACGCCCCCGGTCATCTGTGCCATGCGAAACAGCGTCTGTTCCGCGGGGGACGGCGGGGCGACCGCGGCGCCGGCGGGAGGACGAATCGCGAAAGAAGCTCCGAGCATGATGGAATAGATTCGAATTCCCCATTTTTTCGAGAGGGCGGCGGCCTGGAGCGGCAGATGTTCCCCGGCGTTGTTTTCGCCATCGGTCAGCAGCACGATGATCTTGCTCTTGATCGGCGGACGGTTCGGGTCGTTCTTCGCCTGCAATTCATCGTATGACTTCAACCGCGCCGCCGCCAGGGTGGTCGCGTCTCCGTAGGCCGTGCCATCTTCGTTGGGCCGCGTGCCTTCATGAACATCGTCGATGATCGCGCCGAGTGCCGAATGATTGAGCGTCATCGGACAAACGGTGTCTGCATAGCGCGCAAACGTCACCAGCCCGACCAGGTCCCGGGGGCGGCCGCGCAGGGTGGTGCCGTCCCCCAACACAAAATCGCGCATCACTTTTTTCGCGGCTTCGAGCCGCGTCGAGGTTTCGCCTTTCATTTCGATCTTGGCGTCCATGCTCGATGAGACATCGAGCAGCAGCTGGATCGCGATGCCCTCTTCCTCCTCCCGGATCAGCTCCACGTTTACCTGCGGACGACTGAGCGCGCCAACGACCGCCGCGAGCCCGAGGAGGTGGAGGAGCGGAGGCAACCACAGCCAGCGCTGACGCCATGAGCGTCCCGCGACGAGCACCGCGTCGAGCGAGCCGAAGCGATGCATCGCGCGTCTCCGCCGGCGACGCCACACGCTCCAGACAACCGGGAACAGAAACAAGAGTGCCCACGGAGCGGCCAGGATCATTCGGCCTTTCTGCCGGCGGCGCGGCGATTTTCCCGCAGGTGTTCCTTGACGGATGTGGTGAAGGATTCGATGTCCCGGGAGCTGGGCGAACCGAAACGAATCCACTGATACGTTTCACCCAGCACGCCCGAGAGCGGATCGAGGCCCTGTGCCCGCAGGGATTCAATCGCGCGTTCAAGACCGACCACATCGGTCGCGGGCAGCGACTCGATGCTCGTCAACGCGCCGGTGAAAGGATCCGGTGCCGCAGCGGTATTCAGGACGGCACGCTGACGGCGGTAGCGGATCCACCAGACCGCGAAGATGACCGTCACTGCGAGGCCCGCCGCGCAGGTACCGATTCTCCAGCCAGCGCCACGTCGCGGCGAGTCAATCGCCAACAGTCCGGCCGGTTTGGCCAGCGCCGGATCGCCGCTGACGACGGATGCCACTTCGATGGGCACCGATTTTGTCGCGAGTTTGGCCGCGACGCTGGGCGAGCGGTAGGCAACGGCGAACGGAGGCACCTCGTATTTGCCGGCCAAAAAAGGCCGATAGACGACGACGCGTCGATATTGCATCAATCCCGCACGTAATGCCACTGGCCCGACGGATGAGTCCGAAACGAGCTTGAGCTGACCGGCTGGTCTTGGCGCAGCGGGCGCATCGGATATCTCCACCGCGACAGAGGTGGGTGCGAGGACTTCGAGCTCCGCGGTGATCGTATCCGCGGCGGTTGCCTTCAAGGGTTCGACGCGGAGTCGAACTTCGACGTGGTCGGCCCTCAGATGTTGGATGGCGTCATCGCGGGTCGCGCCGATTGAGCACGCGGCTGCAAATACGATCGCAACGCTCGCTGCGATCCTGCGGAGCGACTGCGTGCCGGGTGGAGCGGCTTGACCGCAAGCCGCTGAATTCAAATCAGAGGAATGGCTTCCCGTTTCGGAATCGACGCGCAGCGCTTTCGCGACAAAGCGACTTGAGGTCAAGCCCCTCCACCTTTCAGCGGTAGGTCTCAGAGACGGTTTCGAGACCGTGCGCGAGCGCGCGGGCTTGCCACGGAGTGCGGAAAACATCACGGCCCGCCCCCTTTCGCTCGGAGCAAATCAAGAAACCCATGCAACGCGTCGACATAATCGTCGCCCGTGGTCACTTCGAGCAGATCGACTTCCGCGGCATCGAATGCCGCGCGGCGTGCAATCGTGCGTGACGCGACGGCCGCGGCGAAACGGCTCCGCACCCGGGCGTCGGTCGTATCGACGACCAATTTCTCACCGGTTTCGCCATCCTCCAGCCGCAGCATTCCCACCGCCGGGAGTTCGCGTTCCTGACGGTGTTCGATGCAAATGGCGTGCACCGCCTGGCGAAGCCGGGCCCGGCGCAGTGCCAGTTCGAAGTCCGGCGACTGGAAATCACTCAGGAGAAAAACGATTTCATGCTTGCGCGAATGGGCGTGAAACTCATCCAGGGCGGTCGCGATGTTGGTTCGTTGGCGGCTGGGGCGAAACGCGAACAAATGCTCCAGCAATCCCAGCACATGCCCGCTGCCGCGTCGCGGCGGTTCCACCTGTTCCAACCGGTCGGTGAAAAGCGCCAGACCCACTCGATCCTGGTTGGCCGCCGCCGAGAACCCCAGCAGCGCCGAAAGCTCGGCCGCCGCGTTCGCTTTTTCCCCGCGGTCGCCGCCAATCGCGAACGACGCGCTCGCATCCACCAGCAGCCAGAGCGTCAATTGCCGCTCCTCGATGTATTGTTTGATATAACCGCGGCCGGTTCGCGCCGTTACTTTCCAGTCGATCAAACGAACGTCGTCGCCCGGGGCGTATTCACGTACCTGATCAAACTCGAGTCCTGCGCCCTTGAATACACTGCGATATTCACCGGCCAGCAAACTCGCCACCGGTCGATGGCAGGCGATTTGGAGCTGCCGGGCGCGCGCTTCGATTTCATTCAGCATCGGGAATGGGCACCACATCCAGCAATATCCGGATGATCTCGTCGCTGGAATGGCCCGTCGCTTCCGCCCGATAGGTGAGAGCGATGCGGTGACGCAGCACATCGTAGGCGACCGCGCGGATGTCATCGGGCACCACGAACTCCCGCCCGCCCAGCAGCGCCATCCCGCGGCCGGTGCGGGCAAGGTAGATGGACGCACGCGGCGAGGCGCCATGCCGCAGCATTGGTTTCAGCGCGGCCTGGCCATATTTTTCCGGGCGCCGGGTCGCATCGACGAGATGCAGAATGTAGCGTTCGAGCCGCGGGCTCAGCGCGACCCGGTCGAGGCGTTGGCGCAGGGAGAAAATGTCCTCCACTCGTGCGACCGGCTGTGCCGCCGCCGGCGGCGCGGTCGCGGCCATGCGCCGCATGATTTCGTGCTCATCCCCGATCGTCGGATAATCGATGGTGATCTTGAACATGAAGCGATCCAGCTGGGCTTCGGGCAGCGGATACGTGCCTTCCTGTTCGATCGGATTCTGCGTGGCCAGGACGAGAAATGGTTCCGGCAGACGGTAGGTTTCATTCCCCAGCGTCACTTGCTTTTCCTGCATCGCCTCGAGCAGCGCGCTCTGCACTTTGGCGGGCGCGCGATTGATTTCATCCGCCAGAATGATGTGGCCGAAAATCGGTCCCTTGTGCGGGTGAAATTCGCCCGTTTTGGGATTGTAGATCAGGGTGCCGACCACATCGCCGGGGAGCAGGTCCGGCGTGAACTGGATCCGCTGGAACGAAGCGTGCAGGGTCTGGGCCAGCGTTCTGACCGTGAGGGTCTTCGCCAGGCCCGGCACCCCTTCGATAAGCACGTGGCCGTTGCACAGCAGGCTGAGGAGCAACCGGTCGACGAGCGGTTGCTGTCCGACCACCACGCGGGCCACCTCGGAGCGGATTGCCGCCAGAATCTCGGTCGCGGCAAACTCCGCTGGCGGAGGACGCGGACTGGTTCGAGCGTGATCATCGCGAGGCAGTTCCATGTCAGGATCCTTTCAGTTGATTGACCGCGGCGGCCGCGATGTGGCCGAGCCAAACCGCTGCCAGGCACAAGACCACGGAGCCCGCGGTATTTGCGCCGGCGCGAAACCATTCGCCATCGCGGGCAAGGTTGAGGGTTTGGAGGCTGAACGAAGAAAACGTCGTGTAGCCGCCGCAGATTCCCGTCATGAAAAACTGCCGGGTATTGGGACTCGCAAAAACGCGACCTTCCGATGTGGTGAAGGTCGCGAAAAATCCGATCGCGAAACTGCCGGTCACGTTGACGATCAGCGTGCCCCACGGAAAGCTGCTGCCCAGCTGGTTGGCGACGACGCCGGAAAGAAAAAAGCGCGCCACGCTGCCGAGGGCACCACCGCTAGCGACGAGAAAATAAAGCCACATGCTGACTTGCCGGTCGGGAAAATGCACTGGGGCAGGAGTCATCAGCCGCGCGGATCGCGGGCGGTTTTCCCTTGCGGGAGGGCGGAATCCATCGCCGGTTCCAGCAAAGCCCGGCCGCCGAATTTGGCAAGTCGCACGATTGCACGCTCGAAATGTCCGGCGTACCGCACAAGCTCGCGCGGCTTGAATCTGAATTCCGTGAGGGCGGGAAATTGTTGCAGTTCGGCGCGTGAGCGCCGGGCTCCGATGCGCCCATGGGACGAAACCGCGCGTGGTCCAACCGGCGCGCCACGGCAGCGCAGGCAGTCATTGACGTGAATGCCATGCGGTTGATCCTTGCCGCCGGGTTGCTGCTCGCCGCGCCCGTTGGCGCCATGATGCGCGCCGCAGATTCGCTGGCCGAGCGCGTCATCATTCTGGCCAACCGCGATGATCCTGATTCGGTGCGGATCGCCCGCCATTACGCGGAGGTGCGAAATGTGCCGGTGGCGAACATCATCGCGCTGAAAATGCCAGTGGCCGAGTTAATCACTTGGCGCGAGTTTGTCGTGACGATCTGGCAACCGCTGGTCGACCAGCTCGTGGCGGCGCACTGGATTGACGCGATACCGATGATGCTGACCGACGCGATTGGGCGGCAGAAGCTCGCGCCTTATCAGCACCGGATCGCCGCGATCGTGGTTTGCCGGGGAGTGCCGCTGAAAATCGCACATGATCCGGCCCTGTATATTGAGACCCTGCCGTTTACCTCGCGATCAGAATTTCGCACCAACGCCGGCGCGGTCGACTCGGAGCTCAGCCTGCTGGCGACGCCGAATTATCCGATCAACGCCTTCATTCCGAATCCGCTCTTTCAAAACGATCGGCCGACGGCGGGCGAGCTGAGCCAGGTGGTCAAGGTGGGGCGGCTGGACGGCCCGACTGCGGATCAAGCCATCGCATTGGTGGACCGCGCCATCGAGGCCGAGCGGACGGGCCTGATGGGTCGGGGTTACGTCGACATCGCGAACCGTGATAATATCGGCGATCCATGGCTCGAGTCGGCGGCGAAGCAGATCATTGACCTGGGATTCGACACGACCGTCGATCGCGAACCGGGTACGTTTCCAATCACCGCCCGGATCGACGCGCCGGCGCTGTATTTTGGCTGGTACACGGGCAACGTCGACGGGCCGTTCCTGCTGCCCGGCTTTCATTTTGCCCCCGGCGCAGTCGCCCTCCACATTCACAGTTATTCCGCCGCGAGCATGCGCTCACCCATGGCCGGTTGGGCGGCGCCGCTGGTTGCCCGGGGGGTGACGGCGACGGTGGGAAATGTCGAGGAGCCGTATCTCCAATTTACGCACGAACCGCATTTGTTTCTGCGGGCGCTGGCCCGCGGAGCGACGCTGGCGGAAGCGGCTTATTTCTCGCTGTCCGTGCTGAGCTGGCAGGGGATTCTCATTGGTGATCCGCTGTACCGGCCGTTTGCGGTTTCGCTGGATCAGCAATTGAGTGACCGAGCAAAGCTGCCGCCGCGCCTGGCGGGATATGCGGTGCTTCGACGGATGCACCAACTCGATGCATTGAATCGTTCGACCGAAGCTATCACCCTCGCCCTTTCCGCCCAGCGCGAGTTTCCGAGTCTCGCCGTCGGTGTCGCGCTGGCACGTCATTTTCACGACGCGGGTGAAACGGAAAAAGCCGGCAATGCGCTGGGGTTCGTCCCGTTGTTGCAGCAACTCGATTCGAACGAATGGGCGCTCGTGCGAGAGGCGGCACAATTATTGGAAACGTGCGGGCGGCCCGGTCGCGCCGTCGAAGTCTGGCGCACGCTGCTGGGAACCGCGACGCTGCCGAAGGAGGCGCGGATCGCCTGGCTGCCTGACGCTCGAAAGGCCGCGGCGGCGGCGAAGGAGGACGCAATGGCCAGCGCGCTTCAGCGCGAATGGGCGGAATTGACGGCGGAAGCGAAGCGGTGAGCAGACGTGGCACGGGCTATTCAGCCCGTGAATTCGCAACGTCGGTGTTAACGAACCACGCGGGCTGGAAAGCCCGTGCCACTTTGGTTGCGAGACCTGCGCGCTAAATCTTCTCCACAATCTTGTCAGCCAGCCCGTACTCGATCGCTTCCTTGGCGTTGAGGTAAAAATCGCGATCGGTGTCGCGGTTGATTCGCTCCATCGGCTGGCCCGATGCCTCAGCAAGAATATGATTCAATTCGAGACGGAGCTTTTCCATTTCCTTCGCTTGAATGTTGATATCGCTCGCCGGACCGATCATCCGGCCGGAAATGAGCGGCTGATGGATGAGCACGCGCGAGTGGGGATAGAGGAGGCGTTTTCCCTTGGAGGCGCCGCAGAGCAGGATGGAGCCCATCGATGCCGCCATGCCGGTCACCACCACCGTGATGGGCGAGGAAATGAGCTGCATCGTATCGTAAATCGCCATCCCCGCCGTAATCGAGCCACCGGGTGAATTGATGTAAAACGTGATGTCCTTTCCAGGTGCGGACACTTCGAGAAAAAGCAGTTTCTCCGTGATATCCTTCGCGGTCTCGTCGGTGACGGCGCCCCAGAGAAAGATGCGACGCTGATCCAGGAATTTCTTTTGAATCAGCAGACCCACGGGCGCGTTTTTCTTCGCGAGGAGCTCGTCCTGCTTTTCGTCGTCATCATCATCGTCATCATCAAGGCGCGGAAGCGGAGCCGACAGGCCAGGCTGGAGGTTGTCAAAATGCATGGGGCGCGAACGTTGAACGGGATGTTCGGATTGGCAAGTGCGGGTGCGCGTTGGCGCTGGCCGCCGGGAACCGCCATTCAACTGGGGCCAATCGGGCGGCCGAAATCATTGCGCTTTCTCGGTGCCGGCAGATTTGGCGGCGGCATGGTCATTCCAAACCGCCATCGTGTCCGGCGAGCCCTGCGCGCGGACGCCATTGTCATTGAGAATGTCCTCGGTGGCCGCGACCATTTCTTTTCGTGGAAAAACCGGCGTTTCCAGCCGGCGGCCGGCGAAATCGAAAGCGACGAACTCGTCTTTCATGTCCCGCAGGGTGGCGACCAGGTGCGCGAGATTGCGGATCTTCACGCCATTGACGCTTTCGAGCACGCGCGACTGGGCCGACGAGTATCCCTTGGAAAGCTTGTGGGGAAAAAATGGAGACGAGACCAACACCAGTTCCTCCCCGGGAAACGCCGGCCGGTCGGCCCGGCGCGACGAGAGCGGACTGGCCATGGCGGAGAGTTGCGCGGCCGCGCTGTTCAGACCCGCCAGGAAGTGCTGCGTCGCGATCGAAAACACCAGCGGACCGTAAACGAAATAGGGCGGATAGGTTCCTTCGAGGTCCGGAATCACCATCGGACGTCGCGGGCTGACGGGCAGCTCGATTTTCATTTCCTTGCCGGAACGAACCAGGGTGATGGGCGCGCGCCCATCATGCGCCGCCTTCTGCAGCATATATTGAAACCGCACGCGGATTTCGCCCACCTTCACCATGCCCTCGTTGTCCACGGGCGTTTCGCCAATATGGGTGATGATGTCCCACGGTTTCAACGGATAGCCCGGGTCGTCGGTATCGGCTTGCGTGACAATCATGCCGTCGACGCCGCGAGCGACCTTGAGGAAGGGGCGGAGCGCGGGATTTTCGAAGGTCTGCAAGGCGTCGAACATCGCCGGCTTGCCGTCGTACCGGCCATCAGCGATGTCCTGCAGGAACAGTTCGATCTCTTCGCACGGAATGATGTACCCGATATTGTCGCCGCCACCGAGCCGGCTGAACGCCACGCCAATCATTTTGTCATCCGCGACCGCGGGCCCGCCGCTGTTGCCCGGATTGATCGCGGCATCGATTTGGATGCGCAGACCGGAGGTCGGAAAATTATACAGCGTGAAATCGATTCGCGACACGATGCCCTTGGTGATGGAGAGGTTCGTGCCGCCGGTCGGGAAACCGTAAACCAGGACCGAGTCCTTGACCGCGGGCAGTTTCGTGGCTCGCGCCAGGGGCGCACGGGTGTCGAAGAACGACTCGTCGTCCAGCTTGAGGACGGCAAGGTCAATTCCCTGGGCAATCATCTCCACGGTCGCCGGGATTTTATCGCCGGATTGATTGGCCTGAACCTGGACCTGGCTTGCGTAGAGCACCACGTGGGCATTGGTCAGGATGCGTTTCCCCTCGATGATTACGCCCGTGCCCGTCGCTTCCCGCGGAGCCTGTTTGGTCCACGGCTTGTAGGGGTCCGGATACCGCGCCGTGGAGAAAATTTTCACGACGGAATTCTCGGCCGCGGCGGGCTTGGCCTCGACGGCGGGGGGCGGAAGGGGGGCGGACTCGGCACCGTAGAACGGCAACGGCAAGAACGCCGCCAGAACCCAAAGGCGAAACTCGGCGCCAGAACGCTGGAAGAGAAACATGACGTTGCTAGGCAATGCCGAGGGCGGAAGAACGCCAGAGTGAAGTGGCGCAGGGGCGCCGAACGCCGGCCGGAAATCCGGTGCTGGAGCCGGCGCCCTCCCGCACCTCTCCGATCCCCTCAATACGGCACCTTGTCCGGCTTCGTTTGCCACTCCTTGAAAGCCTTTTGCGCCTCATCGCGCAACAACACTTCCATCACGATCGCCCGGTCTGCCGGTGGCAGCGGGATTTGCCGATAGATGAAATCATCATCGAAGCCAATGACTGCGGCGTCGGCCCGGCTGTTCGCGTAATAAACCCGGGGGATGCGCGCCCAGTATGTGGCGGCGAGGCACATCGGACAGGGCTCGCAACTTGTGAACAGCTCGCAGTCGGCCAGCGAAAAGGTTTTCAGGACGCGGCACGCTTCACGGATCGCGGTGATCTCGGCATGAGCCGTCGGATCGTTGGTGGACGTCACGCGATTGTTGCCCCGCGCAATCACTTCGCCCCGACGCACGATCACGCAGCCGAACGGTCCGCCGCGGCCGCCGCGCATCCCGGCTTCCGCCTCCTTGATCGCTTCGCGCATGAATTTTTCCGGGCTCATTAATATGGCGTGATCGAGTCTTGGTCTCATCCGGGGCCGTGACAAACTCATAACCAGCCCAGCGACCGCGAGCCTCCCGCCCGGTGCGGGTATTATGGGCGGGACAATCAGAGGGATTGCTTCGCCGGTCCGCACCTCGCAATGAGAGAGTGATTATGAGTACTACCACTATCGGCGGCCTGGAGATTACCGGACCCATCGGCCGGCGCTACACAGAGATTCTCACGCCCGAGGCCTGCCGGTTTGTGGCGGGGATCGTGACAAAGTTTGCCGCGCGGCGCGAACAACTGCTTGCCCGTCGCGCGGAGCGCCAGCGGGAAATCGATGCCGGCCAGCTCCCCGATTTTCTGCCCGAAACAGCCCACATCCGGGGCGGCGATTGGCGCGTGCCGCCGCCGCCGGCGGATCTCGTCGATCGCCGCACCGAAATCACCGGACCGGTGGATCGGAAGATGGCGATCAATGCGCTCAATTCCGGCGCGCAGTGCTGGATGGCGGATTTCGAGGACGCGAATTCTCCGACCTGGGAAAACGTCATCGAAGGGCAGATTAACATGCGCGATGCGATCCGGCGCACGATTGCGTTCACCTCGGCGGAAGGCAAAAAGTACACGCTGAAGGAAAAGACCGCGACCATCATCGCGCGACCGCGTGGCTGGCACATGGAGGAAAAACACGTGCTGCTCGGCGGCAAACGAGTCCCGGCCTCCCTGTTTGATTGGGGTTTCTACTTTTTCCACAACGCCAAGGAACTGCTGGCCCGCGGCAGCGGCCCCTACTTTTACCTGCCGAAAATGGAGAGCCACCTCGAGGCCCGCCTCTGGAACGATGTTTTCATACACGCCCAGGAGGCGCTCGGGATTCCGCGCGGCAGCGTGCGCGTCACGGTGTTAATCGAGACGATCCTGGGCGCATTTGAATCCGAGGAAATCCTCTACGAACTGCGCGAACACGCATCCGGTCTGAACTGCGGGCGGTGGGATTACATTTTCAGCTTTGTGAAAAAGCTGCGCAACCGCCCCGAGTATCTGTTTCCGGACCGCACGCTGATTACCATGACGGTACCGTTCATGCGCGCGTACTGTCTCCATGTAATCAATGTCTGTCATCGCCACGGCGCGTATGCGATGGGCGGGATGGCGGCACAGATTCCGATCAAGAACAATCCCGAGGCCAACAACGCGGCGCTGGCCAAGGTCCGCGCCGACAAGGAACGCGAAGCGCGCGATGGCCACGATGGCACGTGGGTCGCGCATCCCGGCCTGGTGCAGACCGCGCTGGACGCGTTTGCCGGTCACATGACTGGACCGAACAGCCTGGAGCGTTTGCACGATGTCAAAGTGACGGCGGCGATGCTGCTCGAGCCGTTGCGCGGTCCCATCACGGAGAACGGCGTGCGATGGAATCTCCACGTGGGCGTGCGTTACCTCGAGGCCTGGCTGGGCGGCTCCGGTGCCGAACCGATCCACAATCTGATGGAGGATCTCGCCACCTCGGAGATTTCGCGCTCGCAGCTGTGGCAATGGCTTCGTTTCGGCGCCAAGCTCGACGACGGCCGGGCGATTACGGCGGAGTTGTATGACCGGCTGCTGGCGGAGGAGCTGGCCAAGATTCGCGCCGAGTATGGCGAGAACCGATACGAATCCGGCCACTTCAAGGCAGCGGTCGATCTCTTCATGCGGATGTCGAAAAGCGCACAGTTCGACGAATTCCTGTCGCGGCCGGCGTACGAACTGTTGCCTTGAAGCAGGAGCGCGGGCGGCTTGCCCGCTGTTTTTCCGAGTGCGGGCGGGCCGCCCGCGCGCCCACGATGCCCACGCTCGCCCAACTCAACACCGCCAATTGCGACGAATTTACGCGCGTCCTCGGCCATCTATTCGAGCACTCCCCCTGGGTGGCCGATGAAACCTGGCCGCGTCGTCCTTTTCGCGATACTGCGCACCTGCACGCGGAGTTGTGTGCCACCATGCGAGGAGCGTCCCGGGAGAAACAGCTCGCGCTCATCCGCGCTCACCCGGATCTGGCGGGTCGACTCGCCCAGCAAGGGCAACTGACCGCCGAATCGTTGCGCGAGCAGGCGAGTGCCGGATTGCAGCAGCTCAGCGAGCGGGAGCTCGCGGATTTCCGGCAACTGAACGATGCGTATCGGTCCCGCTTCGGCTTTCCGTTCATCATCTGCGCGAGATTGAACGCGAAAGACACGATTGTGGCCGCCATGCATGCCCGTTCCCGGAATTCGTCCGCGGTGGAGTTCGACGCCGCGCTGAACGAAATCGAAAAAATCGCGCGGCTTCGCTTGCGCGATGTCGTCGGAGTCACCGGCGCGTGAATGCGCCGTGGCTTCGCGTTGGAGCCGAAATTTTCGTGTGCTTGGCCGAATTCGCCGCCAACCTCCGGCGCATGCCCGCGAAACTCAGCACGCATGTCCTCGATCTCACGCGCGGTGCGCCCGCGGACGGCATGGAAATCGAGCTCTGGCAACTCGACATGGCCGAGCCGAAACAGCTCAAGGTGGTTCATACCAATGCCGACGGTCGCACCGATGCGCCGCTGCTCAGCGCGGACGAAATGCGCGTGGGCGATTTCCAGCTCGTGTTTAAGATCAAGGATTATTTTGGCGCGCGCGGCGTGAACGCGACGTTCTTTGTGTACGCCGCGGTTTTTTTTCGGATCGAAGATCCGTCGGCATCATATCATGTCCCGCTGCTCGTCACCCCATGGGCGTACAGCACCTACCGGGGCAGCTGACCTTCGAACCAACCGTTCGGCGTGGGCACGGTGCATCAAAACATCCCTTCGCGCTTGCTTCAGCGGTGGGTCGATGAGCTGGGGCAGATTAGCGACGAGCAAGGGCGGCTGACGCGGACTTTTCTTTCGCCCGCGATGCAGCGGGCAAATTCACGGGTCGGCGAGTGGATGCGCCAGGTCGGGCTCCAGGTTGAGGAAGATGCCATCGGCAACCTGCGCGGCCGGCTGGCCAGCGGGCAACCCGACGCGAAAACCTTACTCTTCGGATCGCATCTGGATACCGTGCGCGACGCCGGGCGTTTCGACGGGGCGCTGGGGGTGCTGCTGCCAATTGTGGCGCTGGGTGAGCTGCGCCGGCGCCGGATTACGTTGCCGTTCACGGTTGAAGTCATCGGTTTTGCCGAGGAGGAAGGGGTGCGGTTCTCCAGCGCATATCTGGGGAGCAAGGCCTATACGGGCCAGTTGCGGCCGGCGGACCTCGCGTTGCGCGATGCCGACGGCGTCAGCGTCCGCGATGCCATCCACCGGTGGCGCGGCTTGACCCCAAATCGCGTGGTTCGCGCCGAGCGGCTGGCGGTCAAGCCGCGCCACCGCGGAAAAGAAGGCCTGCTCGGGTACGTCGAGACGCACATCGAGCAAGGGCCGATCCTCGAGGCGAGAAAACTGGCCGTCGGCGCGGTATCAGCGATTGCGGGACAAACTCGTGGCCGGCTGACTTTCCGCGGCCAGGCCGGCCATGCGGGGACCACGCCCATGGCCCTGCGACGCGATGCGCTGGCGGGCGCAGCGGAATTCGTATTGCTGGCCGAGCGACGGGCCCGGGTGAGCGCACCGTTGGTTGCGACGGTCGGAACGGCGGCGATCCTGCCGGGTGCGCCCAACGTGATCCCGGGTCAGGTCGTGCTATCCCTCGATGTGCGACATCCGCGCGATGCAGCGCGACGACGCGCACTGCGTCACTTGATTGAGGGTGCGAAACTCATCGCCGGCCGGCGCCACCTCGCGTGCCGCTGGGAACAGACGCAGGACAACGGGGCCGTGACGTGTTCGGCGCAGCTGACGGCCGCACTCGAGCACAGCATTCGCGCAGTTCAGGGCCGCAGCCTTCAACTCGTCAGTGGCGCCGGTCACGACGCGGTGGTGATGTCCGCGCTGACACCCGTTGCCATGCTGTTTGTACGGTGTCGGGGCGGACTCAGTCATCACCCCGATGAGTTCGCGTCGCCTCGCGATCTCGGGGTCGCGTTGAACGTGGTTCTCGATTTTTTGCAGCGTTTGGCCACATCTGAAAAGCGGTGACGACCCGTCCTAGTACATGAGCGTCGAACTCGATCTCATCATCCGGGGCGGCGAGCTTGTCACACCTGGCGGCGTGAACCGGGCGGATCTGGCGGTCGCGGAAGGTCGCATCGTGAAGATCGCGCCGGACATCGCGGATGCGGCGGCGGTCACCCTCGACGCGACGGGTCAGATGGTTTTTCCAGGCATCATTGATGCGCATGTGCATTTCAACGAGCCGGGCCGCACGGACTGGGAGGGAATTGCCACGGGATCGGCGGCGCTGGCGGCTGGTGGCGGTAGCATGTTTTTTGATATGCCGCTGAACTCGGAGCCGCCGGTGCTCGATGCCGCGGCCTTCCGCGAGAAACGCCGGCTGGCGGAGGAAAAATCCTGTGTGGATTTTGCCCTGTGGGGCGGGCTGACGCCGCTGAATCTCGACCGGCTGGCCGCGTTGCGCGATGCGGGAGCGATTGGGTTGAAGGCATTCATGTCGCACAGCGGGATCGACAGCTTTCCCCGGGTCGATGACCGCACGTTGCGCGAGGGCATGAAACGCGCGGCGAAGCTTGGGTTGCTGGTGGCGGTGCACGCCGAAGATGAAGCCCTGGCGGCCAAATTCACCGCTGCGCAGAGGACCCGGGGAAAGACCGATGCCGCGGCGTGGCTCGCCTCGCGGCCGGTCGAGGTCGAACTGGCCGCGATCCGCACCGCGACGGAAATCGCGGGTGAAACGGGCTGCGCGCTGCACATCGTGCATGTGAGCAGCCCGGAAGGCGCGGCCTTGGTCGACGAGGCACGCGCGATGCGCGTCGATGTCACCGCGGAGACCTGTCCGCACTATCTTCTGCTGAACGACCGGGAGGTGGCGCGAATTGGCGCGCCGGCGAAATGTGCGCCGCCGATTCGCGACCAGAAACGCCGCCAGGCCCTTTGGGCGGAGTTGCGTGCGGGGCGCATTCATACCGTCGGATCGGATCATTCTCCGGCGCCCGCGGAACTGAAGACCTCGGCGAATTTCTTCGAGAATTGGGGCGGCATCGATGGGGTTCAGCATGGTTTTCAACTTCTCTTTTCGGAATGCCGCGCCACGGCGGCCAGCGACCTGCCGAAGCTCGCGGCGGCGATGGCCCGGAATGTCGCGCGGCGATTCCGAATCGACGGACGCAAGGGAATTCTGGCGGAAGGCATGGACGCCGACTTTTGCGTCATCGACTTCGGCCCACCTCGCGTCATTGCGGCCGAGGAGCTTTGGACCCGGCACCGGATGAGTGCATATGTGGGAAAAAAGTGCAGTGCGCGCATTACGGATACCTACGTCCGCGGGCACGCGGTGTATGCCCGTGGCCGGCTCGTGAACCTGCCTGAACCCGGGCGGTTTTTGCGTCCGGCCTGACGGTTTGAAGTGCGGCGACCCGGCGCCGCTTTTTCCGACGCGACCCGGCGCGATTTTTTGAGTGCCCACGCTCGCTCGCGGGAACGCGCGGGGATGACGACTCTCGCGCTGGTTTGGGCTGCCATCGGGAAATCTCCGTGCTGGCGGCCCGGCTTTTTTTTCGATTGCGGCTCCAGTGACCATGCCGGAAATAATTGTTCGTACTACCCCGTTCCGCTGCGACCCGGCCACGTGCCTGCCCCCTGCGCTCGGCGCGTCACCAGCCGGTGATTGTTTTTACCAGACCCAACCCATGACCAACGACCACCCGATGCCGACTCTTCGTTTCCGGCGCCTTGCGCCGGTGATTTCATTAATCGGCCTGCTGGCGACTGCCATCTTTCATCCAGCGGCGGAGGCCGCGGAAACCGGCGCGATTGCCGGCGCGGTCAGCAATGCCGCATCCGGCAACATGCTGGAAGGGGCGCGGATCACCATCGCCTCGCTTGGACTCACGGCATTCACGGATAATACCGGCCGGTTCGTGTTGACGGGCGTGCCGGCGGGCCGGCACGAGTTGACCGCCAGCTACATCGGCCTGGACACGGTCAAGACGATGGTCGCCGTGACCGCCGGAGAGCGCGCGGTGCAGGAATTCGAACTGACCAGCGGCGTCTATAAGCTCGAAGCGTTCAAGGTCACTGGCGAACGCGAAGGGGGCGCGGCCGCGATCACCGAGAAACGGAATGCCGACAACGTGAAGGACATCGTCGCGATGGATTCATTCGGCAATCTGCCCAACATGAGTGCGGGCGAAGTCGTGATGCGACTGCCGGGCGTGGCGGGCAGCCCCACGGACGAAGGGTTGAACTACAAATTCAACATGCGCGGCATGAGTCCGGACATGAATTCGGTGACCGTCGACGGCGGCATGCTTACCAGCCTCGGCGGCACCCGCAGCTTCGAGATGCAAAGCATCACCGGGACGATGTTCGAGTCACTGGAACTGATCAAAGGACACACGCCCGACAAGGGCGCCGATTCATTGGGCGGGACGGTGAATCTCAAGACGCGTTCGCCGCTGAGCATGCGCGAGAAACACCGCACGACCTACAGTTTCACCACCCGGGTGGCCCCATCGTTTCTCGAGGAGACCCCTCTGCGCCACGATCACCCGGCGCATCCGCTGATCACGCTCTCGCACCAGGAAGTCTTCGATATCTTTGGCGGGCACAGGAATCTCGGAATCGCCGCGAATATTTTCTACAGCGAGAACGCGGTCGGCGGGGCGGCGACGTTATTCGATTATCAAAACACCACCAACCCCAACGCCTATATCTGGGACTATCGCACCTGGGAAAACATCAACAACCGCAAGCAAATGAGCCTGAGTCTCCGGGCGGACTATCAGTGGTCCCCCACGACGAAATTTTCGGTGACGCTTACGGGCAACGACAACTTCGAACGTCACCGCCGTCGCATGGAAGTTCGCGCCTTCACCGGCACCGCGACCGTCAACCCCGCCAACAACACCGGAATCGTGGCCGGCGCCTTCAACAATTTCATCACCGTGGTCCGTCCGATCAGCACGGTGGCGAGTCCGACCATTCCCGCGTCATCCGCCGCCAACGCCGCGATGATCGACATCCTGATGGATGGCCCCCTCAATTATTACGTGCGAATGCGGCGCATCGATGTCGGAGGGGAGCACCAGTTTGGCCCGCTGTCGCTGGATTATATCGCGGGGATCGCGCAGACCAACTTGAACAACGGGCAGGGCACGGCCGGCCAGCTCACCATGCGGTTGCTGGGCGCCGGCTGGATTGTCGATCGCTCGAAATCAGACATGTTTCCCGAGTTCCGGCAGAATGGGGGGCCCGACATCTACAACCCCGCGAATTACCGCCCGCCGGCCAACGGGCTCACGAACACGAACAATCAAACCGACCAGCAGCTGAAGCAGCTCCGGTTCGACGCGAAGTATGCCGTGCCCATCTCGATGCCGATGTTCATCAAGAGCGGCCTCTCATGGCGCGAGACCGTGGTGGATCTGTGGGGAAAGGACAACCATCGCTGGAGCTACATTGGTGGCGGACCACTGGCACCCGACACGCAATTCGTGAGCTACGATCAATTGAACACGGGTCGCGATTTTCCCCGCTGGCAGTCGCATACGTTCATGACGGATCGCAAGCCGCGCGATCCGACGAAATGGTCGGAGGATCGTTATTACCACGAGTCGCAGATTTACGCCGCGACGCGCGGGGTGACTGAAGCCGCGTCGGCGGTTTATATCATGGCGCAAGGTCGCCTCGGACGTGAGGGGTTCCTGGGACAGACCGGCTACCTCGGCGGCGTACGTCTCGAGAAAACCACGACGGAGAGCTGGGGGTGGATTCGCAACCGGACGCTCACCACGGCGGCGCAACAGGTCGCGGATCCCGTCGGCAGCGCGGCAAAGGATTACGCCAACAACTACCAGGATTCGACGGCCGAATACAGCAAGGGCTTCCCCAGCCTCCATGCGTTCCACGACATCACGCCCAACCTCAAGGCGAGAGCGAGCTATTCGACGAGCTTTGGTCGTGCGCAGCTCAGTGACTTTTTCCCCTCCATCAGCATCGATGAAACGAATCGCTTGATCACGGTGAACAATGTTGGATTGAGGCCGCAGACGGCGGGCAACTGGGACGTCACGCTCGAGTATTATTTCGAACCGGTGGGCAGTCTTACCGCCGGCTGGTTTCACAAGACGATCAAGGACTACATCGTCCGTAATCAGGAGATTGGCACCATCGGCAGTGGCGTCGATAACGGCTACAACGGCGAATATTCCGGTTGGACGGAACGCACGTCGCTGAATGCCAACACGGTGATCGCCCAGGGATGGGAGTTCAGCTACCAGCAGCAGTTCACGTTTTTGCCGGGCTTGCTCAAGGGGCTCGGGGCGTCGGCGAATTACACATGGATTGATACGCATGGCGCCTATGAAACCGGGCGGTATCTCACGTCGCGCGAAGTTGCCGGATTCATCCCCTATGCGGCGAACCTCTCGCTGTCCTGGCGCTACGCGAAGTTCAACACCCGCGTGCTCTACAACTTCACCGGCGAATACATCACGTCATTCAACGCCGCCAGTCCCGGGCTGAATCTCTACCGCAGCTCTTTTAAAACCACCAACGTGGGGCTGGGCTATCTGCTCCGTCCCGGCGTCAGCCTGAGCCTCGATGCGGCCAACATTTTCAACGAACCCCAGGTTTTTTTCCGCGGCAACAAGAACCGCACCCAGCGCGTCATCGTCAACTTTGTGACGATCACCGCCGGGATCAACGGCCGGTTCTGAGCCGCGAACGACGCAAACGCACGGTGACCCGCAGTGCCAGCGGTTTTAGAAAGTAGTAGTGGAGCGCCTTGCGCTCCGTCGGCGCGGGAAGTCGTGCCCCTACGCGACCGGCGAGCAACGCGGCGAAGGCGCCGCGTCGCCCTTCAAGATCTGTCTGCGAAATAAGATCGCTGTGGCCATGCGCGTTCACGCCTGACCGCGCATCGTTTTCCACGTCGCGAGGCACCGTTGCACGGTTTCCAGTTCGGGAAACCGGCTGCCTTCCTGCTCAATGAGGTAGAACTCGACGCCGCCAACCGATTCGGCCGCCGCCACGATCTCCTTCCAGGGCGCGACACCCTCAGCGAAAAGAATACGATAGGCTTTGCCTTCCTCTTTCGTCCCGGGCGTCCAGTCCTTCAGGTGAATGCTCTTGATCCGGCCGGGATTCGCTTTGATCCACGCCACGGGATCGACGCCTGCTTCCAGCGCAGTTCCAACATCGAGCTGCAGCACAAATTCCGGTGGCGTGTTGGCCGCGATGATTTCCATGATCCGCTGGCCGCCCTCGAGCCGTTTCCATTCCGTCTGGTGGTTGTGGTAACCCGCGGTCAGGCCGTGCGGTTTCAATGCCTCCACGCCGGCCGTGAACTGGCCGCAAACTCGCTTCCAGGCCTCGGCAGCGGTCGTGCCAGGGGGAGGACTGGCCACGATGATGTGCCGCGTGCCCAGAATCTGATTCAGTTCAATCGCCTTCGCCATCGGCGCGCCCGGGACGAGGGCGGGAAACCGGTTGTGCGTCGAATAGCAACGCAGGCCGAGATCATCGAGCAGGGTGCGTACGCTCTTGGCGAACGGAAAGGTCCACTCCGCGTACGGCGCAAAAAATTCGACGACTTCATAACCCATCTTGGCCACCGCGCGCAACGTATCCGGCAGATTGCGCATCAACTCCGTGCGCACGGAGTACAGTTCGAGACCGATGGGAATTCTTTTTCTGTCAGACATCGACGTCGCGTCCGGGGCGGCCCGGCTGGCGGCCAGCGCGCTGGATCCCATCGATGACAAAACGACCGCGGTGGAAATACACCCGGAGAGTGTCAGAAAATTACGGCGCGAGAGGGGAGACGGTACGAGGTTTTGGGGAAACATGAGGAGATTCGTAAGCGTGACACCCGAGTCGGAACAAGCGGCAAAGCGAGCGTGAAATAACCCCGAGACGGTGCTCAACCCGCCGACGCTACAATGGAGCTATGATCCGTTTAACCAAACAGCTCCTGCAGCTGCGGGGCCAGCAGCGGTTTCACGAAATATCCCGCCGCTCCGAGTTCATCCACGCGCGCGCGATCTTTTGGCTCGTCGGATCCGGTCAGGACAAACACGCGCATTCCCTCCAGCTCGGGTCGCGATCGAATCCACGCCAGGACTTCGTGGCCGTTGAGTCGGGGAATCTTGAGATCCAGGAATAAGAGTTCGGGCAGTGGGTGCCGTGTGCGGTCGGCGAACGGCCCGGCGCCCGCCAGGTAATCGACGGCCTGGCGTCCATCGCCCAAATGCCGGACGGTCGTCAGCCCGATTTTTTTCAATTCGCGCTCCAGCAGAAACAAATCGTCTTCGTCGTCTTCGACGACGAGAACCACCTGGCCACCGTTCATACAGCGAGCACTTGCTGGTACGGCTCGCGATCCGCGGCCGTGGCCGCCGCGGCGGCGGTCAGCTCGAACCAGAAGGCGGACCCATGGGGAATTGCGGCGTCGACTCCCACGATGCCACCCATCCGTTCGACGGCTTTCTTGACGATGGCGAGCCCGATGCCCGTCCCCGGGACGTCCTTTGCCGCGACACGTTCAAACAGCCCAAAGATTCGCTCCCGGTGGGACGAGTCGATGCCGATCCCGTTATCCTGGACGAAAACGCGAACCCGGTCCGACCGTCGTTCGGCCCGAATCACCACGCGGGTCGGGCGTTCCGCGCTCGAGAATTTCAGGGCATTTTCGAGGAGGTTCGACAGGCATTGCATCAATGAAGGCACGTGACCGGCGACGATCCCCAACGGGCCTTCGACCTGGAATTTTTCCTTGGCGGCCGCGAGCATGGGATATTGTTCGATCACGTCATGCGCGATGAGATCGAGCGAGACCGGCTGGAGCGTGAGATCCAGGCGCGAGACGCGCGAATAGGCCAGGATGTCCTGGGTGAGTCGATCCATCCGTTGCGCCGTGGTGGAAATCTTGGCGAGGTAATGCTGCGCGGTGGGGTCAAGTTTGTCGTGATAATCCTCACACAGCGCACGCGCATATCCGTCCAATATGCGCAGCGGCGCGCGGAGATCGTGGGAAACGCTATACGAAAACGATTCGAGCTCTTCCACCATCTGCTGCAGTTTCGAGGTACGGTCGGCGACCTGCGCTTCGAGCGAACCCAGCAGGGCGTTGCGCTCCGCGAGCAGGTCACGCACCTGGTATTGACGGCGACGTGCGACGAGGGCGGATCGCACGGTCGCAACCAACGTGCTGCTGCGCAGCGGACGCTCGAGAATGGTCAGGTTGTGCGGAGTTCCCAGGCAGCGCACGGCCTCGCCGCTCGACGTTGCTCCCTCGCCGCCGCTGACAATCAGTAGAGCGGGCAAATCGGACCAGGCTGGCTGGTCGCGGAGAATGTCCCGCAACCGGCTGCAATCAGGCGAGACGGTGGCCTCTTCGGTCAGGACCAGGGCACCGGCTTCGCATTTGAGGCTCGCCAGGGCAGCCCCGAGATCCGGACAGACTTCGGTTTCGATTCCCGCCCCGCGCAAGACCGCGGCAATATTCCGCCCGTCCGCGCCAAGGGGCGCGACAATGACCACCTGCAAACCAGCTCTGATTGCGCTGACCATCAGTATGTCCGGAGCATCTGTTTAGCCTGACCGGAATAAATCGGCACTCCGGTGAGAACCCCATGAAACTCCTTCAAGGAGTCGCCGACGCGAATGCCACCGCCATCGATGACGAATTCCCGAATGGCCGATTCGTGCTTGCCGGTCCTTTTTTTCACAACCGAAACGGCTTTCCGAATTTCTCCCCCCTGCTCGAAGTAGCGGAGAAGGATCACGGTGTCGGCCAGATACGTCAGGTCGACCGGACTGCTCATCTGGCCGACGATTCCCTGCTGCGCGAGCGTCATGATGGTCACAACACCGTGATGCCCGAGAAACGAAAGGAGCTCGTGCAGTTGAAGGTTCAGGAACTTGGCATCGGGCATCGCCTGCATGTAGCCGTTCAGGCTGTCAATCAGGACGACGCGAATATCGCCGGCCTCTACCCTTTGCTTGACCAGGTCAACAAACTGGCCCGGCGCCAACTCAGCGGGGTCGACCTGCATCAATTCGATCGAACCGTCCGAGACGCACGTGTCGAGCGGCATACCGACCGACAAGGTCCGCGTCATCATCGTCTGCGTGTTCTCGTCGAACAGACATCCGAAGACTTTTTCTTTGTTGGCTGCGGCGGCACAGGCAAACTTCAGCGCGATGGTCGATTTGCCCGCGCCGGCGGGGCCGAGAAAGAGGCTGCTGGTTCCATAGGACAGGCCTCCGCCCACCAATGCGTCCAGGTTTTCGACACCGGAATGAAGCGTCCCGGTCTTGAACTCCTTATGGTATCGCGCCGCGACCAAGCGGGGAAAAACACGCATGCCACCGCGCACGATGTCGGCGTCGTGGTAGCCTCCGATAAAATCGACACCCCGGAGTTTGTTGATTCGGACGCGCCGCCGCTCCGATCCGTAATCGGACTGGAGTTGCTCGAGCGTGATTACGCCGTGGGCGATGCTTTGCACGTGGAGATCGCCTTCCTCGACCCCGTGATCGTCCAGCAGCAGCACGGTGATCTTTTCGCCGGCAAAGTACTGTTTGAACGACAGCATCTGCCGGCGGTACCGCAGGCCGCTATCGGAAAGCAACCGCAGTTCGGAGAGCGAATCGATGACGAGACGGCGCGGCTTGACGGCTTCGACCTGCTTCAAGATCAGCTCGGTCGTCTTGTTCAGCTCCATTTCGGAGGGATGGAAAACCGTGTTCTGCGACTCCTGGGCCAGCAGACTTTCCAAAGCCGAAAGCTCGAAAATGAAAATTCCATCGAACGACCACCCATGGGAACGCCCGACCTCCATGATTTCGTCCTTGGTTTCCGACAACGCGACGTAGAGTCCCGGTTCTCCCTTGCGCACGCCTTCGAGCAGATACTGCAGCGCAAGGGTCGTCTTGCCGGTGCCCGGTTCACCTTTCAAAAGGTATAATCGGTGCGCGGGTAAGCCGCCTTTCAAAATCGTGTCGAGTCCACTAATGCCAGTGGCTGAATGCTCGAGAGGAGGAAGTGACGTCATTTAGTTTCTATCGCGGAGCACAAGAAGACCGCCGTTCGGCCAGTGTCGACCGAAGCGAATCAATTCAAGCGGGAGGAAACCGCTGTCAACTACGAGAAGGCACGCCCGGAGAACGGATATGTACGCGTCAGGTTTCTCCGAGGGTGAAATGGGTTGAGCCGGGCTTTTCCCTAGGAAAGCTTCCGGGTTTTCCCTCCTAATGAAGGAGCGCCGGGCGGGCCCGACGCCGGCGGATCTCCAATCAGAACGTGCCCTTCACTCCGAACGTCCACAACGCCCCAATCTGGTTGCGCGAGGTGAATTGCGCGTACTCCGGCGTGTCGGGGCCGGCGGCCTTGTTGTCGATGGGGGCGTCGCCGACGTTGCGCAGGTTGCCGAAGAGCGCGATGCGCTTCGTGAGATAATACTCGCCGAGGACGTCGACCTGCATGCGCTTCGACATCCAGTTGTAGGTGCCGGGTGCGATGCCGGGGGCCGTTGCGAGCAAGGCGTTGCGCTGGCGGCCGCGGTAATTCCAGTTCACGCGCACATTAAAGCGCTCCCGCGTGAGACTCACGCCCCAGCTTCCACTGCGGGGAATCAAGTTGATGCCGCTGAAGCTCGCGAGGGCCGGACCGGTTGCGCGTAGCGCGGTGGCGTTGGCAAATACCTGTACCCCGCGGGCCCAGGGGGGGAGAAACGTGAGCGCCTGCTTGTAGTTCATGTCGACGCCGGACATGCGCACGACGCCGTCGATGTTGTTCTGCGTTTGGACATTGTAAGCCCCGTACGTCGTCGAATCCAAATCATAGAGAGCGAGGAACTCGGGCGTGGCGCGGAAGGTGGTGCCGCCGAAGAAATGTTCGAATTCGCGACGGAAGGCACCGACCGAGATCTGGCCGACGCCTTGGAAATAATACTCGAGGCGAATGTTCTGCGTCGTGGCTGTCCAGGGCTTGATGCCGGCGTTGCTGACGATGATCGGGTTGGTCGGCAACGGCCCCGTTTCAGTATTCGGCAACGTGATGCCGCTCGCGTACTGGCCGAGGTCGGGCCGGCCAATCGAGCGATAGATGGCGCCGCGCAGGATCAGGTTTTCGCGCAGGTTGAAACTCGCGTTGAGATTCGGGAAGAGGGTGAGGAATTCCTTGTCGGTACGCGCGCCGCGCTCGATCAGCGTGAGTCGTGCGACCGAGAGCGGATCGGAAGTGATCGTGAGCGGCTGGCCGTTGGCGCCGCGCACGACCTGACCCGCCGCGTTGCGCTGGAAGTTCAGCGTCGGATCATTCAGCACCGCGTGCGCCTCGATGTTGGTCTGTTCCGCCCGGAGGCCGCCGACCAGCTTCAAACGCCGCTCGAAGAAGTGCACATCTCCCCGCAGGTACGCCGCGGTGATCAACTCTTCGGCGCGCTTCGAGGAGTTCATCAGGGTGCGATAGTCGCTATTGGGATCGGTCGTGAACCACGTCGGATGCTGCTGCGCGAGGTCCCAGCTCAGTTCGGGGCTGACCCATTCGATGCGCGGGAAGCCCCACGGTGCGATCTTCTGCGAGTAGCTGGCATCGAGTACCGGCGCGGCGGTTTCGTCGCCGCTGTTGGCCCGGCCATCCGGGCCGACATAGTTGTACGGCAGCGCGTGATTGCGGTAGGCGCGCGTCAGCCGGCGCGAGTCGACGCCGCCTTTCAACGTGAACGGAATCGCCCCGTAGAAATCGCGGCGCAGATTCGCGTAGATCGTGTTCTGCTCATCGCTCGGGTTGCGCCGTTGATCCTGGCCCGAGACCAGCGAGTAGTTTCCGAGCTTGTAGGGATCGATCGGCGCGCCGGTCGTGCCGTCCGTGACCGTGATGCGGTTGGGCCGCAGGTAGAAGATGTCGTCGAGGGCGATCGTGACGTTCGTACGTTGGGCGGACTCGACGTTGAAAAATCCTTTGTCACCGCCGCGCACGTGATTCGTCGCGAAGGACATTCCCGTACCCGCCTCTGCCTTCCACACCGAGCCGTCGTGCCGCCAGGTGAGCGTCGGCATGTAGGTGCGGTTGAGGCGGTCCGTACCGTTTTCCGTCGCCATCGTGAGCGTGCCGCCGCCGGCGCGGCTCACGGTCGAGGTGGGACTGAAGCTCGCGACATTGTTGATCGTGAAGGTCAGCGCGCGCTGCATGATGTTCGACGAAAACGACGACCACTGGTACGAGAGCGTGAGCCGATCGTTCGGCGCGAATTTGTAGTCGGCGGTGATCCCGAACGACCGCCGCTCGTAGTCCGTGCCCGAGGTGCGCACGATGTATTGCGTGAGGTACGGCCGATCGACGGTCGTGGTGGGAAAGGCGGCGCCATTCGTCGCGGCCCCGGCTCCGCGCCACATCGCGGCCATTCCCTTTTGCGCGGTATAGCTGGTCGAGCTGCCGGCGGAGACGCTGAAGCCAAAGCGTTTGTTCACGGGCACAATCCAGGCGAGGTCGAAACCGGGATGGATCTTGCGCGTCGGCTTTTCGCGCGGACCCGGAGTCTTGCCCAGCTCGCGTTCGTCGTCACGCATGTTCACATAGACGCTCCCGTTGAAAATCGGCCGCGCGAATCCGAACGAGCTGCGCGGGACCACGTTCACGGATCCGGCGAGCGCCATGCCCTGCGATTCCGGCGTCGGCGAGTAGTTCACCTCGACGCGCGAGGCGTTGTTGATGCCGAGAAAATCAAGCGCCACCGCTCGTCCTGTGGCGCCGGAACCCGTGCTCGCGACATTGAAGCCGTCGATGGTGATCGGGACGTTGTCGGTCGGCACGCCGGCGATGGAAACTTCGCGCGGGTTGCCGGCGTTGAAGTTGATCGTGAGACCAGGCATGAACTTCAGGAACTCGCCGACGTTGCTCTCGGCGATGCTGCCGAATTCGTCGGTCGAGACGACCGTCTTGGTGTTCGGCGCGAACCGCTGCTCGTTGATCGCGAGGGCGGCGCCGTTCATTTCCCGCGATTCGGCCACCACAAACTGGGAAAGTTTCACCGTGCCGTCACGGTCAGACGACACGGGAGACAACGTGATATCGCGGGTCGCGGGTTGGCCTGCCGTCACGTTCACCTCGACGGTCTGGGGCGTCATGCCGGTGAAAAACGCCCTCACGCGCGCGGAGCCGGCGGGGACGTTCGCGAGCCGGTACGAGCCCTCGAAGTCGGTGAACGTTTCGAGCAACGTGCCTTCGACCGATACGCGCGCATTCTCGAGGTACTCTCCGTTGCGCGCATTCACCACTTTGCCTTCGATGGTGCCCAATGCGGCGGTTTGCGCCGCGAGGGGCGAGGTGAGGAACGCGGCAAGCGGTAATGCGAGGAATGTGAACGGGGTGAGACGAAACAGTTTCATGGTGGAGGTAGGTAATGATCGGGGAAGGCCGGTTGGTGGTCGGCCGCTGGGGCGAGATGGATAAACACGTGCAACGCCGGAGATTCAAGCCCGGCGCTCGGGGCAATTTCGCGGTAGTCCACCGCCGCAGTCCAAAAAGCCGACTCCTCTCCATCCGGTCTGTCGCGCCGCGCGATCCGCGCTTTCGGTTCGTCTAAACGGTGATCCGGACCCATCAGGTGCACCATGATGAATTCGAGTCATGCCCGTTCCCAGCTGCGCGACATCGCGCGGGGCGCCATGGTCAGCCGCGGGTTCATGCCGGATTTTTCTCCCGCCGTACTCGCCGAGCTCGACCTGTTGCGCGGTCCCGCCACCAGTCCGTCCGCGCGCGATCTCCGCGAACTTCCCTGGTGTTCGATCGACAATGATGAATCGCGCGATCTCGATCAGCTTTCGGTCGCCGAAACTCTGCCCAACGGGGCGACGCGCATTCTCGTCGCCATCGCTGATGTCGCGGCGTTGGTCAAACGCGATTCGGCGATCGATGCGCATGCGCGGCAGAACACCACGTCCGTCTACACGGCCGCGGCGATTTTTCCGATGCTCCCGGAAAAACTGTCGACCGATCTCACCTCGTTGAATTTCGCAGCGGATCGCGTGGCGATCGTAAGCGACATGACGTTCTCCGCGGCGGGCGAGCTGACCGCCTCGGACGTATATCCCGCGCAGGTGCGGAACGCCGCGAAGCTCGCTTACCGCAGCGTGGCGGCGTGGCTGGAAGGCACGGCGCCGATGCCCGCCGCGATTGTGGCCGTCGCCGGGCTGGATGAAAACATCCGGCGCCAGCGGCGCGTGGCGGACCAGCTCCGGATGCTGCGCCACCAGCGCGGCGCGCTGTCGTTCGAGACCGTCGAGGCCAGGCCGGTGTTTGCCGGGGAAAACCTGCAGACGCTCGAGACGGTCAAACCCAATCCCGCGAAAAAATTGATCGAAGATCTCATGGTCGCGGCCAATGGCGTGACCGCGCGTTTTCTGGCGGCGAAGAAATTTCCGTCCATCCGCCGGGTGGTGCGGGCGCCGGAACGCTGGGATCGCATTGTCGAGCTTGCGACCCTGCATGGGGCCCGGCTCCCGGCGGCGCCCGACGCGAAGCGACTCGAGCAGTTTCTGATCGCGGCCAAGGCGACCGCGCCGGAGGGCTTCGCCGATTTGTCCCTGAGCGTGATCAAGTTGCTCGGGGCCGGGGAATACGTGCTGGAACGACCGGGCGGCGACTCGCCCGGCCATTTCGGCCTGGCGGTCAGGGACTACGCGCATTCCACCGCCCCGAATCGCCGGTTTCCCGACTTGATCACGCAGCGGCTGCTCAAGGCCGCGATCGCGGGCGAGCGGTCGCCGTACGGCGATGATGAGCTGGCGGCGCTGGCCGCGCATTGCACCGCGCAGGAAGATGACGCGAAGAAAATCGAACGTCAGGTGACCAAATCCGCGGCGGCGATTCTATTGCAGTCACGGATCGGCGAGCAATTTGACGCCATGGTCACCGGGGCGTCGGCGAAAGGCACCTGGGTCCGGCTCGCGCAGCCTCCCGTGGAAGGAAAATTGGAAAACATTTCCGCCAGCCTGAGCGTCGGCGATCGGCTTCGGGTGCAACTTGTCCGCGCTGAGGTCGAGCGCGGTTTCCTGGATTTTCGGCCGGCCTAGAATCACCCTGTCCTCCGCCAACCTCGTATCGGCTGGATCACGACGCGCACCGCGCCCAAAGCGGCCGGAAAACTCCGATGACGTCAGGCCGTTTATGGGGCGCCAACCCACTGCGCGGCTGCGCCGATTTATCGGAAGATGACTAGGATCGCGCTCTGTTACTCCGCCCCATGTCCGCCTCGCGTTTTCTTGACCGTTCACCCGCCCATTTTCGCGATTGCCGGTGCGATCTGTTTTCAATTGGCAATGCGTTTCGCGTGGATCTCGACGACATCGGAAGCGTGTTGCGGCACCACCCGGCGATTGGCGATGCGGTGGTGGTCATGCGCGAAGACCAGCCCGGTGAAAAGCGGCTGGTGGCGTATGTGACCACAACGGAAACGCGACCGTCCCGCGACGAATTGCGGACGCACTGTGAGCGACGATTGCCCGGCTATATGCTCCCGGAAACATTCGTCACCCTCGCACAATTGCCGCGAACGCGAAACGGGCGGGTGGATGTGCTGGCTTTGCCGCCGCCGGTGGACGCGGACCAGGCGGCGCAGGTCCCGCTCACGCGGCTGGAGAGTCAGGTGAAAAAGATTTGGGAGGACATCCTGGGACTTTCGTCGGTGGGGTTGAGGGATGATTTCTTCAAGCTCGGCGGCCACTCCCTGCTCGCGGTTCGCTTGTTTGCCCGGCTGGAGAAAACGCTCGGGGAACGGCTGCCTTTGTCGGTGCTCTTCCAGGCTCCCACGGTGGAAGGGCTCGCGCGGGTCATTCGCGAGCGAAAGCGGAGCGGGACCGGAGAGTCGCTGGTCGAGATCCAGCCGCACGGATCGCGTCCACCGATTTTCTGGTTGCATACGCTCGGAGGAGGCGGCGGAACCGGCCTGTTCACCTACCAGGCGCTCGCGCGACATTTGGGCCCGGACCAGCCGTCCTATGGATTCGTGGCTCCGGCGGAACCGCTGGCCGAACTGGAGGCCATGGCCGCGTATTACATCCGGGAAATGCGCGTGATGGAGCCGGCGGGACCGTATTATCTCGGCGGGTACTGTTTCGGCGGCGTCGTGGCCTACGAGATGGCGCGACAGCTCCGGGAAGCCGGAACCGGGGTCGCGCTGGTCGCCCTGATTGATAGCGTACCACCGAATCCGTCGGGCCGCCCGGGAATCCTGAGCGCCGAATTTCTGGGTCATTTCGCTCGGACGACCCCCCGGTGGATGGCGTCTTCGCTGCGCCAGCCCGACGAGCTCGCGGGGAAAATCGCGCGGCATATGCGACGGCTGAAGCAAAAAATCGAGCATGAGATCGTGCCGGGGGAAGCGCTCGCGGAGAGCGTCGCGCTCGGCGATGTGATCGATATGGAGAATTATCCCAGCGGGTTTCAGCGGCATGCCGAAGCGCACTGGCGGGCGCTGGTGCACTATCACCCGAAACCCTTCAATGGACGCGTCACGTTGCTTCACACCAACCGGCCGACGCTCCTGACACCGAGTCCGGAGAGCGACTGGCGCCGGCTGGCTCGGGAGGTCGATGTGCGAATCGTGCCCGGGACTCACGAAAATATTCTGGCCGATCCGCAGGCCAAAATCATCGCCCGCATCTTGACGCGAATCCTCCGCGAGGAGCGAAACCAGGCGGCGGCGGGGAGCGAGGAATCGCGCTCAGGACGTGCTCGGTTGCAGGTCTTGTGAATGCCGGGCTCCGGCGTGAATACCGGCGACTGTTGCCGGGCCATTGCCCTACCGTTCACGAAAGAGAAGGAAGGGCGGATGATCCCTCATCCGCCGCGCGCGATGAAATAAAACGTGACGAACACGGTTCCGGCGAAAGGCTCGAGTTCATACGCCCTCGTACGCTGGAGCGCGCGATTCGTCGTAATCCTCCGTGCTGGCCTGGGGCGAAATTGGCGCGGCCGGCCCGCGCGCTGGGACGAGGCCCAAGACGCGGCGCCACCACGCGCACAACCACCAGGCGATCCCAAACGCGACCAGGGTGTCGCTGAGAAAGTGTGCGCCAGTTAAGATCTGATACGTTCCCATCAGCCCTCCGAACCCGATCCCCGCCATCACCGCCAATCCCTGAGCCCGACGACGTCGCATCAGCGAGCAGAGACCCATGAGGGCGAAACCGCCACTGGCGTGACCGCCGGGGAAACATTGGCCGCGGCGATTCGGCTGGTCATCGATGGGATACGATCGAGTAAGCCGGACGTAGCAAACATCGCCCCCATAACGGCGCGTTTCGGACGGGCAGAAGATATTGGTCGTTTTTTTTCCGATCGCGACCACACCTGGGATCGAGCCGAGAGTGAGCAGCGCACAGAGAACGGCCCGCCGCGAGAGCAACGTCCCCTGCGAGCCAAACCGCCGCCACCGCTCCGTTGCCAGCAACAGCACGAGGAGTCCTCCGCCGATGGCCGAGATCAGCGCCGTCGGCCAGTCATGGAGCAACCGGCGCCACCACACCCACCGCACGTCGATCAGCCACTCGTTTCGGACGAAATCGTAGAAATGATCCTGCACCCAGAGATCGAGCGAGCTCACTTCGAACAGCGCGATGACCGCGATCACGCACCCGACGGCCGGCGCCATGCTGTGGTCAAGCAGCGCGAGAAGAGGGTGGCGATTGTCGGCGGCCGTGGATTCCATGCAAAATGGACCCACCCGGGACCGACTCGTTGTCGGAGAGCGTGAAAAACCCCTTCGGGTTTACGCGGCGGGAATTTTACCATCGTGGAGGGGCGAAAAAATCACGGCCCGCGCGGTCCGTGCGCCGGCCTGATGATTGGCCGGGGCGGCCGAGGCAGAGCGGCGGTGCGTGCGCGCATGAAGTCGGGACCGGGTTTTTCGTTGACGCGAAGGAACCGCGGCCAATATTCATCCATATGGGTGAACGTAAGCATGCGGAGCCGCAGCTCGACGATGTCTTTCTTGCCCTCAGCCACCCGACGCGGCGGCGGATGCTCGAGCTCCTGCAGGAGCGGGAATACTGCGTCACGCAGCTCGCGTCGTCGTTCGATCTTTCGCTGAATGTCGTATCGAAGCACCTCAAGTATCTCGAGCGCGCGGGGCTCCTCGAACGCGCCCAGATGGGCCGGGTGCATTATTTGCGTTGCGACAACCGGGCCCTCCAGCCGGCAACGGCGTGGCTTTCGCGCCATCTCCAGATGTGGCACGGCGCGCTAAACTCACTCGAACGCTTCATCGTCAAGTCGCAATCCACCTCCAAGCCCTGATTGAATCATGCCGAACGCCACCGCCAGTCTCACCCTTCGAAAAACGCTGCCCTGCTCCCCGGACGTCGCGTTCCGCGCGTGGACGGAACCGGAACAATTCAAGGCGTGGTTTGCGCCCGACCCGACGATGAAGACCATTGCCGAGGTCGATTTGCGGCGCGGGGGCAAATACCGGATTGGATTTCAGCCGGCCGGCGGCAAGCCGACGATGTTCGTCGGGGGCGAATTCCTCACGATCGATCCGCCCCATCATCTCGAATACACGTGGGTGTGGGAGAAGGAAACGGATCCGGACTGGAAAGATCGGACGATTGTGAAGGTCGACTTCAAGCCGGTCGGTCCCGATCGCACCGAGCTCGTTCTCACGCACGAGCGGTTTTCGGCGACCGAAGCGTCCGCGCATCATCAACAAGGTTGGACGGCGATTCTCGAGCGGATGGCTGGCGCCGTGGCCACCCGAACGGCAACAACACAGACACACGGATGAGCACGAAGACAATTACCCAAAACGTCATCCTACCCGCTACGCCGGCCGCCGTGTTCGCGGCGTTGATCGAAGAGGAAAAACACCGCGCATTCACCGGGCAGCCCGCGCAAATCGACGCGCGCCCCGGCGGGGCATTCCGGTGTTATGACGGGTACATCAGCGGAGTGACCCTCGAGCTCGTGCCGCACAAGCGGATCGTCCAGGCCTGGCGGGCCCAGGGCTGGCCCAAAGGTTTTTATTCGATTGTGACGTTCGCGTTGTCGCCGAGTGCGGGCGGCAAGACCAAACTTCGGTTCACGCACCTCGGAGTACCGGCGCGCGATTTCAAGGCGAAGAGTTCGGGCTGGCGGACACATTACTGGGAGCCGTTGAAGAAGTATTTGCGGGAGAGGTGAGCGGAGGATTTGCGGCGGACGGTGGCGCGCATCCTGCGACCGCCGCGGGTTTGGCAACTTCGGCGGCAACATTCATCGGGAGCACCGGAAGCATTCCGTGTGGACTCGTGTTGGCACCTCCGGGATTGCCGAGTGCGGCACGGTGTGTTGCTGTCGCGGCGACTACCTACATCCATGCAAACTCATCTTTTGAATCGAGGCTTGTGTTGCGCCGGCGCGCTTTGGCTCGCCCTTTTCGGCTGCGGGCTGTTTGGCATCACCAAAGGCCACGCTCAGGAAGCCAAGCGTGGCGAGATCCGTGGTCAGATTAGCAATGCGGCAACCGGCGCCAATCTGGGTAATGTCACCATCACCGTCCGCGAAACCGGCCACGAGTATTTCACGGGACGTGACGGGTCATTCTCCATCGGCGAGCTGGCTCCCGGGCCATACACCTTGACGATCGAATATCCCGGACTTGATCGGAAGGTCGAGCAGGTGCAGGTCAGCGGCGGCCAAGTCGCGTCGCTGAATGTCGCGCTTACGGCCGAGGTGTATGTCCTGTCGCAGTACGTCGTGGCCGGCCAGCGCGAAGGCAATGCGGCGGCCATCGCCGAGCAGCGTTCCGCGCCCAACATCACCAATGTCATCACCGCGGATGCGTTCGGGGACGTGACCAAGGCGAATGTCGGGAATCTCCTCCGCCGCATCCCGGGCGTCACGGGCATCACGGACGACGAAATCGACACCAGCGTGATTCAGGTCCGCGGCATGGATGCGAGTCTCACGAGTATTGATATTGATGGCACGCGGGCGGCGAGCGCCTTGAACGGCAGCCGGAAACAGAACGTGAACGCGATTCCGGTCGACCTGATCGAAAAGGTCGAGGTGGCCAAGGCGCCCACGGCCGAAGATGACGCGGACTCGCTCGGCGGCCGGGTGAAGCTCACGACCAAGAGCGCGTTCGATTTGAAGGACCGGATCCTCAACCTCAGGGCCGGAGCATCCTATAACGTGACGTACGGAAAAACGGTCACGCCGAATCGCAAGGATTACCTCCCGGCGAGCTTTGGCGTGACGTATTCGGACGTGGTGAGCCTCCTCGGGCGGCCGCGGGCCCTGGGGATTTTCGCCACGGCCAATTATGACCGGTTCCTCGATGCGCGGTCGCTCACGCAATTCGGCCACGTCAACGCCACCGGCGGCAGCGTGACTGCGACCCAGACGAAGGATTACACGACCTTCGATTTCACGAGCGACGAACTGCACCAGCAGAAGCGCATGGGCGCGAGCGTGCGGCTCGAGTACAAACTGGGCGACCACACGATCATCGGAATTTCCGGATTGTTCAGCCGCTACGTCGACGATTTCGATCGGGCACGTAACGGTTTCAACGGCGCGGCGATCGACCTGGCACTTTCGGATCCGGATCCAAATTTCACCGTGGTGAACAACGCGGCCTACATGGGACAGAAAAATCTGCGGGAAAGTCAGACCGACACCTACAATGTGCGGGCGTTTGGCACCACCAAATGGAGTGGGTTCAAGCTCAACTACGACGTCAACAACCAGCAGGCCCAGAAGTTCGAGTTTCGTAATCAGACGCAGTTCATTTCGAACCGGCGGTTTTCCTACTCGATCGACTGGCGGCCGGATCCCGAGTATCCCCGCCCCGTAATCCGATCGGGTCTGGATCCTTTTACGGATCGCTTTACCGACACGGCCAGCACCGCGCTTGAAGTGCGGCGCCAGGCCGTCGACAAGGACATCTGGGCCGGCCGGCTGGACGCGGAAAAATCATTCGAAGGGCGATGGCCGGTAAAACTGAAGGCGGGCTTGCGTTACCGGGAGGAAATCCAGGCGGATGATCAGGACCGGTTTGTGGCCGCGCTCGCGCCGGGTGCCGGTCGGAACCTCAGCGGATTCCTGGATGAGCAATGGAAAAACGGCGGCGGCGTCGGCACCTATCCGGTGGGCGCGGTACCGAGCAATCAGAAGGTGCTCGGCAACGTGAGGTTCATTGGGGGGGCGGATCCGCGGACGGCGTGGAGCTACGATCCCGCCTTCATCGCCCCGAACGCGAGCAGCACCGTGCAGAACTCGCTGCTGAGCGACCGCCGGCTCCGGGAGCAGGTCTATGCCACGTATCTGCAGGGCACGACCACGCTGGGGCGTCTCAACCTGGTCGGCGGGGCGCGTTTTGAACGCACGGATCTCACGGGGACCTTCGGCGTGCGGAACCGCGCTCCGTCCGACGTCCTGGCGCAGTTCAATGGACGCCAGCATTCGTCGGCGACCTACGACGACGTTTTTCCCAGTCTGCATCTGCGGTATGGCATCTCCGACGCACTGCTGATCCGTGCTTCGATCAGCACGACGATTGGGCGGCCTCCCCTCGATACCGTCACGGCCAGCTCGGATTACAATGTCGGTTCGCGCGCCATCACGGTGGCGAACCCCGATCTGCAGCCGCAGCGGTCGGTGAATTACGACGCGAGCCTCGAGTACTACTTCAAACCGGTTGGCGTGCTTTCGGTGGGTGTATTCGAAAAGGACATTCGCGACTTCATCGGGTCTGTGACCACCACCATTTCGGAAGCCGCGGCGGCGGATCTGGGCGTGCCTCTGACCAATCCGAGCCCGACCGCGCTCACCTGGTCGGTGACGACGGATGAAAACAGCGGGAAGGCGCGGGTACGCGGGCTCGAGTTCAACTACACCCAGCAATTCACGTTTCTGCCCGGGGTGTTCCGCGGCTTGGGCGCCTTCGCCAATTACACCTGGCTGCAGTCGGAGGGAAGCCGGCAAACCGTGGGTGGCACGACCTTGGTTACGCCGCTGATCAACTTCATTCCCCGGAGCGGCAACGCCGGACTGAGCTACACGTATGGCCGGTGGGATGCCCGTCTGCAGTGGAACTACCACTCGACCTTCAACGATGGGTTCAACGCGACGAATCCGCGGCTGCGCAATTCGTTTCGCGGCGCACGCTCGCAGTGGGACTTCAACGGCCGCTGCAAGCTCAGCCGGAACCTCTCGGTCTTTGCGAGTTTGAGCAATTTCACCAAGCAGGGTGAGCCGGATTACAGCGGCTGGGAGGCGGCGAATCGCAACGATCAGACGATTGGGTACTCGTTCATCATCACCACCGGGATCAGTGCGTCGTTTTGATCAAGCGTCGGCGGCCGTGGCACTCATTCACGATCGCGCCTGGCCGCATTTTGGAGTCCGGCGACCTGGCGCCGCTTTTTTCCGCGGCGATCCCGGGAACGCGACGACCGGGGCTTTGCGCCTGAGCCACGTCAAGCCGCCGCACTCCGACGCGACGGCTTCTCCGGGCGGTGGAGCCTGTTTCACTGCGGCGTCGCCTTTTTGGCCGGATGGCTGCTGACGGTGCCGACGACGCGTGCGGCGCGCGACGACGGGCTGGTGGGCTGGTGGACTTTCGACGACGGCACCGGCCGTGATCTCAGCGGGCAGGGGAACGATTGCGCGCTCGGTCAGGCGCGAATTCATCCCCTTGGGCCCGGCAAAGCGTGCCTGCAACTGGATCCCGAGCGGGCCGGCGCCAGCATTGTGGTGCGAGCGGGGTCGCCCCTCGCCCTTGATCAGGGCACGTTTTGTTTCTGGCTCAACATGGGCCCGAAAGGCGCGGGGACGGTGCTCGAGTACGATAACCGCGCGGTGCAGATGATGGTGTATCGGAGCCATTTTCAGCCGCGATTTCGCGGGGCGGAGAAATTCAGTTTCGGCAACACGATGCTCGGCGCCGACTGGCCGAATTTCGTGCTGCGCGAGAGCGCATTTTATCCGCACGAGCGAGCCGTGACCGGGGAGGGGGAATGGCATCATTTCGCGGTGGCTTACGATCCGGGCGGGCGGCGCATCGTCGGGTGGCGTGACGGAGAAATGATTGCGGTGGTCGATCTCTCGACCGCGCGAATGGAACCGCTCCGACGCGAGGGATTGCAGAAAATCGTAACCGGAAAGGGATTTTCCGGGCTGATTGACGAGCTTCGCATCTACAATCGACCGCTGGCGGATGATGAAGTGAAGGCGATCCATGCGCGGGAACGCGGCGTATTTGCCGGTCGGAATGACGCGGTGGCCACAAGTCGTGAGCTGCACGTGTATTCCTACGTCGAGGAAGACCGCGCATTGTATCGCGCCTGGCTGCAGAACCGCCGGATCGCGCCGCCGAAGTCAGGGCAGATTGTCCGCCGGATTGTCGCGGCCGGCGACGATCCGACGGTCCAGAATGCGGTGCGCGAACTGGCGTCGGCGCTCGGAGAAATGCTTGGTCCGACGGAATCGCTGCTCGAGCCGCAGGTGGGGCCCCGTCTTGTCGTCGGCACCCCCGGCACGTCACCGTGGATCCGGGCGCATGCGGCTGCTCTCGGGCTCAATGCTGTCCGCCATGACGGTTATGTTTTGAAGACGATTCAGGAAGCCGCCGGTCCGGTTGCGGTGGTGGCGGCGCGCGAACCCGCGGGGGTGATTTTCGGCGCGTTTGATTTGATCCGTCGCCTGCAGTTGGGAGCGGACCCGGCCCATCTGGATCACACGAGCTCACCGCCGATCCCGATTCGCATGGTGAATCACTGGGATGTCTGGCGGGGATTTCCCCACGACGACTGGCGCGGGCATGACCCGGAGGAAGGGGACGGGGACCTGAATCGGAGCAATTCGATCTACAGCTGGGAGGAACTGCGTCGGGGTGACACGCGGCGGATTCGCGACTGGGCGCGATTGCTGGCGTCGGCGGGATGGAACGCAGTGTGCCCGACCGAGATCAACTGGGAGTTCCGCAACAATTTCCTCGAACACCTCGACGAGGTAAAGACACTGGCGGGAATTTTTCGGGAATACGGCATCCGCCTGTACTGGAGTCCCAACTACCTGCTGGCGCTCCGGCAGGACACCGCCGATCGCCTTTACGCCGCGGTCCCCGATTTTGCCGGCTACCTCCTGAAGCTGGGGTCGGAGGCGCAGGAGGGCGATCCGCGGCCGGCGATGGTCAATCAAATTGCGGATCGACTTCGGCCGCACGGGGGCCGCGCGCTGGTGCGGGCGTTTGTCTACGGAAAATACCGGTACTCGCCCGACGACCTGCGAAACCTCAACCCGTACGCGGTGATTGGGGTCGAGGACGGGAATTATCGCGACAACGTCGTGATCGTCAGCAAGGGCAGCCCGCTCGACTGGGATCTTTCCGCCCCGATTCCCGCGCTCGATGGCGCGATCGCGCACAACCGCTACGGTAGTGAACTCGTGATCGCGAAAACCTGGCCGTTGTCGTGGGTCGAGAAATGGAAGTGGTGGCTCGAGCAGGACAATTATCGCCGTGGGCCGGGCAGCCTGAACAAGTTCGACGCTCATTGCATCCTGGGCGTCGCGATGATCAATCCCGCTCCGGGCTGGGCGGCATGCCCATTGAATATGGTGAACTATTATGGCCTGGGTCGTCTCGCGCAGGACCCCGACCTGACGGTTGACCAAATATACACCGAGTGGATTCGGCTCACCTTTGGCGACGATCCGATGGTGATCGCCACCATCAAGACGATCGTACTGTTAACCGACGACGCCACCCGCAAGCTCTACCTGTACCGGGGCTACCGCGGCGTCTGGCTGGATCGGCGCGATCGAACCGACCTCGTCCAAAACAAAACGCCGCATACCCTCTCACCCCAGGGCGTGGGCACTGCAACGCCCGCGCTGCGCGACCGCGTGCTCGCGCAATATGCTCCGGCGCTTCGCGAGATTTACGGTGATCCGATTCGGGGCGAGGAATTCTTTGCGTCCTTCAATTTCTTGCCGCTGGATCGGCGACTCACGTCGGGTCGAACCGTGATTCAGGACATGTTCGCCAATCTCGACGAAGCGGTACGGCTCGCGTCGCAACTGGCGCAGTTGTGGCGGACGTTGGAGGGAAAAATCGACGACCGCCGCTATCGATTGACATTGGATACGCTGGAGGACTTTGAGCGGATGGCGAAGGAAGAATGCGACCGTACCGTCGCAGGATTGGAAGCCGTCACCCGGCGAAAGCACGATGCGACCGTGGCGGGTCTCGCGCCGGCCAGCCGGGCGGAGAGCCGGCTGTTCAACGTCCGCGATTTTGGCGCGCGAGGTGATGGCACCGGCAATGATGCGACCGCGATCAATGCCGCGATCGAGGCGTGCAGTGCCGCGGGTGGCGGAACGGTCTTCGTATCCGCCGGCATTTTTCCGACCGGATCGATCCAGCTGCGCAGCGATGTGACGCTCGCGTTGGATGCGGGGGCGGTATTGCGGGCGCTGCCCGGCGCCATGCAGGCGTGGGAGCCAAATCCAAATGATCACGGTCTGATGGATCCTGCCTATTACCATTGGCGCGCATCGTTGCTGTGGGGCGAAGAACTGCAGAACGTGAAGATTCTGGGGCCCGGGGCGTTGGACGGATCGGCCCTGACGCGCAGCAGCAAGGTGCCGTCCGGCACGGGTGACAAGGCCATCGCATTGAAGTCGTGCCGCGGCGTGGAAATTCGAAACGTGACCATCGAACAGGGCGGTCACTACGCGATTCTGGCCAGTGGCTGCGCGGACGTCGTGATCGATAACGTGACGATCAACACGGGGCGCGATGGGCTCGACCTGATGCAATGTCGCAACGTCATGGTTTCGAATAGCCACATCAACAGTGTGCGGTATGAAGACGGCCATCCGGCGGGAGGAGACGATGCCATCAAGCTGGGGAGCGACTTGTCGCTCGGGAAAGTTTTGCCCAGTGAGAACATCACCGTGCGCAACTGCCTGCTCGCGAGCGGCTGCAACGCCCTGCAATTCGGTTCGGAGACAATCGGAGAGTTTCGCGACATTCGCTTCGAAAACATCCGCATCCTCGCCGCCGGGAAGGCGGGTATCAGCATCACGAGCAACGATGGCGGCGTCATCGAAAACGTGACCGCGCGCGATATCCGGATGGAGCAGACCTTCGCGCCCTTCTTCATCAAAATCTCCGATGTCGCCCGTGTTCCGAAAGAGACTTATCAACGCGGAGCCATTCGCCACCTGCAGTTCGAAAACATCACTGCGACCGACGGTTTTTCTTCGATCCGCGCCGCGGAGATGCCATCGGTGATTTGGGGCAAGCCGGGTGAGCCCATCGAACACGTCGAATTCAAGAACGTTCGCGTCGTGGTCAAGGGCGGCCATCCGGCATCGGAAGCCGCGCTCCAGCCGCAGGAGAACGAGGGACGCTTTCCGCGCGATATCGGAGCGGTCCCAGCTTACGGGTTCTATGTGCGGCATGCGCGCGATCTTCGTTTTATCGATTGCGAGTTGGGATTTGAAACAGATGACGGCCGTGCGGCCTTGGTCCTCGACGACGCGGACAACGTACTTTTGCAGACGAGTGAACTTCAAACCGGTGCCGGACGCGGCTCCGCCGTGGATGCGCGCCATGGTGCGGCGGTGACGGTGGTACCGCGAGACGCAATCCAGGCGGCCAAACCGTGATTCAACCCTCAGCTCTCATCGCTCAACTCGATGCCTCAGGCTTCCCCATGTGCTTTCACCCACCGCCGCATGAAGGGACTGTCGAAGATCACCTGGCCGCCGTCGCGCGTTAGAATCTGCCGCTCGATCAATGCGTCGATCGCTTTTGCCGCGGTGGAGGCGGAAGCGATCCCGTAGTCCCTCAGGGTCGCCGACGCGGTGGGCGGCCGGTTTTCCGCGATCGCGCGCAGCACGGCCCGTTGGGCGCGGGACAACGGATGCCAGTGTTTGACGTATTCCTCCTGCAGCGCCCCGAGTGCGATTTCGTCCATCGCGGTGCCGACCACGCCGGGAGCGCCGCCACCTTCCATGAAAAGGCGAAAGACCACGCGCGCGAGCCGCACGATGTCACCGGTGCAGGGTCCGGCCGACTCGACGACGTCAGCGCCGAATGCCGCTCCGGCCCAACCACCGCGGCGGGCCCGCTCGTTAATCCACCGCGCGAGGGTGTCGGGTGCGATGGGTCCGACGGAAATAACTTCGAGCTGTTTGTAGAACGCCGCGTGCGGTTCCGTCATCCAATTCACCAGCCGGTGATCGGAACCGGAGAAAAAATAGTTGATCCGCCGATGGTGCTGGATCACGCCGCGCAGGCTCCACTCCGCCCGCGGGCCGCCAAGTCGGCGGATATCCTGAAACTCATCCAGCCCGACCGATACGAGGGTGTCGTCCAGGGCCGCCGCCTCGTTGATGAAGTCCAATACCTCCTCGAGCGTCGTCAGATCCTTCGCCTCGCTCACCGGCCGGAGATCCGCCTTGAGGGTATAACCTTCCTTCCCGAACGTGACCGACGAGGCATACTTTTGCAGCAACTTCAGCACGCCCGCCGCCAGCGTCGGCTTAGCCGGTGGCATCTGCTTCAGGAGTTTTTGCGCCACCTCGTTGAGATTCGACACGGTGGAGAGATCGCAAAAGATCCAGCGGATTCCCGCTTTTTCCGCCGCCCGCAGGAGGAGCGAAGTCTTGCCCATGCGCCGGCGGCCCACCAGCAGGGCGCGCCGCCCGGTTTCGGTCATCAACGCTTCGAGTTTCGGCAGCAGCGTCTCGCGATTGGTGAAGGACCATCGGTCGGCCGGCAGCTCGAAGGCGAACGGGTTGACTTTCATTCGCCATCCAGCGTATCGCCGGCGGGCGGATCGTCAATTCGCCAATCAGCGTAACGCCAAATGGCGAAATCCGGCGGCTTGACCGCCTTCCGGCGGGGCGATTTATGGTGGCACATGCGAATCGGGGTGCTGCTCGGGACGATTTTATGTGCCGCCCCCGCCGGGCCGGCTGAGGGAGCGCCGGCGTCGAGCGCGGTCCCCGCGAAGGCCATTGGGGGTCAGTTCACGGCGGCTTTCGAAGGATTCACCCCCGAGGGGTTGCCGAAAGTCCGGTTGAAGCTGCAGCTTTCGTGCCGCCTGACCTGTCCGCCGTCGGCGCCCCAATTGACGTACGGCGTCAACGGCGGCGCCGATGCTTTCTACGTTTCCGCGCCGAAGGAGAAGGTCGGTTATATCAGCGCTGGTTTGGTGGCTGACGTTGTGAAGGACGGGTTCTCGGAGGTGGTGACGACGTCGATCCCGGCGGGCGTGAATTTCACCGCGATCGCGCGCAGTGCGACGTGCAAGTGTGGCAACCGCACCGGCGAGGGGGGCTACATCGATTTGGTCACTCCGGCCGTGGCCATACCCCCCTGGCTGATGCTGGCTTATCCCGCCAAGAGTGGAGAACAGCAGATGCTGTTGATTACTGCCCGGCCGCGCGGTGAAGAACTCATCGAGGTGCGTCTGTCCGGATGCGGCGTCGACGGAAATCGGACGTTAACCAAATCGGACTACGCAGGAAAAACTACGGTGCCTTGGACCATCACCCCAACCTCCGAGGGTGTAATCACCGCGGTCGCAGTCCTGCAGCCGGCCGGCGGATCGCACACCTTCAAATTTGTCGTGGCCTCGCCGAAGTAGCGTGATCGGCCTCGGTTTCGTGCGGCTCACTTCTGCCCGGCGGGCTCCACGTTGCCCAGCCCGCGCAATACGGCGGCGCGATTCTCATTGAAGAGATGCACCCCGTCGGCTCCTGCGGCGTACCACCGTGCGGCGCGCTCCTGATAGCGCGCCAAGGTCATCGTGTCGCGGGCCGGCGCCTTCATTTTTCCCTCGGCAATCAGCTTGTCCTCGTGCGCGGTGAGGTCATGCCCGGAAACCGTTGCCTCCTCTCCGAAAAGGATCGCGCAGCCCGTGCCGCGCGCCAGGGCCACGAATGGCTTGAGGTCGAATTCGTAACCGCCCAGCGATCGCTGCGCCACCACAGCGTACTCCAACAGTCCTTCCTCGAGCCAGACGGCGAGATCGCACCCCCAGGTCCGATATTCCCTCCAGTCGATCCGCACCGAAAGTCCCAGCCGCCGCCCTTTACGTCGCCCGGCTTCATCGAGTACGCGGCGAACGTCGCGCACGAAGCCGGTCATGATCTCCGCGCGCAACCTGAGCCATCGCGGGTCGGTTGCCGGTACGGTCCGCGGGTCAATTCCGTACCGGTTTTCGAACGCCTGCACCATGGGTACTTCGTATCCGAAGAAGTCCGGGTGCCGCAGGAAATCGAGATTGATCCCGTCGATGTCGCGCTCGGCCGCCTCGCGCAGAATGCCGAGCTTGAACGCCCGCACCTCGGGAAACGCATACGAGAGCTTGGTGCGGTCCTCGCCCTTTTTCCCGCGTACGCGAAACTCCGGATGCGACCACCAAAAATTGCTGTTCATCATGCGCGGAAGGGTTTCACCCATCCAGCTTGCGGGGTAGTCTCCGTTCATGCGCAGTGACGCGTAGCAGGCGATGCCGACCGCATGACATGTCGCCGCGACAACGGCGAGTGGGTCGATTCCCTGATCCGCTAGCCGCTGCAATGTTTCGGAGGCGAGCTGGTCCCCACGGCGCGGAAACTCCTTCACATTGGTACCAATCAGTTCGGTGACATGCGACAGATAATTCACGCGGCTTCCGGCGGCGATGCACCACTCGAGCACGGCGACTTGGGTATCAGCGTAGCTTCGCACCTGCTGCTCAAGGTCCTGAGCCGTGCGATACTTTCCGCTGAAAAATGCACTGAACCCGTCGTCATTCGTGACGACCAGTTTCGCCGCGTGCCGAGGCCGGAGAGCTTCCGCCGCGACGCTTCGACCTGGCATGCAACAGTAAACGCCAAGCGCCGCCACACAGCCGATACTCGAAAAGGAGGAGACTGAACGCGGGAATCGCATGGCGGGCTGGGATCGAATTCTCGGCAAGCCGGCATCGGTGGCAAGGGCCGGGTCTTTTCCCAGGCATGTAATGTGCGCCGGGCAGCTCCGTTGACGTCTTCGTCAGAGCTGCTGATTTGCCTCTGATGCCCGAGCATGTCGCACCTGATCTTCGCGTTCGAATCGATGCGCTTTACCGGGAAGAAGCGGGACGGATTCGCGCGGCGCTCATTCGCTTGTTGGGCGATTTCGACCTGGCGGAGGACGCGATGCAGGATGCGTTCGCTGCTGCGCTCGAGCGGTGGTCGTTGAACGGCGTGCCGGCCAATCCGCGCTCATGGTTGATCTCGACGGGTCGTTTCAAGACGATCGATGCGCTGCGCCGTCGTGCCCGGCACGATGCTGCACAGGACATGATCACCCAGACGCTGCACGGCGACGTGGCGAACGAGGTTGATGACGGCGAGCTGCAGGACGATCGACTGAAGCTCATCTTCACCTGCTGTCATCCGGCCGTGCCGGCCGATGCGCGTGCCGCACTGACGTTGCGTGAAATCTGCGGGTTGACCACCGAGGAAATCGGTCGCGCATTTTTGACGACGGCACCGGCCATCGCCCAACGGATCGTGCGCGCCAAGGCGAGAATCCGCGAGGAACGCATTCCTTACCAAGTGCCTTCAGGAGCGGAGCTCCCCGAACGACTCGCCGCCGTGCTCGCGGTCGTTTATCTGCTCTTCAACGAAGGCTATTCAGCCTCGTCGGGTCCGGTGCTCACGCGTTCTGAACTCTCGGCCGAGGCGATTCGGCTTGGCCGCGTGCTTTTCGAGCTGCTGCCCGAACCGGAAGTAATGGGGCTGCTGTCGCTCATGCTCCTGCATGAATCGCGTCGAACCACGCGGGTCGCTCCTGACGGCGAGCTGGTGCTCCTGGAGCAACAGGACCGCTCGCGCTGGGACGGCAATCTGATCCGGGAGGGTGTCCGTTTGGTGGAGCGTGCGCTCGCGACACGCTGTTTCGGGCCGTATACGCTGCAGGCGGCAATCGCCGCCGTGCACGCGGAGGCTCCGACGGCGGAGGCCACGGACTGGCGGCAGATTGCGGCGTTGTATGCTGCGCTGGCCTCCATCCAGCCGTCGCCGGTGATAGAACTGAATCGCGCCGTCGCCGTTGCCATGCATCAGGGACCGGAAGCGGGATTGACGTTGATCGACGCGGTTCTCAACCGCGGCGAATTGCAGGACTATTACCTCGCGCACTCGGCGCGGGCCGACCTGTACCGCCGGCTCGGGCGTCATGCTGATGCGCGTTCCGCTTACCAGCAGGCGCTCGCGCTTGCGTCCTCCGAACCTGAAAAACGCTTCCTCGAAAAGCGACTTCGGGAGCTGTGCTGAAAAAAATTCTTCCTCGTTATGTCGAAATCCGGTTTCCCCGATCGACCAGTTCATGAACGATCGTCCATTCCGGCCGGTCGAATTCACCACCACCATGAAATACATCTGCCTCGGTTACATTGATCCCAACAAGTTCGCGTCGGCTTCAGAAGCGGAACAAAACGCGATGATGGATAGCTGCTGTGCCTACGACGACCAGCTCCGCGCGAACGGCCACTTCAAAGGGGGCGAAGCGCTGCAACCGCCGAACACCGCGATGACCTTGCGCACCACCAATGGCCGCGTCGTCGTGACGGACGGTCCTTTTGCCGAAACGAAAGAGCAACTCGGCGGGATCATGATTCTCGAGGCCCGCGATCTTAACCACGCGGTTGAGCTCATTTCCAAGCACCCGGGAGCGGCGTTCGGCCCCTGGGAAATTCGTCCAGCCGCCGACCTCGGTGAAATGGTTCGCCAGAGCGAAGCGCGTCGTCGCAAAGCCGCCACGGCCCGCCAAGGCACGTCGGGCTGACTCCGCGAGCGAAAGCCGCGAGCCGGAAATCTTCCGACGACTGTCCATAACGCGAACCCTCGTTCGTGGTAATGATGTCGGTGTTTTTGCTGGCGCTTAATTAATCTCATCAACCCTCGATCTCCTCTCCCTCATGGCCCGCGTTACCACCTACCTGAACTTTCCGCGTAACACCGAAGCGGTGTTCCTCTTCTACAAGTCGATCTTCAAGACCGAGTTCGTCACGCCGATCATGCGGTTCAAGGACGCTCCGCCTTCTCCCGGGCAGCCGCCGATGTCGGAGGCGGATGCGAAGCTCGTCATGCATGTCGCTCTGCCCACGCTCGGCAACCATGTCCTCATGGGCTCCGATGCGCCAGAATCGATGGGACACAGCGTTACCATGGGGAACAACGTCTACCTGAATCTCGAGCCCGACACCCGCGCCGAGACCGACCGGCTTTTCGCCGCGCTCAGCGCCGGCGGCAAAATCGAAATGGCGCTTCAAGACATGTTCTGGGGATCCTATTGGGGCTGCCTCACGGACCGTTTCGGGATCCGCTGGATGTTCAACTGCGCGGAGAAGGCGAAATAGCATTTCGTCTGCAGCAGAAACTGCATGACGGCACTGGTTCAGGGCAGTTCGTAGACTTCGACCAGTGCTTCTCCCGTGGTGGCGTCGGCCGTCGGCACCTGTGCGGTGTAGCTCGCGCCCGCCGGCAACGTTGCAATGATGGCTGCATCTTTGCTTCCCGGCGCGAGCGCGAATGCTCCCGCCGCGGTGAAGATCGGCGCCAGTGCGGGATCCCAATTGTCGTTTTCCGCAATTTTGACGCCACGCGAATCGTAGACCTCGAGCTTTGGATCGGCCAGCACGCCTGGCAGCCCAAACGGCGGACCGCCCAACGTGGGGCCAACGGCCCGAATCAAGAGGCGAATCGCGCCGGTTTCCGCGACCGAGAAGCCCGCGATCAGCGTGCCGTCGCCCGGTTGCACGCGGTTCCGTGCCGAGATGTTGGTCAATCGCCCTTCCGGAACGGCGCTCGCATCGTAAGCCTCGACCAGCCTTTCCAGCACATTGGGATCCTAAGCTTAGAATTCCACGTGGACAAGTTGTCG